>Ga0315285_10005071_pt1 | contig 13612 bp, 14 predicted proteins | sample YL17G09_36_MG_FD_203698 | JGI IMG/M metagenome (GOLD analysis project Ga0315285, IMG submission 203698) | Sediment microbial communities from Yellowstone Lake, YNP, Wyoming, USA - YL17G09_36 | ecosystem: Environmental > Aquatic > Freshwater > Lake > Sediment | place: USA: Wyoming | collected... | reverse complement strand
CCTTCAGCTAGTCCGCGTTTCTTCAGTTTCCATGCGTAGTCTAGGATTGTTCCTTGCTGCTGTTTTCCTATTTCTCCCGCAACAGTCTTGGTTTCTGTTGCAGTTGTCAAGTTTTCCGCTTCCTGCAGGACAGCGCATATTTGACGGTTATCCTTTGTCTGACAAGTCATATAAGACTTGTTGGGATCGCTAAACCTGAAACCACAATCACGGCACAAGAAACGCTGAACTGAACCTTCTGGCGAGTAGCGCATACCGTCTTTATAGATTCTGTTTGAACCGCATTGAGGACAGCATAAGACGGCAGCAGATTCAACCATTAGAATCACCTTTCAACCGTGCAACACAAACACAATGAACCCGCTTACCATGGCAGAACGTGGTGTCGGCCAGATCGCTTGGCATGGGCTTTAAACACAAGGAACAGTTTTCATCGCCCGTTTCGGCTGGGAGTAATGGTTTAGTGGTCCGTTCAGCGGTTGGGGCTTGGGTTGGGCTTGGTTCACCATTACTCCTTTCCCCGTCAATACCTGTAGGAGTGAATTTTTTGGATGGTTCAGCCTCGCCAGTTACGTTTTCCCCGTCTCTTTCGAAGGTTACCTGCTCGCCAGTCACGGGGTCAACTAAAACTATTCTCTCCTGCAGGTTTCCGTGGGGAGAGGAGTAATGCCCAATCACGTCTGAAACGAAGGTTATTATCTCATCCGACTTCAATTCATTACTCCCTTCGCTAAAGGGCGAAGATTTACCGCTTTTTCCAGTTAAGTATTTGTAATAGTTGCGATTTCCCTCTTTCTCCACGGTGGCATATCCTTTTTCAAGCAAGCTCTGTTCGAGAATGTTGTAAACTGTTTTATGGGCGATTTTTGTTTCTTCACTGATTTCTCGAATGCTAACGCCTAGCCCCAGCGGTGCGATCCTAGCGATAAGAGCGTCAAGAATCTTTTGTTCTTTCACGCTTAACCCGGACATGGTTTCGCGGATAGCGTCTTTCCCAATCTGCAATGCAATGTATAAATCGGTAAAGTCGGCTTTTCCTCGGTCTTCCTCGGCTTTTTGGAAGCGGCGCATCCAAGCGACAAGACAAATTAAATCACATAATTTATCAGGGTCACGTCTGCTTTCGCTTCTTTCACTGCTTATTATTTTGTCCAAGTTTCCAGCGTACTCGATTATTATCGGGTCTTCCAATAGTTCCTCTGTTCGTAGAATCTTGAACGCGCATCGCCACACATCCAAGTCTTTATCGGGTAAAAGGCCATGTTTCCCAGCTCGTAGTTTCAACTTTTCCTTTTTTACGCTCTCAGTTAATTTTAAGTCGGCATCTGTTGTTAGCGTCCACATTCCGCTAGTGAGGGCGGCCCCAGCAATAACCTCGATGCTCGTGGTGACTACGCCTTTAATTGGGAGAGTCACCGTTTCCGTTGTCATTTTGCCAGTTTCAGAATCCCGCGTTGCATATTCGCTGATTAGGCCGCCATCGTCACTACGCATGAAAAGCATGGTGCGGCCAGTTTCTCCTTGCATTTTTGGCGTGTCAGGAATGTAGAGCAAATCCACATTCTTTATGTTTGGACTATACCTTATGGCTGCTGCTGTGAGGTAGCTTCTCTCCAAGTATTCTATGCCTAACAATTTCAGCCACATTCTAACCAGCGTGTCTTTAGCGGTCCCGGGTTCGCCGATAACACGGATCAGGGAAGTCATGCTTAGGATTGAAGCGCCAGTTAACAGGGGCCCCAGAAGACGCTTGTTACGTTCTTCCCCTAAAACGAAACGTGTCTTGTTGATTTTCGGGACTTCAAACCCCCTTTCGAAGACGGGGCCAATGTCATAAAACAGACTGGGGCTACGCAATAATTGCCATGCTTCCCTTGTTGTTTCTTCGCTGAACTCTTCTTTCGTTGTTTCCGTCTCGTTCTTAGCTTCTATTTTTGCCGACAGTCTTACAGCCAGAATAGCGAAGGCTTTTTCAACAATTGTTATGGGCGCTTTTGTTATGTCGGCCACAGCCTTTTTTGAAAGCGAACTAGTCAAACTTGAGAAGGTGCTTAAGGGGGCAGCCTCTCCAGTCTTCATGAGAACATAGACTTTGTTCTTTAACTTGTGTATCTCGAAACCATAGTCAGCTAAGGGCGCTCTATTCTTCGTTTCTATACAGTTCTCTTGACACTCGGGGTAACAATAACCATACTCCTTTATGGTTTCATACCTTGCTGTTTTCAATGGATCAGCACTTTCAACCTGAACAAGACATTTATCGTGGTCGTAGTCGTCTTGAGATTTGAAAAGTTGCACTATGTCCTCGTTTGAGTAGCCAGCTCGCTTATATTCTGACGCTATGGCTAAGCGCATAAGATGGTCTATGTGGTTGTCTCGAGCTAGAGCCTCTCTGCAACAATACCTTATTCTGTTGTTCTGGGGTTTCCGTTTTGTGTGACCACCTAACTTTTCAGCTAGGCTCTCGAAAACCTCTTTTATGTTGTCTATTTCAGTTGGCGGGTTATCATTGACCTTCACATAATCTTTTGACGGACACATTAAACATAGGTTGCCTTGCCCCAAAAGCTCAATCTTCAGATCGTGAAGTTTCTTTCCTCTAGCGTTGACGCGTGACCAGTAAACGAAGTGGTGACCACCTCTAGGGGTTCTCTCGGTTTGGGTAACTCGTAGAAGGTTCTGGTCGAAATCTGGGTTATCCGTATCAATAGGCGTGAAGTAAAGACCGTTTATGCCTTGAACGCCACACACGACAGCGAATCCTTCGGCGTTCTGCCAGGGTAGACCGTCAAATTCCTCTCCTGTTTGTCTCCGTGTTTCCCATTGTTTCCAAGTGTGGAGAGCGTCTTTCTTTCCGCCTTCTAAAACAGTCATAAGCACAATGCTAAGGCCTTGGTTCCAATAGTCTTCAGCAGCAGCCTTCAATGTCTCAGCCATACATAGAAAACTCCTAAGCTTCATTCAGAAATTTTTTGAGCGCTGCACGGATCACTTGGCTTATGCTTCGGAACTTGCCTTCCTGGATCAACTTTTCGATTTTTTGTCTGTCTTCTATGGATAATCTGAAGTCGATTTTTCCCTTGTACTCTGGAATCAAGTAGGCCACCTTAGTACTACGCTTAAGTAGTACCTTTCATGTAGTAAAGCGTCAACGAAAGGTAGTTTGGTCAATATGACAAGAGGCCGAAGAACTGCAAAACAGATAAACGAGCAGAAATGGAAAAGAATGAAGCTAATCATGGAAAAGTTGAAAGGGAAGCCTATGTCAACCGTTGAAATTGAACACCTTATTTCCGGCAAGTCTCCAGTGGACAAGATAGTGAAGCGTTCAGTTCAGAACTATCTTGCTGAGCTCAGAGCGCTAGGACTAATTGTTGACGATTTGAAGGCAGGAATCTATCAACTAGCTGAGAGCAAGAAAGTGTTTCAAAGCAAACATGATTATGAAATTGCTCTGAACCATTCAAGGCGTCTGGTTCTATCAAGAAAGGATAGTCAAAGACTCGATCAGATGAGCCCGAACGCAGCGTTAGATTTGCTTGTTTTTGTGTGTGAGAGAGACATAGATGATCTGTGTTTTGTGCAGCATTTGCGAACAGGCTACCACAAAGAGGTCTATGCGTTGATAGAAAGGTATCGACAGTTGATGGATGAGACTGGTCTATCCAAGATACCAAGTATTCCCAAATTCAGTCTCAGTGGTTTAACATGGGCTGAACAAAGCCATATGGCTGAAGTGGAAGAAAACATTTCAGAGCGAGATTTAGCGCGAGCGCTGTTTGAGGACGCCAAAACAGCAGCCAACAGAATAAGGATTCAAGTAAATCCTTTTCCTTCAACAGACACGCCCGAATATGTGTACGTAACCAAGACAAAAATGCAGGAGATTATTGATCTGAGAGACTTGTTGATTGGAAGGATTTATTCTACTGCAAATGACGTTGTCAACGGCATTCCCTTACAAGGATATTGTAAGCATTGCCCAGACCTGAAAATAACGATACTTGATAAGAAATAAGTGCTTCATCGTTGGATCTCGATCTTGCTTGCAAACAGTTTTGACCATAGTATGCGGAAACATCAAGTAATAAATTAGCAAGTTATTTGACAGCTTGTTTTTCGCACTTCAAGAAGTCAAATGGAGAGTAGCCAGTCTAACAAGTCGTCCTCTGGTTTGGGCGCGCCAGCTTGTTGCTGAATTCGGACAAAAATGGATTTTAATTGGTGTTGGCTTTTTCTTGGTATGTGTTTGGCCAAAATAAAGTCTATTAAAATCTAATTTTAGCAACACCCTAGCGCGCTCATTGTTTGGCTACTCCTTTTTTGAGTTCTTCTCTGAAAGATTCAAAGAGAGGTTCTAACGCAAATATCAGCATCCCCTCGACGCCCCTTCTGCTTCCCTCGTCCTCAAATTCTCTCCAATAAACCCTTAGCCTTCCTTGCGCTGGCTAAGATACTATTCAGTGCGCGAGAATCTTTGCCTGTGCTTGTGTCAATGTTTAATGAATCATAATATCATTCTGGAAATGCTTTCATCATTTCTATGATTATAAAAGCGAAAGCTTTAGGGGATTTAACATAGAATTGCATTGTGTGGAGAGTGTTAGATTGAAGAATGGAAAGAATGGAGCAATGAGTGTTGTTGAGCAACATTCTAAGAATGTAGAAAAGAATGAGTCTGGAAAGAAAGAAGACATGCATGCAAAGATGAGTGCAGCAGCTAAGAAGGCATGGGTGACAATCAAAGCAAAGAAAGAAGCTGGTGGCAAAGTTTCTGGGACTAAGAAACTGGCAAAGGCTTTGTCAAAAGCAGTTCAGAAAGCTGAAGACTCTGGAGATTTGAAAGCTGTTGAAAAGAAAGAGTTGAATGAGCTTAATGGTGTTGATCTGGCAAAGATGGCTCATGAAACTCAGAAGAAACTGGACAGGCGAGACAAGATTGAAAGTGCAAAGGAAGGCAAGCAAGAAAAGAAAGCTTTGACTGTTGGCAAGATCATCAAGAAAGCAAGAGTCGAGAGGTCTAGTGGCGGAGTGGCTTTCATAAGAGCATAAGCTGGAAAACTGGCAAAGATTCTGGGTGATGTTGAATGGCATTCATAACTTTCTGGGAATGGAAAAGATTTGACATGCATGGCTGGATAGAGAAAACAATCAAAAACAGGGAATGTTCGGCAGTAAAGTATCTGGTGGATGGTTCAATTGAAGTCATATTCAGAGCTGACAAACTGGATTAAGCTGCAATACTGGACAATGAGAAGCTGGATGCATGAAGCGAGAATCTTTGTGGAGTTGAAATTGCATGGCAACTAATGGCATCTTTCTGTCTAATCAAGCCAGAATATTCTTTCATAGTGGTAGGTCGATAGCAGAAAAGACTGGCAGAGAAACTGGCTCATACTGGCTCGTTTGTGCAGCCAGAACTATTGGTGAGCAGAACTTTGACTATTGGAAGGTCATTGCCAGAATAAATTCGTTGTTCGAGCTTTACAAAATCAATGGAGGAGCTTGAAATGAAGCCGAGAAAACTTAAGCTCATTGCAGAAGTTTCTGGCTTTCCAACTGCCATAGCTGAAGTGCACATTCAAAACTTTGCTTCAGAAGCAGACTTGAAGGACTGGACAGACCTGGTGTGTCCTACATGTTTGGAGCCTACCGAGTACAAAGGCGGCGGCTATGAATGCAAGAAGTGCAATGGTTCATACAGTTGGTGGGGCAAACTGCTTCGAGTGGTCAAAGGCACAAAGACAAAGGTTGAAATGCCGAGACTGTTGAAAGAGGGCGAGATAACAGTTGGCAAACTTTACAAAATGGGCCGAGAAGACTTTGCGAAATACTGTGATGCAACAAAGGCAGAACGAGGAGTCATAGTTTCAGATGGCGGATCAGCTCATAATCTGTTCAAGCTTCTGGTTGCAACTGAAAAGCTGGACTGCGTCATCATAACAGTCTACAATGACACAACCGAGCAAGTGGTGGCTTTGCTGAAGGTTTCTGCATCTGGAAGGATACTGCTGCAAGAGATCATACCGGCGAATCTGGTTCACATGAAAGAGACTTTGATGCTGAACAGGAACGAGATAACTGAGAAGGATGTGACAGAAGCTAAAGCGTTTGTGGCTCAGTTCATTCCAGAAGCAAACGAGGAGACTTTGCAGGTTTCAGACTACAGAACTGCGTTTCTTGACGAGCATATAGAGCAGCCTGAAAAGGAAACTGCGAAAGTCGTGCAGATCAAAGAGATAATGGCGAAGGTGAAAGCATGAAAGAATGTCAAGAATGTGGAGCAGAAGCTACGTGCGAGTGCATGAAGTGTGGGGCAGAAGTCTGTGAGATATGCTTCAACGACTTTCATGGAGTCAACTGCGAGTTTGATGACGAGAACATTAGGCAACTGCCGAAAGAGAACGAGCAGGCGACAGAATGGTTTCAGAAAAGATACCCGCTGATGTTCAAATGACAAGGTGATTGAATGACAACTTTCGAGAAAGTAACGCAGGATGTGACTTGCTACAAGCCAAAGATGCACGCTGCTAAAGACCTCAAAGACATTCCTCTTTCTTTCAACAGAAACACCACTTGCCAAGTTAAAGCTGATGGAGAGTTTAACTACATCAAATATGTTCGGGAAGGAGAAACCTTCGCATTGAACAGGTTTGGCAGAAAGACTGTCGGGTTGCCAGCGTTGAAAGAGTTAGCTGAGTTAATGAAGCAATGGAACATTGTTGAAGCTGAGGTGCTTGGCGAGTTCTATGCAGTTGATGAGCAGGGCAAACCTTTGACTCTGCCAAAACTGATTCACTACTTGAAAGGTTCAGATACGAAACTGCAGCAGTATGTCAAGATTGGCTTGTTCGAGCTGGTGTCTGTGAATGGAGCGAAAAGTGAGCTGATATATCCATTGAAGTTTCACACCATGCAAGGCTGGGTTCAGGGCGGTTCGTTGGTTCATGTTTTGGACTGGATTGAGCCAGCAAACTTTGAGGATCTGCAAAGATACTGGAAGGACAAAGTTGAAACGGACAAGTGGGAGGGCCTGGTGATCAGGTTCAATGGTGACATCTGGAAGGTTAAGCCAAACGTGAATTTGGACGCTGCTATCATAGGCATAAACAAGAACAACAAAGGGTTCGAGTTGAAGAAAGCGAAGAGTCTGAAGCTGGCATTAATGAATGATGATGGAAGCTTCGTGGAGATCGGAGACTGTTCAGGCGTCGACGAGCAGGAAGCCGGGGAACTTTGGCAACTGACAGAGTTTAAGCTTGGAGAGGACAGCCAGACAGTGTTTGTGCAGCCAGTAGTTATCGCAACCATTGAATATATTGACACATATTTGGACACTAAGAACAAGTGCTATGTCATAGATGGCAAGTCAATTCGGGAGGTTGGCGAGCAAACTTTGGTGAGATTGAAAAGTCCTCATATAATCGGGTACAGAGCAGACAAGAAAGCATGCATCGAAGACATCGGACCAAATCAGGTGAGCTAAATATTACTTTATTATTTCCATATAGCTAGAAGTTTACTGGAAAGCCCGATTTTGAGTTGCCTTGGTTCTGACCCCATGTTGCTTTGAGGTTATAACCATAAGGTCAAACCTGAGAAGGCGTATTGGGATCAGCATAAGGGAGTATTGAACTGGATGGGCTTAGCGAAACCTTTAAGGTAATTGTCATCAAATTCGCATTCGGAGAGTGTGAGATAGAATGAAAAGAAGAGGAAGCGGAAAGCCTGGCGCGAGTCAGGCTGTCCAGTCAGAGCGTTCCTTAGAGGAAGGCATGTATTATGAAAAGGTCTTCGGGCCTGAAAAGGTGAAAGTTGACTTCAACGATAAAGGCGAATTGCAGAAGCTGGTGTTTGAAGACAAGAACGGCCAGACTCTTGATGTGGCTGAGGAACGCCTAGTTTCTCGGTGCTTGATGTACCTTGCGAAATGCTCTGACTTCGGGAATGTTGCAGAGTTGAGAAAGTTGGCTCCAAATCTTCTGGAGCAAGCTTTGAACACTGCCATTCCTAAACGCAACAAAGACATCAAAGCCATGTATGATAAAGAAGGCAGGCTGTGTGGAATCGCTTCGACCATGCATGAGCAGATCAGCTGGCAGAGAATCCGAGAAATCATAGAGGGCACAGTTCAGAAGTTGACAGGCAAAGTCATTCAGCCAGAAAACCATGAGCATCCTTTCAAGTGGTCTTATCAGGTCCCGGCGGGCGACAAGAATGTGAGCACTTGGGTAAGTGTGCATGCTGGCAACAACATCATCAAAGGCAAGAGCGGCGTGAGAATCTTTTCAAGGTTCAGAACTGAGCGGGAAGGAATGCGCGGTGGCATCAAGCAGCCTGCTTGTCACAACTGGTGTGGCATGTGGCAGTTTCCAGAACAGTTCTTCAAGGTTCCATTGAAGGGCTTGGACAGCATCATCAACTATGTGGGCAAAGAAAACGTGAAGGACATTGAGATGCTTCAGTTCCATCTTAGGCCTGACCTTAAAGGGTTCGAGCAGGAGCTGTCAGGCAAAATTGCGAACATGATAAAGTCTATGGAAAAGATAACTTCTGTCATCAACCAGAGCGTTCATAGTGCTTTAAACAGGAACGAAATGAAGAACATTCTGTGGGCTTACCAGGCGAAGAGCAAAAGCTATCTGCCAGACTATGTTGTCGAGCAAATCTTGAAGCACGTCGAAGATGAAACCATCTGGGGCTTCAGCCAAGCTGTCAGCTGGGTCAGGACTCATGGCGAGTTCAAATTTGTAGCATCAACCAATGCCATGTTCAAGAGTGTAGAGGACAGGGACTTGACTTGGAGGCTTGAAAACATAGCTGGCGAAGTGCTGGGCTTAACACCAACAATCATAGACATTCACAAGAAATTCGGCGAGATAACTTTGGACTTTCTAGTGGGCGAAGAAGCTGCTTTGCAACTCCGCGAGGCTCAGAAGCAGAAGGAAGAGAAGATAGTCCTCAAAGTTCAAACGGTAGATGGACAACAGGTCGAGAACATCTAAACTGAAGGGAAGAGCATTGGACGGAGTTGTACAGTTAGTAGCGGGAGCTTTGACAGCTCTCCTTCTTTCTGGTGTGGTCTATGTTACGGTCAAATTGGAACAGCGAAAAATTAAGGCTTGTTAAACAGATTCTTGAGAATGGAGACAGGGAAAGCTTCACGGAATTGCTTTGGAGATGTGGAGATACGAAGTCATGAAAGTCTGGATAGAATTCCAAGTGAAGGATAAGCCTAGCGTGTTTCTGCCTATGAAGTATGATGGCTATGTAATATGTAAGGATGGCAGCATTAGCAACTGGCTAGATACACAGTTTGCTATGAAGGGCTGGAGCATTGTTGCTATCGGCGTAATGGCTCAGCATATTATCGTTGAGGTGGAATGAAATGGCATTGCTGGATAGCATCTCTATCTGGGCGCCAGTAGGGAAACTGACGTCAGGTCTGTGGGCTGGTGAAACGAGCAACTTCAATGATGTCTTCATGGCATTGTACAGGTACTTTGAAACGCACAGCGAATATTCGTTTGAGTACCTAGGCTGCTCAAACTATAACGATGAGATTCAGAGAAGTTACAGTTCAATGCAACTGACGAGAATTTCAAAGTGGCTGGCGCACTTCGGGCTAGTCCAACACTGTGCAGAACACGTGGCTCATACAGATCCGCATGACGAGAAGAAGGTTCTGATGCACACAGTTAAGCCTACGCAGAAAGGTCGTCAGGTGATTGAGGAAGGAGAAATCTTTGACGTTGGACAAAGCCAGTCTGACTCTCACAGAGTAGGTGTTGGCAAAGCTTACCCGTCATTTGCTAAAAGTCACAAGTGGCTGAGTGATGCGTACTTGTCAGTCAAAGTTGCTCAGTGGAGGCAGAGTAAATGGTGGGGCGAGTTCAACAGGTTCTACTATGATAACTTGGACAGGACAGCAGATGAGATGCAGCGTCTTCTCTCAAAATGGCTTAGCGAGAAGCTGGCCACGATACCTGCACGCCATAACCGACTGATTAAAGCTGCAGCTCCTCTTGAAGTGGCACTAAGCAAGTCTATGGTAGAGTTTTGTAGGTGAGTCAAGTGCAAACATGGAAAGATGAAAAGATGGTGTTGGCGGGCAGGAAAGCTCAGATAACAAAGCTGAAGAATCTCGGGAGAGTCGATGAAGCGAGGAAACTCGAAGAAACTTTGATGAATACTATTGAGATGCCAAAGCCAGCTCTGCCTAAGCTCAAGCTCAGACATATCAAGGTTTCTTATGACGTTCCATACGTTTGCTGTGAATCAGAGAATAATCTGCCTTGGATTGAAAAGTACAGACCAGCAACTCTTGCGGATCTCGTAGGCGAGGTAGGTCCGTATCTGAGAGCTTTCGTAATGACCAACTCTTTCCCTCTGTCAATGGTGTTCTACGGCGGTTATGGCCAGGGCAAAACTGCAGGAGCCAGAGCTTTCGCTCGAGACTACTATGTGAAACAGCAAGTGTTCAAGCCGGAAGCGGTATGGAAAGACCTTCTGAACGGCGCCAACTGGACTGAAGAATACGAGGGCTGCTGGTCGCCTGTACTGAACATTGATGCAACATTAAACGCGGACGTTGAAGTGGTCAGGGAGAAAGTTCAGAATTTCATGAAGGTCAGAGCGATGTGGAACGCTAAAGGGCTTAAACTGAAGAAGTTCGCTGTCTTTGACGAAGCAGACCGCTTAGGCTACGCGGCGCAGGGAGCATTGAGGAGCTTGCTTGAAAAGTATCCTGGGACTGTCACAATCTACACTACAAACAAGATTGAATCTATTGATCTTGCAATTGTCAGCAGAGCTTCAGGCGGAGTCTTCGAGTTTAGGAAGCCTGAAAAGGAGATGCTCGTTGACCATCTGAAACGTATCTTGCAAACTGAACGGAAGACTTTGAGTGTGAAGACAATCGAAGAAATTGCTGTAGCTTCTCAAAGCGTCAGGGAAGCAGTTGGTAGACTTCAGGAGGAAGTCGCGGTGGAGAGTGTTTGAAATGAAAAAAGAAGCAGAGAGGAGAAAGAAATGATAAAATTCAAAGAGTATAAGCAGTTAGATGGAAAAGTTCGGAAACAAGTGTCAGCAGTAGGCGAGGGCTTGCTGAGAAGATTCGACAAGACGCCTTATCCAGTCAGCGATACAGACGTGGTGTGTCCTCACTTCATGCTCTTGGCTTGGGCAAACGGCTGTCCATACAACTGTGCGTGGTGCTATCTTAAAGGCACATTCAGGTTCTACGGTCAGAAGCCGAACGGCAGAATACCTATGGTCTTCAAGTCAAGAGACAGAATCGGCAAAGACATCAACCAGTTTGTATCGGACAAGAGTCTGCCGCCTGAAATCATTGATACTGGAGAGCTGTCTGACAGTCTGATGGATGAAGGTACTCGAGAAGGTTTGCCTTTCAGCGAATGGATTATGCAGTTCTTTGATGGTACACAGCACAAGGTCCTGTTCCTTACGAAGTCGACAAACATTCAGCAGTTTCTGAAGCATGAGTGGCAGAAGAACGCTATTCTGGCTTGGAGCGTCAACTCGGAGGAAGTGGCTAAGAGATGGGAGCTGTATGCGCCTGCACCTCAAGAAAGGTTAGCAGCAGCCAGGGGGGCAAGGGAGGCAGGCTACGAAGTAAGGCTTAGGATTGACCCGATGGTTCCTGTTCTAGGATGGCAGGGCGAATACAAAACTCTGGTCGACTGGATCCGTAAGGTGGAGCCTAGCCGAGTGACTTTAGGCTGTCTTAGGGGTCTGACTACAACTTTGATCTATTGCAAGGACAAGTCGTGGACCGTGTATCTGACTGAGAAGAGCAACTGGGGCAAGAAGCCTCTTTTCGCAGAGAGGCTGATGATGTATCGGACTGTGGGTGATCAACTGGAGTCTTGCGGGATCGAGTGGGGCATCTGCAAGGACACGCTTTCAGTGTGGAGAGAGTTAGGTCTTGATTTCAGAGCAATCAAGTGTAATTGCACGTGGTGAGAATCCAGCAAAAAGCATATCCGTGGATGAGAACCAACGATGGTCTAGGACGCCTTGGCTTAAGGTGGCGTGCAGGTCTGAGTAAAGGCTCAGTCTGCCTCTAACACTCTCCACACAAAGTTTTAGAGAAGCCACAAGCAAACAAAGCACCCTCCAATCTTCATGCCAAACTAGAATTTCGGACTCGGTACAAGTGACTGACGCTTTGAAACAAAATCTACATGTTATTTCCAATGTTCTTTCTCTCCCTCCCAAGCCCACAGAATTATATTAAAGTTTTATCCAACCAAAACCAACCAACCAACAAAAAACTTCACGAGGTTGCGGAAAAGTTATAGCCGAACCAAGTCAGAGAAACAGGTGGTGCATTGTTGTTGCTCTATGCTATTTCAAGATGGAAAGTCTCTAAAGCGAACGCCAAGAAACATCTCGAAATGATAAACAGAGTCTCTGAATGGGTGAAACAGAATCGCAAGAAATGCCATTTTGAGCGTTCAATATATTGCCTATTGAAAACCGAAGACCCGTCTGGTGAAACATGGATGAATATTGATGAATACAAAGACCGAGAATCATATGAGGAGTTTACGAAGACGTTCCAAAGGAGTAATTCAGACTATGCTGGGCTTTTCAAAATCGAGGAAGAAGTGATATCTCTTTTGGTTCCAGACTCACTAACTCGCGAAGTCTATATTGAAAAGGCAGAACTAAGCGTGTAGTGCGGAAAAGTTATAGCTGAACTGGAAGAAGAGAAGTTGGTTCGGATGAGCAGCGCGCGTAATAATACATAACCTTCAACAGGTGAGCTACGTTTAAATTGTGTCTGCACTTCATCAACACTAATCGAATTCGTACTTGGATGTGGCAGCAAGATGGCTTCAGTGTTTGAACCATTTCTTCTAAGCCTTGTTGTTGTTGTTGTTGTTGGATAAAACTTTACCCCAAACCAAATGCTCACTTTGGCCCATTCACTTACACGCTCACTCGCACTCAAAGAGCGGACGACCAGAAGACAAAAAATCTCGGATAAGGAAACTGCACTTCATTTCTTCCCAAGGGCAATTAATCCTAGTCCAAGCAGTTCGAGTGAAACTCCAAAAGCGACAAATCCCAAGTCATACAGAAGCGCATTGGCTCCCCAGTCTCTGTCGCCATTCATTCTAAAGACGTAATTTGCAGCTACAAAGAAGCCGAAGACAAGAATGACGATACCTATAGCAAGTAGCAAATACTTAACAGAACTCTTCGCACTCATGAATCGATTGCTCAAATACTCACTAAGCAATTATGAACAAATTAACCTTTGCCTAACCCCACGCTGCCTTCAATACCGTTTGACAGTGTTACGGGATTTTTCAGGATGCCCAAAGCGCACAGGCATGTTCTAATCGTTGAATTTTGGTTGGTTGGTTGGATAAGACTTTACCCCCAACCCCAAACCAACCCCTCGGAACCATGGGATTTATCTATTTTCAAAGACATTGTCATCGTACGTGGAGCAGGTCACGATGGTCTACAAAACTGTTGAGTTGACTGATGGTCGCGAAGCGACACTCGACTGGTTGAAGAAGGAAGATATTCCAGAAGTTGTGGAAGTACTCAATGACGTAGTCAAAGAAAGCAGATA
>Ga0315285_10005069_pt1 | contig 13614 bp, 13 predicted proteins | sample YL17G09_36_MG_FD_203698 | JGI IMG/M metagenome (GOLD analysis project Ga0315285, IMG submission 203698) | Sediment microbial communities from Yellowstone Lake, YNP, Wyoming, USA - YL17G09_36 | ecosystem: Environmental > Aquatic > Freshwater > Lake > Sediment | place: USA: Wyoming | collected... | reverse complement strand
GTTAAATTCGCCGAGATTTATGTCCCGCAGGCGGCGGTCAAAAACGATTTTTTTGACTCCGAGAATTTTCGCCGCAATCCTCGCGGTTTCTCTGGTTCTTAACAAGTCGGAGGAAGCAATAAAATTTATTTTTTCTTTTTTTAATTTATCGGCTGCTTTTGCGGTTTGCTCTCGGCCGGTTTGCGTAAGATGATACTTGCCTTGTCCGGAATCATGAATATAAAGAAGCTGTGTTTCTGCCTGACCGTGCCGCATTGCCCAATATTCGTTTTTCGGCCCACTGCTATGTTTATTTAGCTCATCCAAACTGCCAACAACTTCCTGTTTGCCGCATTTTTCGCATTTCCATATCGGAATCGGATTTCCCCAGTAGCGGTTGCGTGAAATATTCCAGTCCGGCGCCTGCTCCACGCTTTTCTCATACCTACCATGCTTCAAATGTACAGGGAACCAGTTAATTTCGCGGGTGTTTGACGCAATAAGTTTTGATTTTATCTTCTGGATATTAATAAACCAAGCAGGGATAGCGTTATAGAAAAGCGGGGTGTTGCACCGCCAGCAATAAGGATAGGAATGTTTGTGATTCTCTCGGGAGAAAAGCAATCCTCGTTTTTCTAAATCTGTTTTGATTACTTTTTCCGAGTCCTTGAAATACAATCCGCGAATCAGTTTCGGCGCCTGCTCGTTGAATTTTCCCTTCTCGTCCAAAAGCGGCACAACTGGCAAACCTACTTTTTGTCCAAGCTCATAATCTTCTTCTCCATAAACCACCGCGGTATGGACAATGCCAGTGCCTTCATCGGTGGTCACAAAATCCGCAGCATATACTTTGAACGCCTTACTGGATTTGACTGCGGGCACAGAAAACAGTGGTTCGTATTCCAAGCCCACAAGGTCTTTGCCTTTAATGTCGTTGTGCACGATTTCAATGTCTTTGTTTTTAAAAACAGACGAAGCAAGGCCAGAGGCGACGATATAAATTTCTTTTTCGTCCCGCAAACGAACCGCGGAATATTCAATATCTCCTCCGACCGCCAAGGCCACATTTCCAGGCAGAGTCCACGGCGTAGTCGTCCACGCCAAAAAGTACGTCGGCTCTTTAATTTCTCTGTCTTTTATTCTTAATTCTTTATTCTTAATTCTTAACTTCACTGTTACGGATTCTTCCGTAATATCCTGATAACTATTATCCATCGCCACTTCAAAATTGGAAATCGGCGTTTCACAGCGCGGGCAATACAAAAGCACTTTGCGGCCTTCGTAAACCAAACCTTTGTCATAAATCTGCTTGAACGCCCACCAGACCGATTCCATATAGTCGCGGTCCATTGTTTTGTAGGAATTGTCAAAATCAATCCATCTAGCAATCCGTTCCACTGTCTTTTTCCATTCCCCCGCGTATTCTAAAACCTTGCTGCGGCAGGTTTCGTTAAATTTTTCAATGCCAATTTTCTCAATCTGCTTTTTGCCAGAAATTCCGAGGTGGCGCTCCACGATTTCTTCAATTGGTAAACCGTGGCAGTCCCAGCCCCATCTGCGGCGCACAAACCTGCCTTTCATTGTCTGGTAGCGCGGGATTACGTCTTTTATGGTGGAAGCCAAAATATGGCCGTAGTGCGGCAAGCCGGTCGCGAATGGCGGCCCGTCATAAAAAGTGAACGGCTTCTTGTTCTTGGTTCTTTCCAAACTCTTCTCAAAAATCCGGTTTGTTTTCCAGAAATTCAAAATATTCTCTTCCAATTTTGGAAGATTAAATTCCCCATCCAAAAAATTTCCGCCATGCTTTTTGTTTGACATATATATATACAAATTACCCGAATATTTGACTTTTTTCAATCACTGGAATTTAATAGTGGCTAGGAGGTTGTAATGAATCTAACATCTGAGCTGTATGCCGTAACGAGATACTACAAAGTGGTGCGAGCCCAAAAAGCCGTGCTGGCAATAGCAGAAGATGAACTGAGGCGGCGAATCGCTGAATACGAGGAAGAGCGCCTTTGCCTCCTTGTGGAACGAGTCTCAGATGCTGGCAATGGGTGGTGCACCCTTTGCCACAAGATATTCCCGCTTGACGAGCTCTATGTGACGGTATCACAAAACTCCCTTCACACCGTATGCCAAACGTGCAGAAAGGGTGACTACCTTCTCCAAAAGATTAACGGGAGACTGGTTGCCGCATCTACTGAATCTACTTATGACCTCGGCGACGTTGTGGAAGTTGGAATTATGCACCGGTGGTCACGGCGGCATATGGACCCGGGTATCCCGCCGGAACTCGCCGCTGAATTCATCCCCGAAGTTCCAGAAATCCGGCTCGCTCCCGACGACACACTCGTAATCGGTGGCGATCCCCACTTCCAGTCCGCCGAATAGTCGCCTTTGGCGGCGACAGTCACTCATCGCGTTCCTTTGCCGGGACGCGATTTTTAATTATTATCAAATAGCTAATAAATGTCGTTATAAATCCGATCGGATTTATAACGACATTTTCCTATCTTTATGATAGTATTTTGGTATGGCAAAAATTAGTATGGCAGAAAAAAGCAATAAAAGTCGCCGGTTTAGGATTGGGCTGACAATGAAGAAGGTACTTCTCTTATTACAAGGAGGGACAGCTCTTCTCCTTGCTGGTACAACGGCAAAACAGTTCGGAGTTTTACGGATGGTCGGGCACGAATGGAGAAAAATCAATCAGCGCGCCCTGCGGGAAGCAATCCGCAATCTTTATCGTTCAAAAATGATTGATTTCCGAGAACACGGCGATGGCACAGTAAGCGTACATCTGGCAGAGGAGGGTAAAAGGCGTGTACTCCGATACAATCTTGATAGTATGAAAATCAAAAAGCCTGCACAGTGGGACCAGATGTGGCGAGTGGTGGTCTTTGATATCCCAGAAGAAAAACTACAAGGAAGAAAAGCTTTCGCGGGGATGCTCAAACGACTTGGCTTCCATCCCCTGCAGAAAAGCGTGTTTATCTATCCATATGAATGCAAAAACGAGGTTGATTTTGTTGTAGAAATATTTGAACTCCGTCCATATGTGCGTTTTCTTCTTGTAAAAAGCACCGACGTAGACATTGATCTTAAAAACAGATTCGACCTGACCCACTAACCTAATGTCTAATAACGGACGTTATAAATCCGATCGGATTTATAACGTCGTTGAAAGGTATTTAGGGGGCGCGCTGAATTATGTCACATTTTATGCGGCACGGAAATTCCCAAAATGTCAAAAAGGTTCTTTAAGACAATTGCTGTCGCGAGCACAAGTTCTGCGCGGGCCTCTGCAAGTATTTCTTCCTCGCCTAAAACCCGTTCTTTTTCGTAAAAATTATGGAAGGCGGCTGCAAGTTCTGTGGCATATCGCGTAATTTCGTGTACGCGGTAGGTGCGAGCCGTTTCTTCTATTATCTCTGGAAGTCTCGCAATCTTTACCATAAGTCGTACATCTGCCGGCGTATTCAATAATTTTAAATTTTTATCTGTAATTTTTATTTTTGCCTGCCCGCCGAAGCCTTGGCGAAGGCGAGGGTTTTTATTTTTGATTTTTTTAAGAATACTCGCTGCCCGCACATAGGCGTACTGCGCGTAATATACCGGATTTTTCATTGATTGCTCTTTGGCCAGTTTCAAATCAAAATCCATATGCGTTTCCGGCGCGACCGCAAGCATAAAGAAGCGGGAGGCGTCTCTACCGACCTCCTCAACAAGTTCCTCAAAACTGACAAACTCCCCGCGGCGCTTGGACATTTTAATTTCTTTTCCGTCTCTTATTAGCCGGATTGCCTGAGTAATAAGCACCTCCGAATTTTTAAGCCCAACGATTTGAGCCGCTGCCTGAATCCGCTTTACATACCCGTAGTGGTCCGGCCCTAAAATCAGAATTTTCCCGTTAAATCCGCGTTTTTTCGTCTCCAAATAATGACCGGCGTCAGACAAAAAATAAGTCGGAAATCCGTCTTTGGTAATCAAAACCCGGTCTTTGTCGTCGCCAAAAGCAGTGGTTTTAAGCCATATTGCCCCGTCTTTTTTATAAGCCAGTTTTTTCCTTTCAAAAATAGCGAGTGTTTTGGAGGTAAATTTTTTACTGCGGATATCCGCTTCTTCCGAGGTCCAGCGATTAAACCGGATTCGCGCTTTTTTCTCTAAAACATTTTTAATCGCTTTCAAAAAATCTCCGGCTGCTATTTGGCCGAGCAAAAGCGGGTTTGTTGTATATTTTACAACAAACCTCTTGTGTTCATTCGCCCAACCCTTGAGATATTCGCCTTTGTAAAAATGTTCTTCAAAAGGAATTAATCCGGCTAGCGCTAAAATTGACTTGCCGAATGTGAGAATCTGATTACCCGTATCGTTCACATAGTATTCCCGCTCCACTTTATAGCCGGTCTTCTCCAAAACATTTGAAATAACATCTCCCAAAAATCCGCCGCGGCCGTTTGCCAAAGTTAATGGCCCGGTTGGATTGGCTGATACAAACTCCACCTGTATTTTTTTGCCTTTGCCGATTTTAGAAGAACCGCATTTTGATTTTTCTTTGAGAATTTTCTGGAGTTCTGCGCAAAGCGTCTGGGGCGAAAGCCAGAAATTTATAAACCCGGGCGGAACTGTCTCTATTTTTTCAAAAAATCCTGCTGGTGAATTTTTTCTAATTTTGGTGACAAATTCCTGCGCCAATTTGAGCGGGTCCCGCCGCTCGCTTTTCGCAAGCCGCAACGCAACATTGGTGGAATAATGGCCGAATGATTCCCGCTCCGGCACAAAAACATCAAATATTTCTTTTGTTGTTTTTTTAGCAACAATTCTAGGATGCCCGCCGTAAACTGCTTCTTTTAAGATTTTTCTGATTTTTGCTTGCACTCCTTTAAAATACAGTAAAAACGAGGCGCTGACAATAAAAATTCACTTTCAACTAAAGCCGGAGTAAGATAAAGCTATGAAAGCATTATCCGAAAACCGGCGCGCCAAATTTGATTACGAAATTCTGGAGATTTATGAAGCCGGAATTGAGCTTATCGGCCAGGAGGTGAAAAGCGCGAAAAACGGCCGCTTCAATCTGGCCGGAAGCTATGGGATTCTCCGCAATCACGAAGTGTGGCTTTTAAATTCAGAAATTCCGGCTTATCAGCCAAAAAACGCGCCGGCCGACTACGACCCGAAACGCTCGCGCCGACTGCTTCTGCGCCGAGAGGAAATTAAAAAATTAATCGGCAAACTTCATGAAAAATCTTTGCGGCTCGTACCGCTCCGCGCTTATCTTAAAAAAAATTTTATAAAAATAGAATTGGGTTTAGGCCGCGGCAGAAAAAAGACGGACAAGCGCGAGATTTTGAGGCGCCGCGCGGCAGAACGGGAAATGGAAAACTGATTCGGATCTCCGAAATAAAAAAGGCCCCGGACAAGCCAGAGCCTATTAAAACTTTTTCACTTCTTCGTTCGCGGCGCAGGAAGACAATCCCGCGCAGTTTCGTAGTCGGCATGAGAGAGCTGTATTCTAACTTTCTTAATACCCTTCTTGCTGAATACCATCTGGGCAACAGGACTCTTTGTGCCTTCAACCACGGCTATTGCGATGACTGACATTGGAAACGACATCCAGAAGACGGTTTTGACTCGCGATACGCCAATGTTGAAAACGAGCCATTGCTTCCCGCCTCCCTCGCGGATGACGAAGTAGTCACCACAGAGTCTCTCGCCCTCGTGGAGTTCACGGTTCCCCGCTGGCGTTGGATAAAGAGTAATCTCTTCCTGCGCCAGCGCCGCTACGGAAAAGACAACTGCCAAAAACAGGACACGTACGTTCATACTCTGCTACCCCCTCTACCAACCCCGATAACCAGTGGGGCACGCCTCCATTGCCCTGCGGTGCGCCTTGCTGTTCAGATCCATAAGTTTCAGAATCTCCGGCGAGATGCCGGCTGGCTTCCCGCCGCGTTCTGCCTGCCGCTGCCGCTTCCGCGCGGAAGCGCGTTGTTGACCCTTATGCGGTGTTTTAGCGTGAGCCACGATTCGCCTCCTTCATGTAAATCAGTCGCAATGCCCTATTGGCCAACCTCCGGCGCGAGAATGCCGCTGCCTCAAGTATTGACTTGGTCCATTTCCTCTCCGGCGTCAGCCACTCTGCATGGCCAGGCCTCCCTCGCTCAATCATGCAACCAGCAGCGACTCGCTCTGTTACGAAGGGTCGCCTGTAGCCTGCCTTCTGTTTACTCATAACTTCTGCCTTCCCTGCCATTGAAATTTCAACTGCAAAGCTAATATCTGTATAATCCCCAGCTACCGCTTCTGTCAATGGTTCTAGAATGAGCAGTATTGAAACAAAGAATCGTTTCTGGTATAGATACAGATGGCAACTTGGGTTCTTTGATTTACATAAAAATACTGTCTGCGATAGGCGCTATAGAATTGTCGAAAAAATAACCATAGATGAAATAATATGAAGATAAGGATTATCGTAATTATACTGGTTATGCTCGTTGGTATAGGTTTAGGAGCGCATGCTACGCCGGCCAAAGCCGCAGAGGAAGCAGTGATAAGCGCGGATGACGCCTCAAAGCTTAAGCAAGGGCTTGACGCTTTGAAATGGCTTTTGGATGAAGTGGGTCGCCGTTTAGGGATCACGGAACCGCAGATTGAAGCCAAAGCCGAAATGAACACAGCTCTTGAAGGAATCAAGGCAAATCTCGGGAAGATAGACGCCATGCTTACGGCAAGAACGCTCGCGCTTCGCGAAAAGAGCGGAGAGCAGAAAGTGGCACAGCCATCTCCGGCTATTACGCAGGAAGAAACAGGCGGAGCTATTACACAGAAAGAAGCGGGCGAGGATGGGACAATCGGCGCGTTTCAAACTCCTACGATCCCGGAATACGACTATACGCAGGCGGCAACAGTGGGATTAAGCCTTGACTATAATAAATTAATCTGGCCTGTCTTGATTTCCATTGTTATCGTAATGCTTACCGCGCTCTGGCTTTCAAAGATGAAAGAAGGGGCAGAGGAGGTTACGATTTCTGCCGCAACCACAACTCCTGCAACTACAACGTCTTCTACCGCCCTCAAAACCTCTTCAATTCATCCAACTCCTCTTGAATTAATGTCCATACCAACCGAGCAAAACCAAGAACACCCGCTTTACTAGCGGGCGTTCTGGTTGATTAGACAGTCAAAACCCCTGCCATCTATTGATTATTCTTTAAGTATCCTCGGACAAAGGTTGATTTTCCCTATAAGTATAGTATAATATAAAAACCGGGGATGATTGGCTTCGATAAGGATGCGTCGTGAACCGGCGAGTTGAGCGCCATCTCACTTGTCCTCCGTAGCTCGTAAGAGCGAAGGAGGATTAAACTGGCACAACTAATAACTGCCAACTCAAAAGTTGCAGCTCCGGCACTGGCTTTTGCCTAAGCCGGAGGATCGGCTAACCCGGGTCCCTTGGGTTATCACCGGTCTTATACAAGGGGACTCGCTCCAACTGACGATTCTAACGTCGGAGTTAAACCAAGAATCATCTTGCCCGATTTCATCGGACTACACTCGTAGAAGGTTCACTGACAGCAATCCTTAGACGGCGGTTCAATTCCGCCCATCTCCACCAAAGCAAAAAACACCCACTCGTAAGGAATGGGTATTTTTTGCTTCCTGTGAAATGTGTGGGGCGGAATTAAACAGGGAAAGGGGTCGGGGAAACGGTAGTTTCCCCGTGGCGTCCCGCAACTGTCCACGAGTGGAACGAGCGGCTACAGTTGGCGAGGATCCCGTGTATCTCCGCATGCAATCAATAGAAGCTTTCATCGCGGACAAACGGGATCGCGCAAATCTACCCTTTCCGCCTATGGCGGATGCGGAGATTTGCGGGAGAGTACACGAACCGCTGGTCTGCCTGCCGGCAGGCAGGGTTCGTGGGAGCGAGTTGCTGCATAGCGACTCGCGACGCGAAATTCCGCCCATCTCCACTAAAGCAAAAACCGGACAGCTGTCCGGTTTTTGTGTTGGATTGAAAATAACTATCTCAAAAAAAGCCTCGGTTCGACGCGCGAACCGAGGCGGTTACAGTTTGGCGAGATCGATCGGATCCGGCGACTGATCCTCCTGCCATATGGCGTTCATGGCTTCGGAGAATGCACTGCCGAACTCGGTCTTCATCTGCGCAACGAGGTCGAGTAATTCTCGTGTAGGGCCGAGATAGAATTTTAGGTCTTCGTCCCAGCACCTCCAGACGAGCCGGAGCGCGCCGAGGGCGACTCCCTCAATCACATCACGGCTGAATGCGGTTGTCGCTGTGAGCCGCGATTTACTGAGATTGACCCGCTGCTGGTGGCGCTTCGGATTGGCCACCATGAGGCGCAGAACAAGTAGATATCTCTTGGTGAGCCCCGCGGGTTCTTGAGAGAACGGGGTGCCGGATTTCGGTCCGCCGGCGATCGCGAGCGGCTCCCGCTCTCGCCTCTGCGGGACTGGAACGCTCTGCTGCGCTACCTGTCCGCTGCCGTTTCCGTCTCCTGAAGGAGTTCTTGGCGGAACGGCTTCTGTGTGCCGAGGGGATTCCACGACAACCGGCGCAGGCAACGGCGGCCTCTCGAGTTCGGGAAACGCCCGTCTCTCCACCGCGCGGAAAGTTGATTGGTCTGCCGAAGTCCTTCTTACTGCGGGAGGAGGAATAACTGTTTCGGGGCGGATCGGTGAAACTGGTAGCTGTGGTCTGGTTGGAATTGGCTCGGCTTTTCCACCCCATGTCCCCATGGCGCCACTGAACGCGGTCGCTGTCCGAATAAGGTCCTCGAACAACTGGGAAAGGTACTTTATTGACCGTGAGTGGAGCGGCTGCCAGACGGGATCGCGCTCTTCGGGTGGAAGCGCCATAAGCGCTTTCATCGCGCGGATGCCCGCCCGAGCATGGGACTCAAAGAATATGAGTCGCCGCAGGTAGTCCGCCGGGGTCCCCGGTGTTTTTGAGGCGCGGATCTGGTCTCGGTATGAAACATGACCTCTGCCCAAACCCGCCTCAACGAGCTCCAGTGGTCTTTCGCCGTGAACGAGCGCGTAGGCAAGCTTGACGAGCTGACCCTTTCTGGTTCTGAATTGGGCGAGCCGAAGCGCTTCCGCGGTCGGCAGTCGGCCTTCCCGGACCATTGCCTGAATTTCCTCCGGCAATTCCAGAAGTTTCAGCCGGCTCGTGATGGTATCGACTGCTCGGCCAGTAAGCTGGTGGATGCCCTCAATTGTCATGTGGCGCTCGTCTCGCAACCTCCGTAAAACTTTTGCTTCGTCCACTGAATTGAGATCTTCCCGCTGGAGGTTCTCGAGAAGCTGGAGCGTCAAGACGTCTACTGCCCCGTCTTTGAGGACACCGCATCGTACCGTCGTCCACCGTTCGGGGTCGCGCTCCTGAAGGAGCTGATGCGCCCGTAAGCGGCGTTCGCCCCAGATGAGCATGAAACGTCCCGGTGTTTCGGGATGCTCCCGGACGAGTAGGGGCTGAACAAGGGTGTTGTGGCTGATGCTTTCCGCCAACTCTTCTATGGTCCTCTCCACGAATGTCTGCCGCGGCTGCGACGGATCGGGGTCAATAAGATTGATTGGGATCTCGTGTGTCTCGCTTCCTTGAATTTCTGTCTGCAATTCTTTTCACCTACCTTTTTGGCAAGTTGCCGATTTAACTTATACCATGCGTCTGGGTAAAACGCAATAGAATCCCCGTGCGCCTCTTCAAAAAATAACCGCTTTGACGCATTTGTAATTCTGTCTTACAATGGGAAGGTAAAGAAACTTACTGCCATCCTTAGCAAACCACGCATTAATAGTCAAATAACCGCATCCGAAGTGCGGGTAATCGGAGAAAAAGGAGAAAATCTTGGGATTTTATCTCTGGAAAAGGCGCTCCGCTTGGCAAGGCCGGATGAAGGACTGGACTTAATTGAGATATCTGGCGGCGCGAAGCCGCCAGTCTGCCGCCTCATGAGTTTTGACAAGTATCGTTATGAAATGGAGAAAAAGGAGAAAAAAGAACGGCAAACCCAGAAAAGCGCTGGCCCCAAACAAATTCAAATAAGCGGCCGCGCAGCCCACCACGATCTTTTGATTAAAATCCGCCAGCTTGAAGAATTTTTAAACGAAGGCCGCCAAGTGGAAATCCAGATGAGGTTGCGCGGCCGCGAGAAATTCCATAAGGACTGGGCGCGCCAAAAACTTGAAGAATTTTTAAAGATGATTACTATAGAGCATAAACTAATAACTCCCCCAAAGTTCGGCGGCCGGGGAATGATAGCGCAGATAACGAAGAAGTAGTCATCAGCGAATAACGAATCCATTACGAATTTACGAATTCGCCCGCCCGCCTTGACTTCGCAAGGCGAAGTCGGGCAGGTATATTCGTAAAAAAATTCGTAATTCGTTGATGGAGCAAAGCGACCATGAAAAAAAGCGTTTCCAAAAGAATAAAAATCAAGAAAAACGGCAAGATAATAAGACGCTCTATGGCGATTGATCATTTCCGCACGCGCAAATCAAAAAGAAACCTAAGCCGCAAAAAGAGAATGCTTTCCTTAAATTTCCCGAAGAAAAGAATATTAAATTATTAACCATCAGCGAATAACGAATATATTACGAATAAACGAATTCGTAAATTCGCAACAAAATTCGTAATTCGTTGATAAGATAAATCAACCATGCCCAGAGTAAAACGAGGAACAATCGCCCATAAGAAGAGAGAACGATTGCTTAAATACACCAAAGGTTTCCGGTGGGGCAGAAAATCCAAAGAACGCGCCGCCAAAGAAGCCCTGCTTCACGCCTGGTCGCGCGCTTTTCGCGGCAGAAAAGAAAAAAAGCGGAATTTCCGCAAACTGTGGAATGTGCAGATAAACGCCGCATCCAGAGCCGAAGGAATAAGCTACAGCCGGCTTGTTTCGCAACTCAAAAAGAAAAACATAAAACTGGACAGAAAAATCCTGGCGGATTTAGCCAAAAACGAACCAGAGGTATTCAAAAAGGTGATAGAAATTGCCCACTAATTAGGCGTTGTCTTATTTTTTTGCTTTATAATTTCTTATCACATCTACTGGTAAGAAGTTATTTTTAATATCGACAGCCAACTAATCCTTTTTATTTTTTGAAAAAACCGTTGTCATAAAAATTGCCAATGACGCTATTGTGCTGAGTTTTTAATGATGTGATTATCGAAGCAGAATCTTGACAAAAGGAGAGTTTTCCTATGGAAAGAATTGAATGCTTGCTTGCCGACTTCGCTCCACGATTTAAGGTGATCTGTCGCAACATTGGATTGAAGCCGCGACTACAAGATTACCGAGCAGCTTCCCTGCGCCATGTGCGTACCCTTGTTTCATGGTTTGGGATAAAAGCGAGAGGAGCTATCTTGTTACACGAAAAGCAGCTCATCCAGGAGGATCGCTTAAAAATCGGCTTCGGGCTGCTATGCGATATCTACCTCTACTCGCCACAAACCAAACATTCCCCGGTTCTCCAGCAACTACAACAATCGCTGCCCGAAGGGGTGAGCGAGGTTCTGCGTCAATGCCATTCCGTAGGCGGCATCCAATCCCTGGATTTGGAAATTGTTTTACAGAAGATTAGAGATATTGCTTTTCGCCCAGGCGACGGCTGGTACGAAAAAAATTTCTGCTGGTGGCCCTTTCGCGTAGGACGCGCAAAAGAGTTTTTACTGCCACCGGAAAGCAGACAGAAGGATTATTCCTTCCTCGCTTTTGATTTAAGCCGTGCATTAGAGGGAATTGCTGCGCTCTGGCTGACGGGGAAACTGGCAAACAACCAACCCCTGAAGCAGGCTGCCGCAAACGTACTTGCTGATTGGGCAAACGGCAATTGTTGGCTGGGATTAGACGGGGATGCTGGCGATAAACCACACGCAGTTTTTCTGTGCCGGTGAAAAATCATTGTGGCTTTTGCAAACGCAAGAGCCATATTTTTACCGGCGGTTCGTTGTCAAATTCTTTGCCAAAGAACCATTTGACAATAATAATAAGCGCGTAGAAACTGATACAATAAAAAGGTCTTATTAAAAAATATTAACTCATGACGCAAAATCTACTAGAAAAACTCGGTTTTTCGGCAAACGAATCAAGGGTCTATCACGCCCTACTTAAATCTGGGCCCGCTTCTATCCGAAGCATTGCGGGCGCAACCGGCATAAACCGGGGCACAGTGTATGAAGCTCTTAAAAAATTAGCTGACCGCGGGCTTGTCACCCGCTCCCAGAAAAAACAAGAGCGTAGGTATATGGCGCAAGACCCAGATGTGTTGCAATTAATTTTTAAAGACGAGCGACGCCGGCTTGCGACAATCCGCAAAGAACTCTCCAAATTTTTGCCGGAACTTAAAACAATGTACGGGACGCTCCATAAGCAACCAGTAATCCGAATTTACGAGGGCCACTCCGGCAGCGCGCTTATTCTTGAAGACGTGCTTAAAACCGTTGCGGCTGAAAAGAATAAAGAATACTACGTGTATTCAGCGGCGAACATCAGAGAACATCTCTACTATAATTTCAGCAGTTTTTCTGACCGCCGTATAAAAGCGGGCGTGAAAACCAAAGTAATCGCCATCGGCGCAGGCGGCGAGCTTCGCGGATTAGATGAACGAAAATGGCTTACAACCAAACGCGGCGCTCCGGCTTATATGATTATTTATGCGAATAAATTAGCTATTATCTCGCTTAGCGCTAGCGGGAAACCCATAGGAGTTGTTATTGAAGACAGTGGCGTTGCCCAAACCCAGCGGCTTATTTTTGAAGCACTGTGGAAAACACTCAATGAAGCTGTATAAAAATTCCTTCTCTTCTTAATAACATTTCTTTTTTCTGCCCCATCTATATCCACCCAGCGAGCCGTCGGAACGAATTACGCGATGGCAGGGTATTTTTCCGCCAGAGGCGGATCCGCCTTTGGCGGAATATTTCTTCGTATCGTAGCGGTTCAAAATATTGCCTACTGCCCTATAAGCTCGTGGCCTGCCTGCTCGCCGAGCCACTTCTTTGTATGTCAAAACCTTACCGCGGGGAATGTGCCGGACTACTTTTAACACTTTTTCTGTGAAGAAAGTCATTGGCCTGGCGCAACACTCTTTGACTGTCATGATATTTTGACAAAATCCTGATTGCCTCACTGAACCGAAACCAGCCGTAGCCCTCATGTTCTTTGGAAATTATAATCCGCGGATTTCTTGTTTCTGCCAGATAAAAAATCACGATTTTGAAAATCGGCTGGCCGGCCCGGCGGAAATAAAACCGCTCGTATGCCTTGAAATTGTTTGTGAGGCGCAAATCGCGGCTCATAAGCCCGGTTTCCTCTCGCGTTTCGCGCAAAGCCGCCCACAAACTTTTTTCTTCGCTTTCAATCTTTCCTTTAGGAAAATTCCAATAATTGTGGCCGTGGTACAAAATCAAAAATTTCGGACCTTCATTCGTCCGGCGATACACAATAATACCGGCGGATATTTCTCGTTTTGCTCTTTTTTCTTTTGGTTTTTCAATCATTTAAAATGCAATTGGTTAATAATAACATCCTATTTTTTCAGAAAATCCAGCATTTTATCCACAGGCCAAGCATTTATAACATCGTCACGTTTCGCCCATCCTCG
>Ga0315285_10005068_pt1 | contig 13614 bp, 14 predicted proteins | sample YL17G09_36_MG_FD_203698 | JGI IMG/M metagenome (GOLD analysis project Ga0315285, IMG submission 203698) | Sediment microbial communities from Yellowstone Lake, YNP, Wyoming, USA - YL17G09_36 | ecosystem: Environmental > Aquatic > Freshwater > Lake > Sediment | place: USA: Wyoming | collected... | reverse complement strand
CAGCTCATAAATGAGCTTATGACGGTGACTGAGGAACATGGATGGCCTACATGCGGCTTGTTTTGAGCCAGAGTAAGAGCAGGAAACATGCCAGAGCACATGGCCAGAATACACCCAACATCGACTAGTTAGAGGCGAGTATCGAGAACCAAGTTTGACCGGTCAATTCCTGTTTTCGTTACAAGCTGGCGCGCGAACGATTGAGGAGTTTCAACTGATACTCAGATATAATAACGTAGTTGACCGACTCTACCTACATGAAGGCGCAGATAATCGGGTTTGGAAATGTTGGTAAAAGCCTCCTAGAGCTAATAATAGAGGAAGAAACCCCTCTCAAGTGCCTCGGAATCGACCTAAAGATCGTCTCAATCTCGGACTCTAAGGGAACAGCCATTGACGAAAATGGTCTAGATCTGCAGACGATGCTAAAGAAGAAGAGAGAAGACTGGCAAGGTTATCAAAATTATCGAGACGGCTTTGGAGCATTAGACGCGATCAACCAAGTTGAAAGCGACGTGGTAATCGAGTTAACACCCTCAACAAATGATGGCGAACCCGGAGTATCACACATAACAGCTGCCCTGAAGCGGGGAAAAGATGTAGTCACAGCAAATAAGGGCCCGCTGGTTGTCGCATACAGCCAACTCACAGAACTGGCTAATAACTCGAATCGCAAACTCCTCTATGAAGCGACTGTCTCAGCACAGCTACCGGTATTCTGTCTACTTGACTCATGTTTCATAGTCGACAAAGTCGAGAAAATTGAGGGCATATTTAACGCGACAACAAACTTCATCATAGGCGAGATCGAGGCAGGAAAAACATTCGACGAAGCGCTCAAATACGCCATAAAAGCTGGCTGGGCTGAGACCAACTACTCCGACGACGTAGATGGCGTAGACTCAGCCCGAAAGCTGGTGATCCTCGCGAACAGGATCTACGGAGGCAAATCGGGACTTCAAGACGTAAAGATGACGGGCATCCGGGACGTCGAAAAAATAGTTCACGAGTCTAAAGCCATCGGAAAGAAGGTAAAGCTTCTATGTGAACTCCTTTGCAGCTCCGATAAACCACTGATGAGTGTACAACCCAGGATGATCCCGCTGAACGACCCATTCGCGACCATAAACGAGGGGAATATGGGGATCAGATTCACCTTCAAGAACTCGCAGAAGATCTTCATCTCGTCACAGTTCCTAAGCCCGAGACAGACAGCCTACGCCGTCCTAAACGATCTAGTCAAGACCGACCGTTAAAACCCTCAAGACCAACCTTTAATCCTAGAGTATAGACGAATAACCGTGGTATAGATGCCAGTGGACATGTTCCAGGTTCTAAGGAAGATAATGAGCGCACCCGCAGTAACGGGCTTCGAAGAACAACGTAGAAAAATGATAATCGAAGAGTACTCGAAGTACTGCGACTCTGTGACCGTTGACGTGATCGGCAACGTCATAGGAACCATCGGATCAGGAGACAAAGCCGTGATGCTTGCCGGGCACTACGATCAGATAGGCTTCATGGTAAAATACATCGACAAGGACGGCTACGCTACGTTCGACCAGGTTGGGGGATGGGACCCAAGGGTAGCATATGGAACAAGGGTCCGAATATGGGTGGGTGACGAAGCTGAGGACTTCGTTCTCGGTATAATAGGAGCCAAAGCGGCCCACCTGTCGGACCAGAGCGAGAGGGATAAAGTCGTTCCGATAAAAGACATGAAGATAGACTTCGGCGCCTCAAACGAAGAAGAGGCTGCTAAGATGGGTGTAAAGGTAGGCTGCGCATGTACTCCAGACACAACCATCGAGTACCTTGGGAAGAAGGGCTCCGACCTGGTAATCGGACCCGCATTCGACGACGTCTGCGCAGTTGCAGCACACATAGAAGCCCTCGATATTCTATCTAGGGATCCACCGAAGAAGCTGAAAATACACTTCGTCGCAACCACCCAGGAGGAGATCGGCATGAGAGGAGCGGCGGTCTCAGCTTACAACATCAAACCCTGGTGCGCGATAGCCTCAGACGTGACACACGCTGTAGCCCCCGGCGTAGACCCTAACAGAGTCAGCGACACGAGAATCGGCAAAGGCCCAGTAATCGGAGTAGGAGCAAACTTCACCCGACCGCTCTGGGAGATGATGGAAAAAGAGGCGTCCGAGAACAACATCCCCCACCAGAGAGCCGGAGTACCAGCTGGAAGCGGAACAGACGCATGGGCAATACAGATCACGAGAGGCGGAGCAATTACAGGCCTAATATCAATACCTAATCGCTACATGCACAGCCCAAATGAAGTCATAAGCCTGAGCGACCTCACAAACGTCGGAAAACTAGTGGCAGCCACGATTAAGAAGCTAGAAGATAGCAACATGACTCACACAACAGAAGTCTTCCGTAGGAAACCAAGTTAATATATTTAAACAGTAAATATTTTATACTCTGATTGCGATATAAAAATTGGTAGGGGATCTCCGACATCGAGGATCATGTTTGTCGCTGAACTTTTGATCCTCACCCTACCTCTCTACCCAACCTCTTAGCTAATCACCGTGTCTCTTTCTAAGAGGTGGGGATAACCTAATCATAAGAAGCATCCTCTCGAAGATGTCAAGCCAATCCGACATCTCCTTTTCGAGAGCGTGTGGACTCAACACCCCTTCATCCACGCCTCTACCAATCTCCCGTGCAGCCTTGGATCGGTAAACGTGCAGGAGGCGTTCCCCGAAGCGGCCAACCTCCCAGAAGTCCTCGGTCAAGAAGACGACCACCGGCACCCTCAACCCGCCAACTAGTCTTAACTCATCCTGCAACTCCTTAGATGACTCCCTCTCGACAAGTCTCAGCTTCACCTTCTCACCCGCAACATCGGCCATCTTCTTAAGCATCGGCGCCTGCCGAGAACAATCTCCACGCCAGGTGCCTGCATACATCAGAAGGTTTAGTTCCCTGTTTTAGCCTTCTAGCCGAGCCCTCTGCTCTGGGGTGAGCTCAGGAGTCCTCTCAGCCCGCTCCCTCCAAAGAACAACCTCCTCAGGTTTTCCCGACTTGATGAAGGACCCGAGATCAAGCCCAGCTTCGAAGTGCCTCCTCCAAAACTCACTTCTCTTATCATAGCAACCAGGTGTATCACTCATTGCACAAGACCCCAAGCATCCAAATAGGGGCTGTGAAAGACGACATTTAAAGGGTGCTAAATGACCGCATATTTTTCATATCAGTGAAAGAATAATTATGTCGATACTTTATGCACAACAACATTAACAGCATCAAAGGTGAAAAGATTGCCCCCGGTGTGATTGAGCGAGTCATGCTTAACAGGGAGCAATCCACGCTTGGGGGACTCGAGGTTAAGCACCACATCCTCACCGAGGGTGAAGTTGTGTTCGATGAGCAGAGTGTTGAGTATCAACACTACGTGGTCTCCGGCTGCGCAAGAATGGGAGGAAGGTTCGTCCACGGCGAAACCACTGTGTTTGTCCCAGGTAACTCGAGATTCGGGGAAAAGCATAGACACGTAATCTCCCACGCAGGGGAAAGTGAATTACGACTCGTCACAGCCTCATATAAGACACCCCGCCTCAACTTCAGATGGGCAAAGACACGAAGCAGGAACCTATACCAAACACAGATCAGCATCGGCAACATCATCAACCAGCAGCTAATTACCGAGGAAGAACACGCTTTGATGGGGGCCCTGAGAATGCATGCTCTAGATGTCCAGACCCACCCACCACTAGCGGTCAATCCGGAGCATAAGAACCCCGAGGAGATCATGTACATCCTCAGAGGAGAAGGCAGGGCAATCTGCGGGGATGAGAACTACATAGTTACTCCAGGTTCACTTGTCTACTCCCGAGAAGAAGAAGTACACGGAATATACAACACAAGTGATAAACTCCCTCTACAATATTTCGTGTTAGAGTTCATAGAACACGACAAGATGTGGACCGAGAGAGGATATCATGAGTAAGTTATATTCCACCCGGTCAATCCATGAATCTTGTTAAATTATTTCTAACCAATTCTTTCAAAGATAAGATCAAGGACAGAAGCAAACCCAATATTGTGACATCAAGACCCCAACCAATCTGCGTGATTACACCAATTGAGATCCCCTCCCCAACACTTAGAAAAAAAAGGACGACCCCACATAGAGCCATTAGAAAAAATGCAAAATGCGCCCAATTAACCCTATATACGAGAATTGATAGAAGGGCAGAGAAAACGAGAAATACCCCACATACACTGGTGCCAGCACTCACAAAAAATTCACGACCTTGTAAGACCTCGTCTTTAAAGGTCGAGCCAAAGAATGGGCTTAGTTCCACACGCGAATGGTAACGAATTCCCCCCAACTTCGGGACCGGATCTATCACCGAATACGAGTCATAGCCTACAGTTAGCCAGGGACCGGTTAACCCAACCAACATTACCAAAGCTACAAGCACTCCTAAGGGTGTAATCTTAAAGCGGCCTAATGATTTTGACAAGGCTAATCAGTTTTGATTTATTTAACAAGTTTAAAAAATTAGTGCAAAAATGTGAAGACTCGGTTAGGTTGATCTTATCTCCTGTCTGATGAATCCTATATAGGACACTATGAAGATAATTATCATACCTGCAGTTAAAGCCGTCAGATGAGGCCAGATAATCAATAAACTATCGCCAATCGAGAGAGGACTGGCTAACATCATTGACATCTTTTCGTAAGAAACTGGCCCCAATACTCGGATGAGCGGCTCCATTATCACAGATGAGGCCCTAAGGTAAATCTCAGAGGGAGAAGTGTATACGATAAAGTCCGAACTCGCCCCAACATTAGTTAGAAAATCAGCTATCATGTAATAGAACAAAGTGAAAAACAACCAAGTGGCTATCGACGCCAGCGCCGAAGTACCCTCCCTTCTGAAATATATCGAATATAGCAAGCCGAGCCCAATCCAAAAAGATAGGTAAACACCGCTAAAAATCAGGAAAACGGTTATACGCGTCATCTCTTCGAGGGTAGGGAAGGCTCCCAGAGTAGCTATACCCATACCAATTGTGAAGATGAAAACGGTTGACAAGATCAACATAACTGTTGCCACAGTGGCCGCAAATTTCCCAATGATCATAGAGTCCTTGTGGATTGGTTGCGATAAGACGAGTCCCATAGATCCCTGATTGCTCTCTCTATTCACCGCGTCGAAGACCAGAATCAACCCTATCAAGGGTCCGAAGAAAGCTATGAAGCCCAGGAACGAAGGGACAAGACCCTGCTGGCTCGTGAATAGTTTCAAGAACAAGTTTTCGCCTTCAGACCTACTGAAATTCCCCCAGAGACCCATGATGGAGGAATACGTCATTGAGATCGAGATCAGATAGACTAGCAGCGCGATTATGTAGATCCTCTGACTCACAAGATGATCGCCGAGTTCCTTCCTGAAAACAATTAAAGCCCCAGCCATTGAATCATCACTCCTCAGAATATTTTCGGTAGACCTCAAGCAGAAACTGTTCCCGCAAGCTCATTCTGGTTAGAGAAGCGCCATTTTTTACGATCTTCTCAGAGACTATGGATCTTACGTCCGCGGTGCTGTTAATTACGAGTTCCTTTGAGCCCTTGCGTCCAACGTTTTTAACTCCCTGTATCTCTTTTAACGAGTTAATTATCTTCTCGTTCAATCCACCCGCTTCTACCTCGATCGTAAAACTGAGCCCCTCACTCTCCAAAACTTTGATTGAGCCCTTTTTCCTCAGCTGACCTTTGGATATGATGCCTACGCCTGTGCAAATTTCTTGAACTTGCTGCATACTATGTGAGGATAAAAGTATTGTAGTATCATCTTCTCTGTTCAATCTCTTAAACAACTTCAGGATTTCTTCAATGCCTAGTGGGTCTATACCCTGGGTTGGCTCATCCAGGATCACGAGCTGAGGCTTCTTGAAGAAGGCATTTGCGATTCCTAAACGCTGCTTCATCCCCCTAGAGAATTTACTTACTTTCTGATTCTTATCCTTGATTAAACCCACGTCGCTTAACGCTTCATCTATTAAACTTGCGGCCTTCTCTCCTGTCAACTCGTTGAGACGCGCTATGTAGCGTAGGTTCTCTTCTGCGCTCATATTTTCATAAAAACCGAATCTTTCAGGAAGATATCCACAAACTCTCTTAACCTCTATGGGGTTTTTCACCGGGTTGTAATCGAACACCCTACAACTACCGGATGTAGGCTCAGTTAAACCAAGGAGCATTAGAATAAAGGTTGTTTTCCCAGCCCCGTTAGGACCTAAAAGACCGAACACCTCTCCCTTATTCACGGAAATATTCAAATCCTTTATTGCCATGAATTCGCCATATTTTTTACTCAACCCCCTTGCACTTATCAAGGGCTTATCTTTTTCACTCAACGTCTCCCCAACCGCCGGTAAATAAGGAAAACTACTCCGATTAGGATGACAATTATTCCAATTCCTAGGTAACCCCAGGCAATTGACCCTTTCACGGTTACTCTATAGTTGAGGTTAAACGAAAGACCCAAATTGTAATTACTACAATAAATAATGACCACATAATCCCCAGGTATTGCATCTTGCAATGGTGTGATTACCGCCCGAACCTCCTGGACTGATTTCGCTGAGATCGTCGATATAGTGGTCGTGTCAAATTTTACATCCCACCCATCCGGCTTGTCCGAAAAAATCGAGATATCTTTCAATGGTGCAGTGCCAGTGTTATTAACATAAAAACTAAAAGGCGTAGGTTTACCTTGTTCAGCGTCAAAACTGACCATACTATTTGTTGGCGACAAAGTAACGGAATATTTTCCAATAATGAAGACAGTTAAAGAAACAGTTTCCTTGAATTCTTCTGCTTGGGCTACTACATCTATTTTATAAGTACCAGGAGTAGCACCAGCGGGCGATGTAATTTTAGCTACAATAACCTGATTCTCTGAAGGAGCAAACTCTAGCGACCTGATTGCTACAGTCTCATAAGATGGAGTAAAGGTCATAACCCAGCCTTGGGGATAACTTGCAGTGAAAAATATGAGCTCGTCATAAGTATTTTTATTGATAACATTTAACCTGAATTCAACCGATTCACCAGAGGCAGCTTCGATTGATGGTAAAAGAGAGCTAATGATGATGCCTGATTGGACAACAGCTAAAGGTAATCCGACCTTCATCGATAAGGAATCTTGTAAGACGCCATCTTTACTGAAAGCATTTATCGTAAAAGCATAGACACCAGATTTCTCGCCAGCGGGAGGTATTATCTCTAAATCTAGTTCCCTATTTTCACCAGCTTCTAGGTACACTGATTTGATTACTAATGCACCAGATTTTAGGCTCGTCTCCCAACCTAATGGTGAAAGAACTGTTAAGTTGAAGGAATCCTCATCTGCACCAACATTCTGAATTTTTATTTTAAAAATAGATTGTTGAGCGACCTTCAGTTCAACACTTGGAAAAGGGGTGCTTAATTTGACTCTTTGCTCTAACCCTTCAACATACGTTAGACTATGGGCGAGGAGGACCATCAAGATGAGTGCAACGAAACTTTTACGACGCATAAGACCTCAAATTATCCAAGTGTGACTAGCACATAGTTAAAATTTATCCCAAAACTCAGGAAACTTTTATTAAAAAATGGCGATATCAATAGCCTTTTCCCTATCAACATGTTCATTATGAACAAAATGAAAAAACAATCAGCGAAACTTATCGAAAAAATAAAGTGGGAAAAGCACATTATCAACGCTGGATCATCAACGCGCGCGCAAAAATTATTTTTTAAGAGCTCGATAACACATCACATATCTATCTTTTCCAATTTCTACAAGTTCAGGTTCCTCTTCTTTGCAAGACTCACCGTAAGGGCACCTTGGTGAAAACCTACATCCCGGTGGAAGGTTACTTGCGCTAGATGGGATTCTACCTTTGATAGGTACCAATTCGTTTCTAATTGAAGGATCAGGTACAGGAACAGCAGCCATCAGTGCTTGAGTGTATGGGTGTTTTGGGTCGGATATTATATCATCAGTGGGACCCATTTCGACAATCTTACCGAGGTACATAACGGCTACCCTGTCGCACATATATCTTGAAACAGCTATGTCATGAGTAATAAAGAGGCTTGTAAGATTAAATTTTTTCTTTAATTCTCTAAGGAGGTTTAACACACCAACTCTGATTGAGACATCAAGCATTGAAACTGGTTCATCTGCTACAATGAACTTTGGGTTTAACATTAGAGCTCTAGCTATCATGACTCTCTGCCTTTGACCACCGCTCAGTTGGTATTCGTATTTTGGTAAAATCATATCGACAGGCGTTAACCCGACGGTTTCCATGACTTCTCTAACTTTGGTTTCGATCTGATTTTCATCTACACTTTTATGAATCCGAAGCGGCTCGGCTAGGGTATCCTTGATTTTTAACCAGGGGCTTAAGTACTCATAAGGGTCTTGGAATATCATTTGCATCTTAAGAGAAAGGGCTTTCAGTGACTCCCTTTCGCGGATAGTAGAAAGGTCTGTTCCTTCGAAAAATATTTGTCCACTCGTCGGTCTAATTGTATTAATTACCAATCGACCAGTTGTGGTCTTACCACATCCGCTTTCACCAACGAGCCCAAAGGTCTCGCCAGGCATGATATGGAAGTCAATATCATCCACTGCCTTTAGATATCTCTCTTTTTTAGAAAAGAGTGATTCGAGGAAGCTACTTCTCAGATCATATAGTTTAGTTAGGTTTTTGGCAATTATTAATGGTTCCATCTCATCACCTCTCTGCAAGGATCTTTTTCCAGAAATGGCAAGCTACAAAATGGTCACTTTCAACCTCAGTCAGAACAGGGTCATTTTCTAAACATGTTTCTTTTACGTATGGGCATCTCTGAGCGAATCTGCAGCCAGGAGGGGGATTCATGAGGTCGAGTGGGTTTCCAGGAATACCTTCCAAGTCTTGTTTAGGTCCTTTTAAATTCGGAAAAGCCTTGATAAGGGCTTTTGTATAAGGATGGTAAGCATTCTTAAATATCTCCGGCACAGAGGTTTTCTCGACAAGTTTTCCAGCATACATGACCGCCATTTCATCACAAGTCTGTGCTATGACGGATATATCATGAGTAATTAGGAGCATTGTCAAGTCAAGCTTCTCTCGGAGATTTTTTATAAGATCCATTATCTGTGCACTTACAATTACATCTAATGCTGTAGTGGGTTCATCAGCAACTAATAGAGTTGGATTGCAGGCTAGTGCCATGGCTATCATCGAACGTTGCCTCATTCCTCCGCTTAACTCCCAAGGATAATTATTTGCTCTCTCATGTTCTATTCCGACTAGCTCAAGTAAATCATTTGTACGTTTCATGACATCTTCTTTGGTTACATTTTCGTGATATCGTATGGCTTCGGAGATTTGATCACCTATCTTGAATATTGGGTTAAAAGAAGCCATGGCGCCTTGGAAAACAATTGATAGTTCTTTCCACCTTATCAGTTTTAGTTCTTTTTCATTTAACTTAACTAGATCTCTTCCGTTTAGATAGATTTCTCCTCCCACTATTTTTCCAGTAAATGGGATTAGTCTCATAATTGAGTAGGCAATTGTCGTCTTCCCACACCCAGACTCCCCAGCGAGACCTAATGCCTGCCCTTTTTCCACATCAAATGAGACATCGTCAACAGCTTTAACTGTCCCAAAGGGAGTAAAAAAATAGGTTTTAAGGTTTCTAACCTCAAGTAAGCTCATCGAATCACCTATGCAAGTCTCCTAACCGATGGGTTGAGTACAGTATCTAATCCCTCGCTGAGGAGATTGAAGCCCAGCATTGCTATTAATACAAATAGGCCTGGGAATATTACAAGCCACCAAGACCCTCCTAGGAGGAAGCTTCGTCCACCTGCCAACTCAGTTCCCCATTCAGGTGTTGGGGGGGGTATTCCTAATCCAAGAAACCCTAGACCTGATATTGCTAGGGTCCCACTCGCCATGCCAAGTGATACTGTGACGAATAAAATAGACATATAATAGGGCATTATATGAGTTCGGATAATATACCAGTTATCAGCGCCTAGTACTCTCTCAGCTTCAATGAAGCCTCTTTCTTTTACTGAGATTGTTAAACTTCTAATTAATCTAAAATTGTAAGGAATTCGTCCTACTGAGATGGCTAAGGCAGTCTGCCAGATTCCTGGTCCTAACACTACGACCATTACAAGCATATAAATAAAATCAGGGAAAACGTACAGAGAATCCATAACGAGCATTAGTATCCTGTCTATATTGCCACCAAAGAAGCCTGACATTGATCCCAAGAATAGGCCTATGATTAATGATAGTCCAACAGCGATCATAGATATTCCTAGTGAGTACCTTGAACCTACAATCAATCTACTAAAAAGATCTCTACCAAGATTATCTGTGCCCATATAATTATTCATTGAAGGCGGTTGTAAGAGGTTTTCTGAGAATTGATAAGGGTCTCGTGGAGCTATATAGGGGCCTAATACAACAAAAATAAGCAAAGTCACAGAAAAGATTCCTCCAACTACAACCATTACTTTCGAGGATCTCGGAGCGACTCTGAAAAGTTCACGAAAGTTAAATCCAATTTTTTGAACGCTCATTTATATCTCTCCTAGTATTTTACTCTCGGATCAATTGTAGCATATATTATATCGATCAGTGTATTCATAACGACCACAATTACGGCGTAGATTGCGACTATCCCCTGGATCATCAAAAAGTCTCTCGCCATAAGTGAATCCATTAATAGACTGCCTAATCCAGGTAAGGAGAATATTTTTTCAGTGATGACTGTGCCTCCTAAAAGCCAGGTAAATGTACCGCCAATTGAAGTAACTATGGGTAGCAAAGCGTTCCTTAAGGCATGTTTATAGGTAATTACATTATCGGGTAAGCCTTTAGCTTTTGCTGTTACCATATAATCTTCACCTAGAACATTAAGCATTGAGGCTCTCGATAGTCTACTTAGAGTTGGTATGCTTGTTAGGGCTATGGTTAAGCAAGGTAGGAATAGATACTTAATACTCTGAATGAAAGCTGTGGGGTTTAGTGTGAGTATGCTATCTAGGATGTTCAAACCAGTTATCTTCTGCAATTCGAATCCTGGAGGGGTTCTACCACTGATGGGAAATATTCCAAGGATCAACCCAAAAAATATCTGGAAGAGTAGGGCTATCCAGAATCCTGGATTTGAATGAATATAAAGTGATAAAATTCGTGTAACATGATCGAATACCCCATCGCGTCTCATAGCAGCTATTATACCAAGGGGTAGACCCAGTAATGATGCTAAGATAAGCCCTGTAATCGCTAATTCTAAGGTGGTTGGGTAAACTTGTGCAACCTTTTCGATTACAGGTATCTTAAAAACTAGCGATACGCCTAGGTTGCCTTGAGCTAGATTGCTAAGGTATGTGAAGTATTGTTCGTAGAGTGGTCTATCTAATCCGAGGCTATGTCTTATTTGTTCAACGTAAAAGGTTGGGAATTTCTCTCCGTACATGATCCTAATTGGATCACCGGGTAGGACATGCATCAGAAAAAAGATTGCCGTAAGGAGAAGAGCGATAGTGGGTATCGCGAGCAGTAACCTGACTGTAATATAGTATCTTAATTTCATTTTAGATGCAACCTCTCAGCAGATTTAACTTGAAACAGCCTAATAACACTTATCGTGTAAAAAAAATTGTAAAAAAAAGTGGATTTAATGCGGTGGATCGTGTGTTGCCCAATCTGTGGGTATTTGTTTGGAGATGTTCCACATACCCTGCGCGGGTTCGTCAGTCGTCATCCAAGGCTTGTAGTTTTGAACATATGTGTTATAGGCGTACCAGTAACCGTCTATATATAGGGGTACGTCGAATCCCTTTTCGATGATGTAGTCCTGTAGCTCAGTGTAGATCTCTTTTCTTCTAGCCTCTTGGCCTTTACCGTATAATTGTCTGCCTTCAATGAGTAATGCGTCGACGTGAGTGTCATTGAAATTGATGCGTTTAGCAAGGTCTGGGCTATTGGAGTGCATTAAATAGAAGAGCTCTGTGTCAGGATCTGGGTAGTCGAAAGTCCAGCCTCTGGCGAACATCGGGAGCTGCCCCGCACGGACCATATCTGTGTAGGCGCCTCTCTCAATGTATTTTAGCTCAAGGGTTATACCGATTTTAGACAATTGTTGCTGCAAAATGGTTCCAAGGTCTCTGTTGAATGCTTCAGTGCCTACACCTGAAGCGTACCAGAATTGAGTTGTGAATCCGTTGGGGAATCCTGCTTCTGCAAGTAACGATTTTGCTTTAGTGATTCTCTCAGCCATAGGTAGATCCCTTATCGGTTTCATGACGGGCTTGTAGAAGTCTAAGAAGGGTCTAACTGGGGAATCTGAGACTGCTGCTGTGCCGAACATGAGTTTATCAACTATCTCGTATGGATCGACTGCGTACTGTATTGCTTTTCTGACTCGGATATCATTTAGTGGAGCGAACTTTGGATCCCAATTCATGTGTAGCTGGTTACCTGATCCCAAGCTCGGTATAAGTTCCATCTTTAATTTTGAGTCCTTCGACATGCTTGGAACATCGGCTCTAGCAATTTCACCTGGCCACGTTGTGTCGATCTCACTTGACTGAAGCGCCATTCTCAAGGAAGCTGGATCTCCATAAGCTGAAACAATGATTTTGTTAAGTCCGACAGCTTTAGTGGGTCCCGCCATCCCTCCTAACGGGTTAACGGGGTAATTAGGATCAGCAAGTAATGTGTATCTCTGGTTCGCTACCCAAGTATCTAGGTAAAATGGTCCAAATCCACCTTTTTGTCCGATTTTCGTGTAATCGTCTAAAGTGTTAGTTTCTCCACCGTATTGCTCTCCGAGAGTCTGACTGAACATGAATGAGTAACTAAGACCGAATAGGAAGTGTTTCCAGAAGGGTTGGAATTCTGGCCAGTTTGGATTTGTATACATAAGTATTGTTTGATCATTTGGGACGATTAGTTTCTTTGCAGTTAATCCCCATGACTCTTCTAAAGCGTAGACTGCATATGATTCGCCATTCTGCTTTCTATTAGGCAGATCATTTAGGGCCCGTTCCCAATTCCACTTCATGTTCTGCGCGGTTATCGGGGTTCCGTCTCGGAATTTCCAACCGGATTTTAATTTAAACTCTATATAAACATCTCCGTCGGCATCTTTCTTTTGTGTCCAACTTTCTCCCACAAGAGGGTTATATTGCCCTGATTTGACTCCGTCGACCCAGAACATCCTAGGAGCTATCAAATTTCGGTAAATCATGGTAGCTGTAGCTGAACCGATATCGATTCCACCTGGATGGAATTCGTAGTTATTGGTTCCTATGTAAAGTGTTTTTGACCAAGTTTCCCATTTCTGCCTTCTAACCTCTAACGCTGCTGCGTTTTGACTCTGTTGCAGATAATAATAGCCTCCACCGGCGGCTATTAAAACTACTGCGACTGCAATGATTATATACATATTTCTGCTTGGCAATTCATTTACCTCAAAGGGCATCTAATTAAAAGTTGATGTTTTATTAAAGTCTTCGCGCGCTTCTATGAGAAACGTTTTCTGGAGATGCGGTCCACAGGCAGCAC
>Ga0315285_10005067_pt1 | contig 13615 bp, 14 predicted proteins | sample YL17G09_36_MG_FD_203698 | JGI IMG/M metagenome (GOLD analysis project Ga0315285, IMG submission 203698) | Sediment microbial communities from Yellowstone Lake, YNP, Wyoming, USA - YL17G09_36 | ecosystem: Environmental > Aquatic > Freshwater > Lake > Sediment | place: USA: Wyoming | collected... | reverse complement strand
CCCTGAAAAAAAGCCCGCCGGGCCCGGCGGACAAGGTGAGCCTGGTGAAAAAACGCCCGATACAGCCCATAGCACCCAGGCCGATGAAAAAACGCCCGGCGGCGGCGATAGCCACCAGGCCGACGAGAAGACGCCCGGCGGCGGCGATAGCCACCAGGCCGACGAGAAGACGCCCGACGCCGCCGAGAGGCCCGAAACCGGTAGCTCCGCTCACTGAAGCGGCGCCCGGCATGCTTGCTTCAGCGAGCACGCCAGCCGGGCTGAAGTAATCTCTCGCCGACGGCCGATAGGTCATGGTGGAATCGCCAGGCTGTTCACCGCCGGGTTACCAGGGCCGGTGGCGTGTTTCCCAATACGCACCGCGTTGGGATGCCTTTGAAACCACCGGCCTTTCCGGTTGCTCGGCGGGCCGTGGTGCGTTACAATGCATACATGGGAAATACACTGAACATTCGAATACCGGACGCCCTGCGGGATGAATTGCAGGAGCTTTGCACACGGCAGCATCGGCCCGCCGGCGAGGTGGTGTGCGACTCGCTGCGGCGATACCTGGCCATTGAGAAGTTCCAGGTCCTCCGCCGGAAAACGCTGCCCTTTGCCGAGGCGCAGGGCATTCTAACGGATGAGGATGTGTTCGAGGCCATTTCGTGAGGATCGTTCTGGAAGCATCACCAAGACATGCCGATTGTCGGCGCCAGGGAGTTTTACGGCCATCTGCAAAGGTAGCTGACCATTATGCCGGTCCAGCCCCGCCGGGTGTCGCCAGGCTCAAGCGGATAACTCGCCGCTGGCGAATTTTGATGCCTCTGAGACTTGACGCCTCCGCACAAAGCCGCTAACATGGTGCAATCGTCGTAATAGTCGTTTGTGACTGCGGCAATGACAACACGATTAAGGTACGAGTTCGGGGCGTGGCGCAGCTTGGCTAGCGCGCTTGACTGGGGGTCAAGAGGTCGCAAGTTCAAATCTTGTCGCCCCGACGTAGCAGGCAGGAAGCCGCCGGAATTCCGGCGGCTTCCCGCATTTATGGCTGGCTTCGATCAGCGCCAATCGCCTGCCAGCTTGAACCGTTGACTTGCTCCGGGGTACGCGGGACAATCGGTCAATCGAATCGGCCGAGGCTTCGAAGCAGCGGCCTTGCTCCGTACAAGCGCCCCCGGAGATAATTTTGTGACGATGATAGGCAAGGACAGCGCGGTGGTGACCGTGATGGTGCGGTTCTCCGTTCAGCCGGCGGATGTCGAGCGGCTGCTGGAGATGTCGCGGCGGGTAATGCCGCTTTTCGCGGCCCAGCCGGGATTTGTCTCGGCCAACCTGCACGTCAGCCAGGACCGCACGGAGCTGGTGCAGTATCTCCAGTGGCTCTCGGCGGCGGACCATTACGCCTGCCTGGCCAACGAGCAGCTCCAGCAGGCCGGCGAGGAGATGATGGACCTCGTCATGGCGGGGCGGCTCGGCATGGAGATGCACGTTTACGAAGTGGTCGGCACGTGGGATGCTCCGGCGGCGGGGGTGCGGGGCAGGGCTGAGGGGCAGGGCTGAAAGGAAGACAACATGATCCAGCCGATGGATTTTGCGATGGACACCCCAATGGACGAAGGTCAGAAGCTGCCGTTCCCGACCAAGCCGCTTCGTTTAGGCGACGACATCGTCGAGGAATACATTATCCCCGACGACAAGAAGCGGGAAGTGCTGGAACTGTTGTACTTCTTCGAGAATGCTCCATCGCTTGACGAAGAGATGTACGACCTGCATGAAGGAAAGACATTCATCGTGCGCGACTTCCGCGTCACGTGGGAAAACGGGCAGAACTGGCTGGTAAGTCCATACTACCCCAACAGCGGCGGCACGGTAATCGATTGGGTGCCTCCCGATGATGAGGATGACGGCAGTGAAGATGAATACGGGCGGGATGAATACGGGCAGGACGATGACGGGGTGAGTTTGTTGGACGAAGACGATGATTCGGCAATCTTCGGCGACGAGGACGACGGCAAACCGCCATTCTAGTGTAGTGTCTCGAATAGATCATGAATTAGCACGAGTTGGTAAATTCTAATTTCTAAATCCTAAACAAATCCGAAGGCTCGAAGCCCAAATGACCGAAACTGATGGCTCGACGGCCGGTCTGGCAGTGTTGTTTCGATCATTTGTCATTCGAATTTCGAATTTGTTTAGGATTTAGTGCTTAGGATTTCGAATTTAGGGCTGCTGATTTTGGCGCGTTTCTCTTGAGACACTACACCAGGCCTTAGCTCCCAGGGCCACAGCGGAGAACCCGGGCTTGTGGCAAGAGCCGGATTGAGGCTCTGCCACCCTAAGACCTAAGAGCTAGGACCTGGGACCTTCTCTTGAGAGCGTATGAAGCCACGGACTGTGCCATGAATCGCCACATCATCCCGATAGACTCTCCCGACGATCCGCGGATCGCCGATTACCGTCTGCTCAAGGAGCGCGAGCTGGCCGAGGGCGGCGGGAAGTTCATCGCCGAGGGCGAGCTTGTCAGCCGGCGGCTGCTGGAGAGCGACTATCCCGTCGAGTCGGTCCTGCTGGCTGAGCACCGTGTCGAGCGGATCGCGCCGCTTGTCGGGCCTGGCGCGGCCATCTACGCGGCCCCGGCCGGGGCCGTCGAGGCGATCATCGGCTACAAGTTCCATTCCGGCGTGCTGGCGTGCGGGCGGCGAAAGCCGCCGGCGGCGCTGGGCGACCTGGCCGCAGCCTGGCCGGAGGATGTAACACTGGTCATCCTGCCGGAGGTGACCAAGCTGGACAACCTCGGCTCGCTGCTGCGGGTGAGCGGCGCCTTTGGGGCCGGGGCGGTGATCCTGGGCCCGCGCTGCTGCGATCCGTTCTATCGCAAGGCGCTGCGGGTGTCGATGGGGGCGGTGTTCTCGCTGTCGCTATATCGCTCGGCTGACCTGGCCGGCGACCTCGTCCGGCTCAGGCAGCGGTGGTCCGTCGAACTTGTGGCGACGGTGCTGGACGAAGACGCCCAACCGCTTGACGAGGTCCGCCGGGTGCGGCGCGTGGGGCTGCTGCTGGGCAACGAAGGCTTCGGTCTGCGGCCGGGGGAGGTGGAACTCTGCGACCGCAAGGTTCGCATTCCGATGAAGCTCGGAACGGACTCGCTGAACGTCGCCGCCGCCGCGGCAGTGTTCCTGTACCACTTCACAAGGCCCGTGGACGGGCGGTAGCCGGCCTGCCCGCCGTAGCCTCGGCGAAGGCGGGTAGCCGGTAGCCAGTAGCCGGTTGCCGGTTGCTGGTAGCCAGTAGTCCCGGCGCGCCGGGATAGCCGGCGCAGCCCTGCGAAGCCTCGGCGAAGGCGGGTAGCCGGGAAAAACGGAAAGGCGGAATCCGTAGCCGGGAACCAGGAACACGAACTGCATGCGGTGGGGATAAGTCCATAGGTCTTATAGGACCTATAGGACCTATGCTCGTCCGCCTTCTCCCTGAAGCCTTCTCGCGGACGCCTGCTCGCTGAAGCAAACAGGCCAACTGGGTGCTATAATTTTGCTTGGTAATCCGATACGATAATTTTCAGAATTGTGGAAACAAATTGAGCGTTTTGGCGTCTTATACGGGGGGATGGTGCATCCATGCACTTCTGAAAGCGGCGGGGCGGAGAATGGGCATGTCCGGGCGAAGGCAGACATCCAAGGCTGACGACCTCATCGAGCCCGGCGGGGCCAGGGAGTTGCTGCTGCTGGCGTGCTGCGCCCCGTGCAGCGGCGAGCCGTTGCGGGCGCTTGGTCACGAAGGCCTGCGGGCGGTGGTTTACTTCTACAACCCCAACATTCACCCGCGCGAGCAGTACGAGCGCCGGCGCGACTGCATACGTGACCACTGCCGGAGGCTGGGGGTTGAGTTTGTGGAAGGCCCGTACGATCCTGAGCGGTGGTTTACCCGCACGGCCGGGATGGAGGCCGAGCCGCAGCGGGGCCGGCGCTGTGCGGAGTGCTTCAGACTGCGGCTGGAGCGCGCGGCGGAGTTTGCCCGCCACAAGGGCTTGACTGTGCTGGCATGCACGCTTGGCATCTCGCGGTGGAAGGATCTCGCTCAGGTCGATGCCGCGGGCCAGGCCGCCGCGGCCGGCGTCGCCGGCGTTCAGTACTGGCCCCGCAACTGGCGCAAAGACGGCGGATCGCGGCGGATGTACGAGATCGCCAGAGCCGAGTTCTTCTACATGCAGGACTACTGCGGCTGTGTCTTCAGCAAGGCCGACCGTCGCGACGTGCCGGCCGTGGGGGAGGAGGATGGCGAGGGCGGCAGCGGCGGGGGTTGGATTCATGTTGAGTCCCTTTAGCGGGCAGGACAGGCTGACTAAGCAGGCCAAACAGGCGGACGACCGGTATCATGCCCCGCCGGCCTGCGCCGGGCGCTTGGCCAGTTCGTAGAACCCGTGGCCGATGTACCGCAGCTTGCCCTGGCGGACCAGTTCCTGCCAGACGGGTTCCGGCCACTCATTCGGCGGGACGATGGCGGCGGCGGCCCCGCCACCCTTGGACAGCGGCCCGCGGCCTAGCTTCGAGTCCTCATCCAGGACCGTCAGCGACAGCCGCTTGCGGAACGCCTGCATCGCTTTCCGGCAGGTATCTTCGCTCGGGGCGTCGGCAGGGGCGTCCAGCGCGGGGGCGCGAAGTTGATCGATCATCGCGGCCAGGCCGTGTACGTCGCGCATCCCGACGACGCCCGTAACCCGGCCGGGCGGCAGTTCGGTATTCGCAAGCAGCCTGTACACCTGCTTCCATTGGCTCGCGGCCCGGCGAGGATCATCGTAGCCTCGGATGGCGGTCATCAGTTCATCGAGTTTCGCCACTGTCGTCGGGTCGCTGGCCATGCGAGGGCATCCCTTTCAGATGGCATGAACTAGAAAAACGGTCCGGCGTCGGATCGAGCAAGCTCGCCCGAAAGAAAGCTGACAGGAGCTTTCGAACCTGGCCCAAAGGGCCGGGCAGGCCGCCATGACTGAGTACAAGGATATCATCCAGGTCGCGGATTGCCACGCCGAAAAAACAAACATGCAGTCGCACATTAACCTTCGGCTCATCCGATAAGAGAAAAAGCCGAGGCCGAGAACGAGAACGAGGACGAGGACGATGGCCGAGGACGATGGCTGTCGCCTAATCCCTACCACCTATTTGCCGGGACGCCGCGAAACGCGACACGCTCGATGACTGCCAACCCGGCGGCGGCTACTGCCTGGGCACGGGCAACAGTGTTGCCAATTACATTGTTGCCAATTACATTTCCCTGGACAACTACCTGGCAATGATCGACGAAAGGTTGCTATATTCGTAGGCGCACAACGTGCCTTACATCAACGCCTTCAAGGAGAACGGATCGTGATGATGACTCGCCATCTATGCCTGATCGCCTGCCTGATGGCCTCGCAGGCCGCAGCCCAGGATTCCCCCGCAAGCAAGCCGGCCTCGCGGCCGAGCACCGAGGACCGCTTCGAGATCCGCAACGTGGAGGGCTGGACCGTCTACATCAATCGCGACGTGCCCAGACAACATCCCGACCAGACGGCCAGGACGTTGGAGCATCTGCGGTGGGAGCTCTACCAGATCAAGCTGGCCGCCCCTGCCTTGGCGGTGAGCAACATGCAGGAAAACAACGCCATCTGGATGGAGTACAAGGAGGAGGTGGACCTGTCGTACCATCCGGAACGAGCTTGGCTGATCGGCCGCGGGTACACGATCCCAAGAGACCCCCAGTCGTTCATGTCGCTTAGCGTCAAGACCCACGTGGGGGACAGCTATCGCCATCCGTTTGTCGTCTTTCACGAGTTGGCGCACGGCTATGACTATTACTTCATCGGCAAGGGCCGCGCCTACGGCAGCAAGGAAAGCCAGGCCAACTACGAGCGCATGATGAAGGAGGGAAAGTACGAAAAGATCAAGATATGGGACGGCAGGATCGGTTCCCATTACGGCCGGAGCAATCGCATGGAATACTGGGCCGAGAGCACGGAAGCCTATCTCACCGTCAACGACATCTATCCGTTCGTCCGGGCGGAGCTGCGAGAGCACGATCCGAACATGGCCCGGTTCATCGAACGCTATTGGGGCGTGGACCCCCAGCAGGTGGTGCAACTGGAGAAGGACCTCGCGGCCTACCAGGAGCAGGTGCGGCAGGTTGTCCGGCGGGCTGCGCCGGCAAGCAATTCCGGTGCGGGGGCGAAGTACACTCCCACCGCCCGTTACGACAAGCGCGACATCAACGGCTGGTGCGTTTACGTCAGCCCGCAACTGGTGGATCAGCCGGGGCTTTGTGCGACCATGGTAACGATTCTGAGCTACAAGCTGCACATGATCGACCACTTCATCGCCGAACCGGGCCGCAAGCAACTGCACGAGGTGCCGATCTGGCTGGAGATCGGCCAGGCGGGGCCGTACATCCGATATTGCGGCAGCAGCGAACAGTTGGCCGGCGAGGGAGTGAACCCCGACAAGTCTCGGGCCGTGGAGGTCCGCGACCCGCAACGAATGATGAAGTGGGCAATGCTCCAGCAGTCCGACGTGCTGCACGAGCTGGCGCTGGCCTATTACGACCGCCACGCCGCGAAGAAGGATTCCGAACTGGGCAAGAAGATCCAAGCCGCCTACGACCAGGCCAGGAAAGACGGCAAATACAAATCGGTGCTGCGATTCGACGGCCAGCGACTGCCGCATCCCGCCTTGGTCAGCAGGGAGGAATACTTCGCCGAGTTGATGGAGAGCTACTTCCTGGTCAACGATCGCTACCCGTTTATTCGCTGCGAGCTGAAGGACCAGGACCCGGCCGGGTATGCGTTGATTGCCGCCTTGTGGGAAGGCAACCCGCGGCGGTGAGCGAGGGCCATCACCGTTTTGCGTGCGGGAGGTGGACGATTTCGACCTGGACGCTTCCAGATTGCCATGGAAATCGAGGACCAGACATGAGCGACCGCATCAAGGCAATGAACTTCGACGGGCCCCAGTACATCCCGGTGGGCGTAGGGATCCTGCCGGCGGCGTGGATCAAGCACCGCGAAGCGCTGGACGCAATCGTCCGGCGCTACACTGCGATCTTTGGCCAGCAGAGCGCGGGCCGCGATTACGACGCGGTCGCGGGGACGTACGTCGCCGGCGAACACGTGGACGTGTGGGGCTGCGTGTGGAGCAATGTGCACACGGGGCGCGAGGCGATCGTGACCGGCCACCCCGTGCCCACGCGCCAGGCCGTACGCACGCTCGCCATGCCCACCGAGGATGCGGGCCTGCCGCACGGGTTCATGTACCTGCGATTAGCGGACCTCCGCGGATTCGAGGAGTTGATGATCGACTTCGCCGAAGAGCCGCCCGAGCTGCAGCATCTGATCGACATCGTGCTGGAGTACAACCTTCGGCAGGTGCGGCTGCGAATCGCCAAGCTCCGGGCGGCCGGAGCCGAGGCCGGAAAGCTTCTGTACTTCGGGGACGACCTCGGCACGCAGAAGGCCCTGCCGATAAGCCCGGATGCCTGGCGCAAGTACCTCAAGCCGTGCTACCGAGCCATCTACGCACCTGTCCGCGAAGCGGGGTTCTCCGTGTACATGCACTCGGATGGCCAGATCTTCCCGATAATCGAAGACCTGGTCGAATGCGGCGTAAACGTGATCAACCCGCAGATCCGTGCCAACGGCCTGGACAACCTCGTCGCCACGTGCAAGGGCAAAGTCTGCGTAAACCTGGACCTGGACCGGCAGTTGTTTCCGTTCTGCAGGCCCGCGGACATCGACGCCCACGTCCGCCAGGCCGTCGAGGCCCTCGGCTCGCCCGCCGGCGGGTTGTGGCTCACGGCGGAGGTCGACGACGGCGTGCCGCTGGAGAACGTCGAGGCGATCTGTGCGGCGCTGGACAAGTACCGCGGCTTCTTCCGCGACGATCACGGGGCTCGCACATGACGGGCAAGGATCGCTTGCGGATACTGCTCGACGGGGGCGTACCCGACCGGCCGCCAACGTGGGAACTGGTGTTCCAGATCCCGGGGCCGTTCTTCGGCATGGACCCGGCGCCTGTCCGCTCGGCCGACTACGCCACGCAGGCCGACCGCAACCGTGCGATCTGGATGTACGATGCCGCGGTCTGCCACCGGCTGGTCGATGAGCTGGGCTGGGCGGCGGTGCGCGGCGGGTATAATCCGGACGAGGTCCGCACGATCAAGGAGCAGGTCGGGGCCAAGGCCATGGTGGCCGGGTACGAGGGAGACGGCGTGTTCTGGATGCCGACCGGCGGGGATATCATGGACTTCGTCGTGAAGTTGTACGAGCGCCCCGACCAACTCCATGCCGAGGCGCGGGCCAAGTGCGACCGGGCCAAGGACCTGCTCAGGCAACTCGCGGACGCCGGGGCTGACTTCTTCGTGGGGACCTATGACTTCGGTTTCAACGACCAGCCGTTCATCTCGCCGGCCCACTTCGGCGAGTTTGTCGTGCCCTACCTGGCCGAGATCGTCCAGGCCGCACACGACATGCACCGCAAGATCCTCCTGCACTCCGACGGGTGCCTGACGGAAATCCTGGCCCAGATCCACGCGACCGGAATCGACGGCTACCAGTCGGTCGATCCGCAGGGGCACATGGACATCAGGGCGGTCCGCCGCGACTATCCCGACTGGCTGCTGATGGGTAATGTCGAGTGCGGCATGCTGCAGGACACCGACGAGCCGAAGATTCGCCGGTCGGTGCGGTATTGCATGACGCACGGGGGAATCGGCAAGCGGTACATCTTCTCCACGTCCAACTGTATCTTCGCCGGCATGCCGCCGGAAAGCTATCGTGTGATGCTGGATGAGTACCGGCGGTGCATTGAACCCGGATTCCCCGGATGAGAAGCACTGGTCGCTGATCGGCCATGAAGAAAATGATCATGATTGGGGTGGGAAGAATAGGGCAGCGAACCTTTTTCGGACTGATCCCGTTGTTCATCCCATTTCATGTAACGTCCTGCCCTCTCGTGCGGCCTCGTAGAGCACGTTGTTCGGCGTGGTGCGCCACTCCTCAAACACGCGCCGGCTGGTCACCACCACGTCCGCGGCCACCCGCAATGGCCGAAGCACATCCCGCAAACGGACCATCTTGCCGTGTTGATCCCTCACCTCGGGTTCCACCACCAGGAAATCCAGGTCGCTGTCCGGCCTGGCATCGCCCCGCGCGTGGGAACCGAATAAGAACACTCCGGACCCCGGCGGCGCGGCCTCCAACAACAGCCGACCCGCTCGCTCGATGAGTTGTGCATTCACCATGCCGTCTATCCTACGCAAGACCCACAACCATTCCACTTCTTCTCGAGTACTGATAGGAAACTTGATCTTGGTTATAAATTCGTGACGGTCAACTATTATGCCGATGAACGTCCTCGCTCCTCGCCCCCGCAGCAAGCGGGAAAGGTTATTCCTTACATCGCCGGCGCGATGCGGATCGCCATGGTGGCGGGCTTGCAGAGGGCCTTCAACTGCTCATCCAGGGCGGCGCGGCGGGCGTCGGGGCCGCCGGTGTAGTTCTTGCGGAAGGCCGCGCAGCCGGCCCTTGAGGCGGCCCCGCCCGCACCGGGCCGGGAGCTGCGCGATGTTCACGAGAGCTACGTGATGTTCACCAGTTTGTACTTGGGCCGGCCCAGGCCGACGGCGGCGCACTGCTGCACCTGGATGTACGGGTCCTTGCCGTGGATCTGGTGGAAAAGGTGCCCGTTGCCGGAGCGTTTCAGCGGCGCCGGCAGGCTGCCGGGGATGAAGTCCTCGGCCTTGATCAGGTCCAGCGCGGCGGACTCTATGGCCACGATGTCGTCGGAGGCCAGTATGCCGATGTCCGGCACGATTGCCGGCGTGGTGAAGCCCCAGCAGTCGCAGAACGGCGTAACGTGCAGCAGGCTGGTGATGTAGAAAACGCGCCCCGGCTCGAAGGTGCCGAGGCACTGCTTGGCCGCCAGGGCCATGCCGTGCTGGAAATAGCCATACCCGCGCTGGTCGATGGTGATGGCCTTGGCCGGGCAGGCGAGCTGGCAGTGCATGCAGTATTTGCACGCGTGGTCGGAGATGCTGATCTTGCCGTCCTTGAAGGTGATCGCGTCGTTGGGGCAGTTGTCGCGGCACAGCAGGCAGCCGGTACACTTGGCGGCGTCCCACTCGAAGGCCGCGCTCATCAGCCGGTGTATGCCGCCGCGGGTGTTGCCGTCCACGCAGCCCATCGCGATGTTCTTGATCGCCCCGCCGAAACCGCTGTGGCCATGACCCTTGCCGTGGCTCAGCACGATCATCGCCTCGGCGTCGGCAATTGCCCCGCCGATGCCGACCCGCTTGAGCGTCCGGTAGTTGATCTTGCGGGTGCAAACGTACTTGTCGGTCTGCCCGGCCGCCGAGACGATCGGCGCGCCGAGCACCTCGGCCGTGTATCCGCGATCCTTCGCCGTGGCGATCGCGTGGGGCACGTCGGTGATGAAGGGCTTGCCGCCGGCGTCCTTGACGGCCTGGACCACGCGGGAAACGAGCAGCGGCGGGATCGTCGAGTAGCCCACGCCGAAGCCAAGGTGCATTTTTATGGCGACCGTCTTGCCGTCGAAGCGTTTCTTGAACTGCCACTTGGCGAGCATCCTGTCCAGCAGCTTCGGCAGGGTCGCGTCGCTTCTCAATTCCTTCGGCCGGGCCGAGGCGAACGTCACTTTCGCGGGCATCGGAACTCCTGTTGGGGTTCACCGTAGCACGGGCATCTTGCCCGTGAGTCGCAGGGCCATCTTGGCCCTGCTCTGTGTTACATCACGGGCAAGATGCCCGTGAGACTCATGGGCAAGATGCCCATGCTACGTCACCAGTCGTTGCTCTTTATGTAATCGTGGAACGCGGCGTGAAGTTTCCGCGTTACCGGCCCGACGGCCCCGTCGCCGATGGCCAGGCCGTCAATCTTCGTAACCGAAATGACCTCGGCGGCCGTGCCGGTCAGGAAGCACTCGCCCGCGCCAAGAAGGCGCTTGACGGAGACGTCCTGCTCGGCCGCGGGCAGGCCGAGCTTTGCCGCAAGGCGAAGCACGATGCTCCTGGTGATCCCGGGCAGGATTCCCGCCGAGAGGGGCGGGGTTACGAGCTTGCCCGCCTCGACGATAAAGATGTTGTCGCCCGTGCATTCGGCGACGAGTCCCGCCTGGTTGAGCATGATCGCCTCGCCGACGCCGGCGTCGATGGCCTCTATCTTGGCCAGGATGTTGTTGAGGTAGTTGAGGCTCTTGATGGCCGGGTTCAGCATCCGCGGGCTTGTGCGGACGGTCTTTGCGATGATGACCGTCATGCCGTCGTCGTACATCTCCTGGGGGTACAGCGCTATCTGGTCGGCGATGACGAACACGCCGGGCGTCGAGCAGTTGAACGGGCTTAGCCCCAGCGTGCCGCTGCCGCGCGTGACGACCAGGCGGATGTACCCGCCGGCAGTCAGGGCGTTGGCGCGGATGGTCTCGTGCATCGCCTCGACGATCTCCTGCTTGGTGTACGGGATCGCCAGGCGGATGAGCCTTGCCGAACTGAACAGCCGCTCGACGTGCGCCTCGCACTCGAAGACCCGCCCGCCGTAAATGCGGATGCCCTCGAACACGCCGTCGCCGTAAAGCACGCCGTGGTCGAACACCGAAACCGACGCTTCGGGCGAATCCACCAGGCTGCCGTTCAACCAGACCTTCATTTTCCGCTCCTGAATCAGTCCATATTTGCAGCCCGCCAATATACGACAGATGCCGCGGCGCGGCAATGCCCGCAAGCAAGATAGAGACTTCAGGCTTCAGGCTTCAGACTTCAGGCTTCAGGCTTTAGACCTCAGGCTTCAGGTGGCGCATTTCAGCACGCCGGGATGCACTTGGCGTCTGCCTGTTGTTAAGAACCAAATCACAAGCACCAAATTACAAACAAGGACCAAACTGGAGAAAAGCACCAAATCACAAGCACCAAATTACAAACAAGTTCCAAACGACAAATACCAAATCACAAACCAAGCTGGCGTAATGCCTCAGTTACGGGGGGAGAGAAAGAACCGTGAAGCCATGAACAAACTCGTTTGTAGCGGCCCCGTAAGGGGCTTCTTGAAAAACCGCCTTACGGCGGCGCTACAAGCCTCCCGTAACTGAGGCATTACAAGCTGGCCGGCTCTTGACTTGACTTTGTTGCTTGCGTTTGGAATTTGCTGTTTTGCTGTTTGGTCCTTGTTTGGACCTTGGTGCTTGTGATTTGGTGCTTGTTTCCAGCTTGGTCCTTGTTTGGACCTTGGTGCTTGTGAGTTGGAATTTGCGCCGCAGGCCCCCTCACGTCCTGCACGGTGCTTTGCGGATGGCATCAAAGGCTTCGGCGTACCCGGCCGGGCTGCCACAGTCCATGCATCGCCCGGCCACGTTGACCAGGAAATAGTCCTGCGCGTGCCGCCGCAGCAGCAATTGCTGGGCGCTGGTAAGCTGGAGTTCCTCCCCGGCCTGGCGGTAGGCGCGGGTCAACTCGCGGAGGCAGTCGAAGATCTCCGGCGAGAAGATGTATATTCCATTGTGGGCGAGGTATTTTCCCGGCCCGAGGTCCTTGCAGACAAGCCGCTGCTTGGCCACGGCGGCAGGGGGCTTTTCGATAATGTCCTCGCAGACGTAGACGCGGTCCTTGACGAGCCGCCCGCGGGCGGCGCCCATTGACGGCAGTGCCTCGGCCGGGACTACCTGCATGCCGATCATGGCCGCGCCGCGGTGCTCGGCGTAGGCGTCGACGACCTGCGCGGCGCTTGGCCGGGAGCGATCATCGGATACCCACGCGTGGTCGCCCAGCAGCATCATGAACGGCTCGCCGGCGGCGTAGTACTCGGCCAGCATCACCGCGTCGCCCAGGCCGCGGGGCTGCGGCTGGGAAAGAAAGTCGATGTTCACCGGCAGCTCCGCGGCAGAGTCCTTGTTGGCGGCGGTGAAGTAGCGGTGCAGCGGGTCGATCTGCTGGGGGTTGGCGACGACCGCGACGCTGTCGATCCCGGCGGCGGAGGCCTCCATGCAGGCGTGGTGCAGCAGCGGACGAAGCCTGCCCCGGCAGTCAACCAGCGGGAACATGCTCTTGGGCACGGCCTTTGCTATCGGCCCCATTCTCGTGCCGAGTCCGCCGATGGGGATGATGGCTCTCTTGATGATTCGCTGGCTGGTCGTCATTGCCTTGCTCCCGATGTCACGCGGGTTATTCTGCCGGCCCGCATTATCGCAGTCAAACACTAAAAGAAGCAGGGAACAGAAGAAGGCAGTAAGAAGTAGGTAGCAAGTAGTAAGTAGTAGGGAACAGAAGAAGAAGCAGTTGGCCGCGGGCCTACGATCAGGGCTCCTGCTTCCTGTCTTGCTGTGTTCCCACTTCCTATCTACTGACTACTACTTCCTGCCTTCTCTTCTTACTGGAGTTTTGCAAAATGGCATAAAACCTTCGTTTTCGTTGCTGAACCCCAACGTAAAATAAGGACTTACGTCAATCTGGGCCGCATTTTGCAAAACTCCAGTTCTTACTCAAACTGACCGATTTTGAAAGCCCCGAATGGGGCGATAGTGTTTAGCCGGGGGCGTAAGCCCCCGGAAAACAGTCATTTATATAAATGAGCCCTGAAGGGGCGACAGAACAAACATGTTGTTCT
>Ga0315285_10005064_pt1 | contig 13621 bp, 21 predicted proteins | sample YL17G09_36_MG_FD_203698 | JGI IMG/M metagenome (GOLD analysis project Ga0315285, IMG submission 203698) | Sediment microbial communities from Yellowstone Lake, YNP, Wyoming, USA - YL17G09_36 | ecosystem: Environmental > Aquatic > Freshwater > Lake > Sediment | place: USA: Wyoming | collected... | reverse complement strand
GGGGGCGCTGTCAAGCGAAAACCGGTCAGGTGAGATGTGGCGGGGTGAGCGACGGGCCAGGGCAGGCGGAGAAGGCCGATACAGGGCAGACCCGGACGGACGATACCGTTCAGTGAGGCCGCGCTGGGATGAGGTCGCAGCTCGTATCCGCGAGGTCCACCTTTCTGGCTTCGCCTAGCTCTTAGCCGAGCAAATAGAAAAGCCGAGGTCCGCTACGTCTCGCTCGCCGCTACTGCCCTCGCCCACCACACCGAACCCTGTAGGATCAAAGATAATACTTGTAATGCAACGTCCCCTTTTAGGTTCGAAACGCGCTTCAAGTAGCGGACGTGCTAGTTATTGACGTTGAGCAACTGCGCGGGACTCTCTTGGGATTGCACGACGGGAACGGTGCCTTCCTGGCCCTAGGGATCCTCCAAGATTTCGATCCGGAGCAGGAACGGCTCCGCATTCTCAGTCCGCTTAAGGATGCTACACGGGTCAAGAGCGTGGCCTTCAGCTCCCTCCGCCTTGACGCGAGCGGCAAGCAATTGGGCGACGCCCCCTGGAGCTGAGGGCGCGACAGCAACAAGGTGACTTGAGGTGTAACGTTTTAGAGTCAGTTCTGCGGGTGCCGCAGAAGGTTATGGGTGTCCATCCATCTCGACCTAGAAGACAGACAACCCCCTGGCCGTCAGGTGGCTCTTTATCCAGCCCCTCGCTAGGTCGAAAACCTGGGACACACCTTCTCTGGGCAATGAAGGCGAGCGGTCCTCTATGTCGGCATGACGCAAGTCGTTGTTATTCAAGACTCCACCAAAGCTTGACCAGTCGGCTTTCGCTATCGACAACCCCGCCTTTGCCTCATCTTCAGAACCGTAGATTGCTTTCAAGGTGTCGCGCGCTTTATATAGGTTAACGAACCAGTCTGATCTCTCGGTTCGGTTTAGCGCGAAGTATTCGATCCATCCCTTGTGGAAGTACTCGACAAGCTTGCGAGTTGGTCCGTCCTCAAGCAAGTACTGCCCAATTCTCGCCGCCCATTGGAGGGGAGGGACGTGGTAAGTTGCTCCTGTACAGATGGCGAACGTTGCGGTTTTGCTTACCTGCTTCAAACCCATGCGCGAGAGAAGTAAAGCTTCAACTTCATCGGCATTGCTCGCATAGCGGGGGGTTTGCTCGGAATGAGCGGTGTGAAGTACCATGTACGAACCGCCTGAGAATGACCAGCACGAGGCGAGGATGTTCAGGGCTCGTATCATTTCAGCCTCGACCACTCGGACATTCGCCGCCTCTGGGATGACCTTCGTCAATTCCAGAATGTAAAAGGCCGACTCGACGTCTGGGGGAAAAGTCTCATTAGCCGCAATACCGTTCCAGAGGTCAATTGTGCTTTGAGCGCCAGCCTTTTCAGCGGCCAGAGATAGAATAGAAACAGGTCCTTCCTTGAGCACGATACGAATTGGGAGAGGCTTGCACATGAGAACCCCCCGCCGCAGGATGGCAGGCAATCAGAGGTTTCGAAATCGATTCGCCCTAGCCAACCGGAAGCTGGAAACGGGCCGCGGCTCGGGGATGATCAGTACCCCTGATGCCGACACGGTCACACCAACGGAAGCAACCCGAACACACCGGGACGAGGCAACGCAGCGGCGACGCTACCAGCAGCGGAAGGACGGGCTAAGCGGAATCAATCTCTCTTTGCCGTCTGGCGTAGCTGTGTCCTGCAAACCTAGTCAGGTATACAGATAGCCTTTCCCGTAACATGTGTGGCATTCACCGGCTTCCATGGCATACATCACATTCCTGGCTCTGACCGGAGAGGGCCTCTGTAAATGCGGTCAAGGGATCTAGCTCCAATCCGCTCCCATGACAGTTCGAGCACCCTCCGTCCCCACAGTCAGGATCAAAGATTCGTTCACCATCGCAATCTGGGCACTTAATCACTCCCATAGGGGATGACCTTCTCTCCTGATGAGGCTCAACCCGAATTGCCTTGCCCATTCGCTCCGATCATCGCCAGATCGACGTTAGGCCGGGCGTCCCGCGGATGACGGCCAGGATACACTTCTCCCAGCGGTCAAGGCCATAGGTCTCGACCCGCGCCGTCTTGCCGCCGATCAGGTGGTCCATGTACTCACGGGTTTGCTCAGCGAAGGGCTGGCCTGGCATGTCCCCGTGAGCTATTCCAGGAGCGTAGATCCTACGCCTAGTGCGAAGTCAGAACCCTATAGGGCGCCGGGACGGTGTTATCCCTAGAAGGGCTTGGGCAAGTAGGCGCAGCTCTTCGGAGGCTTGCTGGCTTCTGATGATCCTCTGATCGGGATCCCCCACCTTCTCCGCTTCTACCAGGCGGTGAATGGCGGTGCATACAGTTGAATGCCCATTCAGGCCCGGAGGCCAGTGATCACCTAGGAGGCGGAGATCCTCGCGGACGGCCGCAATAGAGTGCAGGAAGCTGTGAATGTTTCTTGTGTCCTTAAATTCCTCCGTAGCTATCGCTATCCCTTCTGCAAGCATCTTGACATGGTCGGCCAGCTCGCCTGGATTCACCGGAGTAGCCTCCTTCTGAACAAACCAGAGCCTGGGTATGGCTGGGCTGGGCGCTCGGCTTCTTGACCGTAATCGGGATCGTAGTGCGCTCTCTATTGAGACGGAGGTTAACGCACTCCTGCTTCAGAAGCACCGTTTCATGGAGCTCGATAGCTTGATCGATCGATGAGGCCAGTCTACTGGGGGCAGGTTCAATCTGCTTGCATTCCTCCACCCTTCCACCGGGGCTTCGGGGACCAGGCGGCCGTGGACGGCCAGGAGTTAGCGAAGCCATTCGGCCCAGGGGGCACATGCCCTTCTCCAGATAAGGTCAGCGTCCCATATTTCAAGGTTGGGGCCGGGCTGGGCATGTAGCCTCGAAAATAGGAAGCCGGCAGAAAAGTCGATCCATACCCACTCAAGGTCCCCGATCCGTCGAATCGCGGCGGCAAGGTCCGCGAGCCGCTGCGGTGTGCCCAAGCCTCTCAGGACTCCGGCCTCCAGGGTGGGTGGCTCAAGGAACCGGAGGAGCCCATTGGAGAACCAAAATCGCACGAGATCCCGGCGATGCGAGTGAGGGTCTAGCTCGCCCGCAGTCGGTATTGGAACGTGCGCACCGTCGACAGTGACCACGACCGGACGCCGGGCTTCTGCCTCAACCTGCGTGAAAAGCTGGTCAAAGAGGCCGGACTGCAGTGCAGGGAGAAAGTCATTCCACGTCCATGTATCGTCCATGATGCAGCGTCTACCTCTTGCAGTTTCAGAATAGGGGCCAGCCGCGGTCTGGCCAATGCCCTTCTCGATGTACAGGCCGATGAGTAGATCTGCGGGAGCGGCGTCCTTGGAAGTGAAGATGATTTTGCCGAACTTGTAGGCCGGGTTGTCTGTCGATGGGGAAAGCCACCAAGTAGTTGAATCAGGCTGCAGCGGATTGTACGGCAGCGCCGTGAGCCTAGGGAAGCCCGATGCGTGGGCTACCTCCTGGACGGCGTACGCTGCCGCTCGAGGTGTCGGAAAGTCTGCCACTAGGTTCATGCGATGCTCCTTTGGCGTAGTCCCGGGCGCGTCGCTTGGCGACACGGACGTTCGCGAGGCCGCCGCCGGTGCATCCGTGGACGTCAGCCCGGTCTGCTGACAGCGGGTCTTCGGGCGCGTGCCGGTCTAGGCCAGCAATGATCATTGGCCGAGGTGCCCGATCCTTTCAGAGTGCCTGCTATGGGGACCACGCAGCCACCCGATAGGAAACTGGAAACGGGGCGCGGCCGGCGGATGGTCAGCACCCGCGATGCCGACGCGACCGCACCAGCGGAAGCAACCCGAACACACCGGGACAAGGCAACACAGCGGAGACGCTACCAGCGCCGGACGGGCGGGTCAAGCAGAATTACGCGGGCCCTGAGGGAGCCGGCCGTCGGACGAGTTGGGTGGTGATCGGAGGCTGGGCACTGCGATGGGGAGACCCAGGTGGCCGAGGATCTGCCGGACAACTGCCGGGCGCTCGGCCACGGGGATGATCTTCATGATACCACTGCACTGGGACAGAGCAGGGGATCGACCTCGTAGACCTCTTAGATGAAGTGGGCCCACCGGTGCTTGAGGGCCTGCGAGATCGCGGGAGGTGGGATCTCGACCATTTCCGTGACTGCTGCCTCTGACGCTCCCGCCTGGGTCTTCTTCCGCTTCCCCCGGCTGACATTGCTGTACCAGCCGTAGTAACGCACGACGTGCTCGCCCGGATTCGGGATATGGGCGGTGAGGGCCGCCAGCCAATCGAGCACTGGGAACACCTCGAAGTTCCGCTTGAGCACCGGGTGCGTCTTGGAGCGGTAGATTAGGATGTTTTCTCCTATCACCTGGAGAGCTCAGTTCACTCCCGCCTCAGTGCACGATTGAGCAATTCCAATAATTTCTCGAGATCCTTTGTCTGATCCGCCTTTGGGTCAAATACTTTCCTACCATTGCCCCTTTTGAAATCTTCTCGAGTTGCCTCATCGAGCTGCTCCCAGAACGCGGATCCCTTCTTGATCTCGATAACAACCGCGTCCTGTGTCAATCTCGCTCGAGCGTAATCCTCCTTCGTCGCTTCAATTCTTAGGACCGCCTGAGGCTCACCGGGTCGCCCTTTGGCCCTGCGCTCCTCCTTCACCCGAGGTGATGTGAATTTGATGAGGAGATCCTCAATGTTGTCGTCGTAGTTCATCGCCCTGATTTTATCATGTACGGTGTGATACACGAGTGGCGCCTCAGGCTCGATCCGTGGCCCGAGCTTTCGCTTGGAGGATAACTCCCCGATCCACGATTCAAAGGCGTCGGCAATCAACTCCCGACGTCTCCCACAGAACTCCGAGAACGCCTTTTCGCGATCACTACTGGCAGTTGTGTCAGCAACGGCCTTCGCGCACAGCCAGGGTAGTTTGGAATTTTCCACATTTCGATCGGGTTCCAACAGGCAATGACTCCGGAGGTTCTGGGCGCTCTCCAATCCGAGATTAACCGGCGCCTCTCCCAATCCGTACTCAAAGCTGTTCAGCATGTGGGAGATGTAGGAAATGTTGCCGATGTTATTCTCTGGGCCGGAGCTCCGGCGGGAAGCATCCCGGAGGCCGAGAATTCCCCGGAGGTGCGCATAGGGAACCAGATGCTGCTTTTCGGGTACGACGTTCTCACACAGAACTACTTGGCTCGCAGCGTGCACGCCAAAGTGAGCGCAGATCGCGCGGCGCTTGTTCTCATCCGGGATGTTCTCGTATGAAAAATCCGTGGCCCCGTGCCGCCTTAACAGGGCGTACAACAGCAACACATAGCGATCCTGGAGAGAATTCGCCCTCGAAAGCCTTTCCTTGAGCGCCCTTGCCGAGAATTTGAGGAGACTCTCAAGGCGTTCGAGACACTCACCGAGGGTATTCTGCCGGTTGACTTCGACTGCGAGGCTAAGCGTGTCCCTCGCGGCCGCGCGTTCAATAAGGAGCAACATCAGCGTGAGGAGGTTCAGCCGGTCCCAATACGGGTTCGCCAGGCCGTCCTTCATCGCGGCAGGATACCGAATCAGGACCTGGATAAGCGGGACGAGGGAAAACGTGTCCGGGAGGAACTGGAACGCGTCCAGGCCAAGGCCGTCGGTGAGGATCTTCTTCAGAAAGACGATGATCTTTCGGGTCTGGTCGAAACAGGGTGCGACCACGTCCGCGTTGTTCGGATCGGCCAGCCACTTTTGGACACTGTGTGACTGAACGACGTCAAAGGAGAGGGCGTTGGCTCCGAGCGACAGGTGAAAGTGATAGGTACATACCTGGACGAAGACGCGAATGAATAGCTTGAAGCCGAACGCTCGTTCCTTCTGTCGCCGAAGGACCACATCCCGCTTTCCTCGTCCTTCCCCAATGCGACCGTGCACCTCCTCGAAGGTGTCGCGCAACCAATCATTCGTTGGTCCCCACAGAGACACAAGGGTCGCAAAGGCCCGCTCCTCCGGTGCGACCCGCTCCCCGGCGGCGTTGATCCTGTTGTACATGGCAACGACTTCCGGGAGGGTAAACTGATCCTGGGACTCCTCAAGTAAGATGACGGGGAGTTCGCGGTCCGTCAGGGCGTGCAATCTCTCCAGGATGCCAAGCTGATCAAGCCGGTCAAGAACTGGCGCGACCATTTGATCACTAGAACCCGAGGCCCACCCTGTGTTTGCCAACGGTCTGATGGGGTATCGCAGTAGCGCGGCCCTATCTCCGGCAAGAAGCAGCCTGAGGGGCAGGAGATTATACCTGAAGCGGGGCCTCTTCGCGCCCAGCGGGTCACGCACCCTCCAGAAGAGGGGATACCGCATGAGGGAGTCGTCGAGAAGATCCGAGATCTCTCGGATTCGGCAAAGGTTCAAACACCAAACGCCCTCCCGCTCATGATGCTCCCCGGGAGCGCCCTCGTCGGTATCTTGCCCATCGTCAGGGTCATCGTTGGAGGGGCGATCCCCGAAAATCTCATCGAGGGCCCGGATGCGCTGCTGGCCATCGACTATCAGGAGCTGCATCGCTTCGGGCGCCCCCAAGGGAACCCCCTCCCTCTCTGGTTGCCTGGGCTTCCACAGAATGAAGGTTCCGCAGGGGGTCCCGTAGTACAACGATTCAAGGAGCAAGGCTTTTGCGTCGTCCCCCCAGACCAACCCTCGTTGAAAATGCGGCACTCCGAGACGGTCATAGTGTGTCAGGACGTCCTTTATCGTCCAGTTTGGCTTGCACGCACCCATAGTGTCCCCCCAAGTTCGGCGTTGCGGCTCCGAACCCAAAGACGCTTGACGGCTATCCGCCCACTCCCTCACAAGTTCGGAAGGGAATAGTTGTGCTCCTCCTTCTATCTCGTCACATGCCCGTCGACTGACGCGTCAGACAGGAGCGCAGCAGGCCCCCCATTGGTTGTTCGCGAGAGTCCTTTGTGACATCCTGGATGGGCAAAGTGACAGGTGATAAGAATTTGCTTTTGAGCCGCGCAGCCCATCTGGCGTCGCGAGGTCAGCGCAGGGCCCGCCCCCGCCGAGACGGAGGGGAGGATACCGCAGCCGGGGGGCGCGCTGTCAAGCGAAAACCGGTCAGGTGAGATGTGGCGGGGTGAACGACGGACCAGGGCAGGCGGAGAAGGCCGATACAGGGCAGACCCGGACGGACGATACCGTTCAGTGAAGCCGCGCTGGCCGAGTAGGCTGCAATGGATTCGGGGGGACTGGGGGCAGGTGCCGGCCACAGCCCGAGGTGGGTCAGGATCTGCTCGATGACCGGGGCTTGATCGATGAAAGCGATGATCCACATCGGGCCGCCACACTGGGGGCACAGCAGCGGGTCAGCTTCATAGAGAAGATATCAACAAAGAAGCGGCTAAGATGGAGGAAAAAGGGTTTAAGGTCATATCGAGTGGAAATCATCCCAGTGGCAGCTTTGCCTACTTGGATACTCATAAGATAGGTTGAGTGATTTTCGCATTCGAGATGAGAAAGAAGAAATAACGGGGCGTTTCTATTTCTTTATTAAATAAACGGAATAAAATTTATGGATAGCCAAAGCCAGACTCTTTGAAAATTCCTCGCAGGTGCTTTCTTTCAAGCGGAACTGACTTCCGATCTCAATCTGGAGCGCATCAATCCCATCGGCTGTATGGCTCCCATAGGTGAAAAGGGTATATCCCCCGTCGTAGGGGGCCTCGGATTGATCGGTTTGCTCTGGATAAATCTTGTAACCTATTGACTTTAAAGCTCCTAAAATCCCGTTTTCACCAGTGACGGCATCCCAGCCATGCCTTTGAATGAGATTTTTGATCGTTAATCCGCTTCTTGTGCCTCGCCAAACCACATCCTTTTTTATGCCCTGCCCATGGATGTCGATCAAAATACCATTCCCATATGTTTTTCTAATCTCAGCGATAGACTGTTTGATTGCCCCGTGATATTTTTGGTAATATGGACGGGCAAGAGGTGTATCAAGGGCTGCCTCCTGTTCACGATTTGCGTCAATATTCTTTCTGCTGAATTCAGCGATTACCACGTAAGGAATCAGATTAAATTCTTTTTCTAATATTTTAGCGGTTAACTTCGCAATCAAGTCCGTGTTCGCATCCCATCGAGTTTCAACCCCCTTACCCCCTTTTTCTGAACGGGTGGGCAGATTCGGTATGACGTTTTCAGGCCTTCCTGCATGCGGTGCCGTCAGAAGAATGGGGCTATTCCCCTTTTGGGAAAAGACAAGATCAGAACAGGAAGCATGGACGGGAATAAAAATAAGCACCGGGAATAATGTCATGAACGTTAGGATCTGTTCCAATTTTTTCATCACATCCTCCTCCTTTTTTTTCTCGGGTGATAAGAATTTGCTTTTGAGCCGCGCAGCCCATCTGGCGTCGCGAGGTCAGCACAGGGCCCGCCCACGCCGAGACGGAGGGGAGGGTACCGCAGCCGGGGGGATCCTGGTGCCCGGCGACCAGGGGAAGCTCTACCGGCTGGTCCTCGAGGATGCGATCGCCCTCATTCGGGAGCATGCCGAGAGCGTGGGTGAGCTGGTTCCCTGGCCCCCGGTCGAACTGCCCGGGGCGCAGCCCGAAGGAGCCGCTAGTGCCGCTGCGGATCACTAAGGGCGGGGCGGTAGAATTCTTCGAGGACGCCCTGTCCATTACCGCTGCCCGGCAGCAGCTCGTCGGGGATTGCAGCTTCTGCGACTACCAGTCACGCCCAGACGAGGAGCTGCTGGTAGTCAGCGGACAGCACAATCAGTCCTTTCGGTTCTGCCAGCACTGCGCGAGGCAGCTCCGGGAGACACTCAAGACCGTCAGGGTGGGGCTAGATAAGCAGGCCGCAGCAGCCCCCGGCGCCCCCGTGGACCTCGGAACCCTCGTGAAGCGCATGCTGGGGTTATGACGCGCGGCATAGGCTCTTTTGAGAGGCCCCGGGCTCATGGCCCAGGGCCTTCGGTTTTATCTGCGGCCCTGGCAGTGTTGGACCAGGCCCGCGCTTGCCGCTCGGGACAGCAGGCTGATCCGGCGCTGGTCCGAGGGATGGGCGTCCAGCCAGCGCGCCACGACCTGGCCGCGAGCGGCCCACTCGTACGCCGTCCCCTTGACCATGCCCATTCGCCCAAAGCCTGCTGCGGCGTCCGTGGCATTATAGCCTGCGGCGGACATAAGGCAGAGCCCCCACATATCCGGCAGGGTCTCCTGTTCACGTTTGGATAGAGGGGCACCCTTAGCTTTCGGCCAGAGGTAAATAGAGCGTAGGAAGTCGAGAAGCCGCTCGGACTGGTGTGGCTCGTGCTGCACGAGGGCATGCCCGAGTTCGTGGCCGACAAAGAAGGCGACTTCTCCATCCTGACCCTGGAACACCCTCATGGCCGCCGTCGTGACGAGGACGTGGTGGGTCTGGGACTGGTAGAAAAAGTTGACCTCAGTGGGCCGGTTCCAGATGGCCAGCCGCGGGACAGCGGTGCGGGTGAAGCGGCTATACTGGTGCACCACCCTCCCCCACACCTGGCTGAGCCACCGCTTCTCAGCATCCGAGACAAGGGACGCCTGGCCGGCCCAGGCCACCTCCCCTACCAAGACCCCCAGCAGTAGGACCAGCAGCATGAGCAGCTTTTTCATGGCGGCATCCTCCCTCTGGCGAGCGCCCTACCCTCTTAGACGCGGCCGCCGCGCTGGTATTCTGCCTGACGGGGCGAGCGTGTCAATGCTTTCTTTAGGATGGGCGGACGATCCGGCCTTTGCCCTGCTCCTCCCGGCCCGCCAGCAGCTTCACCAGCTCTTTCTGCCGCCGGTTAATCTCCTCCCGGTCCTGGGGGCTGAGGATGCCGTTGTCCAGGAGGACCGAGAGCAGCGCGTTGATCGTGCTCGACTGCATCCAGAACGCGGTCTTGATCTCCTCGTTGGTGGGGACCGCACCTGCGGCTTTCTCGGTGATAAGAATTTGCTTTTGAGCCGCGCAGCCCATCTGGCGTCGCGAGGTCAGCACAGGGCCCGCCCACGCCGAGACGGAGGGGAAGGTGCCGCAGCCGGGGGGGGCGCTGTCAAGCGAAAACCGGTCAGGTGAGATGTGGCGGGGTGAGCGACGGGCCAGGGCAGGCGGAGAAGGCCGATACAGGGCAGACCCGGACGGACGATACCGTTCGGTGAGGCCGCGCTGGCCGACTAGGCTGCAATGGATTCGGGGGGACTGGGGGCAGGTGCCGGCCACAGCCCGAGGTGGGTCAGGATCTTCTCGATGACCGGGGCTTGATCGATGAAAGCGATGATCCGCATGGGGCCGCCGCACTGGGGGCAGAGCAGCGGGTCAGCTTCATAGAAAACCCCCGCGGCGCTCTTCGCGCATGCGGGGGGGTATTGCCTTACCAGGCCTTTGGCGGAACAACCGGTCCGCCTTCGCCCTTGACCACGATCGGGCCGATTGTAACGCTATTGCTGATTCGGCCGTTCTCATCTACCACCCATAGGGTGAATGTCTGATAGTAGCCGGGGGAATTGGCGTCAGAGCGGCTCCATGGGGCCCAAAGCTCAGTACAGCAGTTATTGATCTTACTTAGGTCGTACTCAAAAGTCTTCGTTCCGTTGAATACTGGATTGCCGGGGGTGGTTGTATACCAGACATCAACTTTATTGAATAATTTGACTATTTTGTTGCGGCTGGAGGCTCCGACTATGACTCGATACCATCTGCCAGGGGCAAAGTAATAGTTGCCGTCGCTCATCTTGAAAATATTCGCTTCGACTCCGCTCCCGTCCTTGTTGAGTCTGTAGAGTCCGAATACCCGCAATATTTTAGGTCCATCGGGAGAAGGTTCCGGCGGCGACGTCGCCAACTGGGTCGTGGCACAGGCCGAGGCAAGAACCAGGATCGCGATGACTGAAAAGAACAGTTTCGCCTTCATCAGAGTCCGCCTTTGCCTCGCCGTAGCGCTTAGCGCGTAGGCGGGCTTGGCTTAAGGTGATAAGAATTTGCTTTTGAGCCGCGCAGCCCATCTGGCGTCGCGAGGTCAGCGCAGGGCCCGCCCACGCCGAGACGGAGGGGAGGGTACCGCAGCCGGGGGGGGCGCTGTCAAGCGAAAACCGGTCAGGTGAGATGTGGCGGGGTGAGCGACGGGCCAGGGCAGGCGGAGAAGGCCGATACAGGGCAGACCCGGACGGACGATACCGTTCAGTGAGGCCGCGCTGGCCGACTAGGCTGGAATGGATTCGGGGGGACTGGGGGCAGGTGCCGGCCACAGCCCGAGATGGGTCAGGATCTTCTCACTTACTTATGGCTGGCAACGCTGCCAGAGCGCCAGATCAATCGGAATGAAGCGAGAACTCTCTTGAAGCAGATGCCAGGAGTGAGGTGGGGCATCCGACCTTCGTGCACGTACCGACGCCCGATCTTGGGGATCACGGAGTCCGGGGCGAGCAGCACCACGCGCTTGGGTCAGGCAGGCATGAAGCACCTCCTTCGGGTCAGAGTGTGTGAAAATATCGGTGAATCAGCGCCGTTCGGCTGAGACTTCGTCGAGCTCAGTCGAGACGCTCACGACGAAGCCAAGCGCATTTTTCACCCACGGAAAATCAACCTGTCTGCCGTCGCCCGGCGACAGGCAGGGAGGTTACAGTCACGCCTGCCTGCCGGGGCGGCGCAGGCACGCTCTCGGCCCAGCGACGATTTCTTCACACACTCTCAGAGCCTCCTCGTGTGCGGGTCCAACAGGTCGCGGAAGGTGTCCGCAGTCAGGTTCAAGCCGAGCAACAAGACCGACAGGGCCAGGCCGGGGAAGATCCCATACCACGGCGCCTCGCGTAGGAAGGCTCGGGACTCGTTCAGCATGCCACCCCAGGAAGGATCCGGTGGCTGCGTGCCCAGCCCAAGGAACGACAGCGAGGCCTCCAGCAGGATCGCCTGGGCCATCGCGATCGTCATCTGCACGAGGATGACCCCGAGGATGTTCGGCAGGATGTGTCGCCAAACGATCCGGGCCCCCGTGCCACCCAGACTCTCGATCGCCCGGACGTAATCCTTGGCCTTCTCGCCCAGGACGCTGGTCCAGGCGAGGCGCGCGAACGTGGGGATGGTCACGATTCCGACCGCCACCGCCGCGTTGATGGCGCCGGGCCCCAGGATCGTGGCCACGGCGATCCCGAGGATCAGCGGCGGGAAGGACAGGAGGCAATCGGCCAGGCGCAGAACGACCATCTCCGTTCGGCCGCCCAGGAATCCGGCGGCGATGCCGGCCATCCCTCCGAGCACAATGCCGATCAGGACACTCGTCAGCCCGATGGCCAATGAAATCCGGGCCCCGAAGAGGATCCGGCTGAACAAGTCCCGCCCGAACTCGTCGCTCCCCAGGAGGAAGCGTCCGAGGGGCGCTTGCAGTTCCAGGCCCGCGTGCATCTCGAGCGGAGGAAAGGGCGCGAGCCGCGTGGCCAGGACAGCAGCCGCCAGCACGACCAACAGGAGGGGAAGGCCGAGCAGGCCACTGCGGTACCGCCGGACCAGGCGGCGCCAGAGCGGCCACCTCCCTGCAGCCGGGACCTTGGACGCTTGCCTGCCCAGGGAGATTGCCTCCATCACCCCTCCCGCCTCCCCACCCGGATCCTCGGGTCGGCCCAGCCGTAGGCCAGATCGGTGAGGAGGTTGACCAGGACGAACATCCCCACGAAGACCAGCAACACCCCCTGCACCGCTGTGTAGTCCCGGTTGCCGATGCTCTCGACGATCATCCGACCCAGGCCGGGCCAGGCAAAGACCGACTCCACCACCACCGCACCCCCGAGAAGGTACCCGGCCTGGAGCCCGAGGATCGTGAGCACCGGCAGGAGGGCGTTACGGAAGGCGTGCCGGACGATCACCACCCACTCGCGGAGGCCCTTGGCCCTCGCCGTCCGGATGAACGGCTCGTTCAGAACTTCGAGCAGCGCCGTCCGCGAGAATCGGGCGAAGATGGCCGCAATGTGCATGCCGAGCGTCAGTGCCGGGAGGATCAGGAACTTGATTGCCGTCAGGGGGTTCTCCACCAGGGGCACCCGTCCCGAGGGCGGGAGCCAGTTGAGGGCCAACGCGAAAGCCAGGATGAAGGTGATGCCGATCCAGAAGTTCGGCACGGAGAGGAAAAGGGCACTGCTAGAGGTGACCAGGAAATCCAGGAGCCGTCCCCGTCGAATCGCCGCCAGAATCCCCGCGGGCATGCCCAGGATCACTCCCACCGCCAGGCCGGCCACGGTCAGTTCCAGGGTGGCGGGGAGGCGCCGCAGGATCAAGGTCCAGACCGGGAACTTGCTGACGTACGAGACACCCAGGTCACCCCGAAGGACACGGCTGAGCCAGAAGAGGTATTGCACCGGCAGTGAGCGGTCGAGCCCCATCTCCCGCCGGAGGGCCTCGACGACATCCGGCGGCGCGTCTGACCCCGCCAGGACGGCGGCCGGGTCCCCCGGCACCAGGTGCAGGATGAGGAAAATCAGCACGGTGGTCAGGATGACCGTGGGCACCGCCTGGGCCAGCCGCCGGAGGATGTATGCCGTCATCAGGGATCTCCCGGGGGCTCAGCGGGTCAGCCAAGCTTTCTCGAGGATGGGCATCCCGTCCACATTAACGGTTACCTCCTGCGCGGTTGGTCTGATGGCGCTC
>Ga0315285_10005063_pt1 | contig 13623 bp, 12 predicted proteins | sample YL17G09_36_MG_FD_203698 | JGI IMG/M metagenome (GOLD analysis project Ga0315285, IMG submission 203698) | Sediment microbial communities from Yellowstone Lake, YNP, Wyoming, USA - YL17G09_36 | ecosystem: Environmental > Aquatic > Freshwater > Lake > Sediment | place: USA: Wyoming | collected... | reverse complement strand
AGGAAGGCACGAGCACGCCGTAGTACACCGTTGCGGAATGCCTGGTGGCCGACCGTAGCATAGCAGTATTGTTTGCAAGCGCCTGCCATCGGGCAGTGAACTACCGGGATGAGGTTAAAAGACCAAATGCCATCGGCTTTTAGCTTAGTATTGCCATCTGACAATCGGTAATCCGGGTCTAGAGACCCGATGTCTAGTGAATATTTGTCCTGAATGAACTTCTGAGTGTTAAGATATGTTTGACTTGCTTTCATGGCTTAGACTCCTTGTGTCTTAAGAACTAGGTTAAGTATGCAATCCTTGACGGTCTGAATACGGTCCATAACATCAATAGGGTCATGCGAGGTTCTTAACTCAGTCCTTAGTACCTGTAGCGCGCCAATCAGGTAGTTAAGCTCAGTCTGGCCATTTATCAGTTTCATAAATACCCCTTTGTGTTCTGTTATATATTTATCTTATCGGTATAATCTAGAAATACTTTAGTACTATTTTAAACTATTTTGTTTTACTCATTTCACCAACAGCGATGATAGAGCCAAGAATAACGATTAAGCAGATAGCGTAGGTAATGAACATGTTGGGTACCTCAGTTTGTAGTCCGCAGTATCGCGTCTCACATAGATACTATTGCATACCGCGTGCCAAGAGTAACCTGTTGAAAAGACTAGCATGGGGGTGTTTAAGCATTAGACAAAAAAGGTCAGTTGAATCAACAAATGCTGGAAAGGTGAATGATATCAGATAGAAAAGTGACCAAGGTATAACCAGGGGTGTCAACTCCCTATACAGCACCCGGTTACTCGGGGGGGTATTGGGTACGATGGCACCCGAATTGGGTACGATTGGCTGTGCGATTGGTGGTGGACGGTGGGATGGTGAGATTGGAGATGGATATTTACCTCTCTCCTATACAAAGGGGACGAGGCAGCTGGGGGGATTGGGCAATAGGTAAGTGCCGCCGGACCCCCACCCAGGATGAAGAATTTCCCTTTCTACACACGGGGATGCCTAGGGTTCCGCCCCTTTATAGTTGACTCTCTGGTTCATAGTTGCTATTATCAATAGAAAGAGGCACTTATGGCTGCGCGTAGGACTAATCATAAAGACAAGAAATATAACCACCTTACAATGATGCACCCGGTCAGGTACGGGGGTAGTGGTAGGGGGATGTATTGGTTAGCACAATGCGATTGCGGCCGGTTGAAGGAAGTACGTGGTTCTGACGCCGCTGCCGGATACATCAAGACGTGTGGACAGTGCGATTATCACTCGGCTTTAATGAAGAACAACGCCATGGACACCGCCCTCAAGGTGACAGGTAAGTTCTCCAAGGTAGCTGGACTCCGGGCCCAGCTTCGCAGGTATATTAAAGGAGCCATCGACAGGCAGATAATCTGGTCCCTAAGTCCCGAACAATTCGTGGAAATAGTGGAACAGGACTGCACGTACTGTGGGAGTCCACCAAGGCCGTATAAGAGTAAGCCCAATAAGGGTAAGGGTAGAACTGTTACGGCAGTGATGAATGGGATAGATAGGGTAAATAGCAAAGAGGGCTATATAGATAGTAACGTCATTCCTTGCTGTTCGGTGTGTAATAGGATGAAAATGGCAACGGATACGAAGACTTTCCTCGACCACTGTATGATTATTGCCTCTAGGTACGACCGCCTACTATCTGAGCTTAGTAAGACGGAAGGCTAACTATCTGAGCGGATTGTTAGCTCGTGAGCTGATAGGTGAGCAGATACTACTATCCTTGATTTAGGTTTAAGGTAGGTACTCAGGGTCCTATATCCTGTTCCTGAGAGGGGCCTATATATTCACGAAGTTAATATGTGGGGCCCGATTACCGTTGACACGAGATGAGACTTGTGACACTATCCCAGTAAGTACACTGCTGCTGGGAGACTAGAGATTTCCAGTATCAGGTTCGACGGGTTGAAATGAATCCAAGCTACCGGGTATAGAATCACTGTTGAGCCAGTAACAAACTGGTGCCCCTTACCTGCAGGCAAGACTGGCCATTCAATTCGGGACAGTTATCTAGAGTGAGCTAAAAAGCTAGTCGGGTGTAGTTAGTGATTCTTTCACCGCCCTCGTCCGACTCAGGAGCACCAGGAGTAACTCTTCTGGTAGTTAAAGTCGAGCGGCAGCCTAGCCTTAGCAACACGCAACAGATAACAACTAAGAACCTCGGACTGCTTCCGAGAGCATCTTCTAGAACCCGAAACGTACCGCTACAGTGTGGTATATATGAGGAGGACTAGAAGGGGCTTACATTTAGTAACTGTTTTAAACAGGAGCTAGATGAAGCAACTAGAAGCTACTAGACACGTAGCTACAAGTATTATAATGTACTTGTAGTAGTAGCCGTATATCGTCTCGTGGGAATACAATGTCAAGTCTCAATAACTTAAGTAAAGTCCTAGCAGCCGCTACCCAGGAAGTAATCTTTAGTCCTACTCCAGATATGCGTAGAGCAAAGGCCGCCTTCTGGACTAGCCTCTCCGACCATCCTCTTGGTGTCGGCGACAATGACACTTTGACACTCGCTGCATCAAAGCAGCTCGGGGCCGATTCTCGCCTCTCCCGGTGGTGGGCGGTACCTGGCTTCGTCGACTGGTGGCAGAACAAGCAGGAGTTCAAGCAGCGGTTAGAATACATGGCCCAGCTTGCCCTAGACAGCCTCGAAGAGATACTCACTGACCCGAATGCCAACCCTACGGCCAAGGTCAACTCAGCTAAGCTGGTCCTCGATGCCGCCAATAAGATGCCCAAGAAGGCCCCGGAAGAGAATTTGGATACCAAGCTATCGTCGATGTCTCGGGCCGAACTAGAAGAATATGTCCGCTCTAAAGTCAAGTACTTGACACCTGCCGTTGAGACTGTTAGTATTGACACTGTCTTAGGAGTAGATAGTGATACTGAAACAAGGACTACAGGAAGTACTAAAGAAGGAGTCTCCGACTAGTTCGGGAACTACTATCATAGACTTTAGTGTGCAGTCTGATGCAGTACTAGCCTTACTGTGGGTAACCGCTATCTCTGGTACCTTGGACGTTCAAGTCTTTGGTATCCTTGATGACGGTAATAAAGAAGTCCTCCTCTTTGACTTTCCTGATATCACAACTCCAACGACCTCCCTCATCCAAAAGAGAAGTAGCGTAGTACCTACCCGACTGAGGGCGAAGGTAACGTATACAGGAGCTTGCAGCTACGAGCTATCAGCGCGTGCTGTTAACACGGGCACTGGAGATACTAGGATAGTTAGTTCCGCTACTATCCGTACCGGACAGCAGACGATAGGACCGACTACCTCCGTACTAATCCCCGCCTCGTTAACCGACCGTAACTCGCTTGTTATAAAGAACTGGTCTACCTCTGGAATCATCTACCTCTCTGAAACTGCAGCTAAGGCAGTCCCGGCTACCGGGTGGCCGGTCGGTCCCAAGGACGCCCTAGGCATCGAGATACAGGCCGGAGTCACCATCTACGCTACCTCTGACGGTGCAACGTGCGACATTCGCCTCATTGAAAGCGGGGCCTAAGAATGGCTTTCTCCCCCTCAGGGTCCGCAGGGGCCGTCGTTGAGATTAGTAACTCAGCCGTCTCGCCGGCGAATCAGTTTACTGTAGTTGCAATTACTGTCAGTCCAGGTGAACGTCCCCTGTATGCGTTCCCGGATGGGTGTACGAATATTGGGTGGAAAGTCAGGCAGCTGAACACCGACGCTCGCTTCTTCTCTGACGCGGCAGCTACCGGATACTATACCACTCCTTCCTACTTCTCTGGCTCAGTTAATACTAAGGGTGTTACCTTCGGGTGGGAGAGTGACACCGAGTGTGTTGTTGAACTTTCTTTCTGGGGACCGAAGGGTTCTCTCGAATACGAAGCGGTAAAGAAAGCAGCATCAGAACTGTTTACTCTTACAGAATACGCCCTTAGCCAGAAGCGAATCACGTTGACATTGACACCTGATTTGAGTTATAATATATCTGTTACCCCGCGTGAAGGTTGCGCTCAGTTTTACGGGTCCGACTTCACGATTGCCGGTAAAGATGTCTCCTGGGATTCTCTAGGACTCGATGGTCTCTTACTCGTCGGCGATATCTTACAAGTAGACTATTTCTACTAAACGCTTCCTCAACTAGAACCAACGTCTAACTGGGATGGTCCTGGTTAGATTCTTACCCAAGAGGGAAAATTATGTCACAGATTAGAAAAGGGTTTATTGCCGCCAACGCGATTGACGGTAGTAAACTTAAGCTTCTCAACAATGAAGCTATTCGTGCCGCTCAGGCCGATGGTGCGGATGTTGAGTTGATGAAACTCGACGGCTCAAACGTACTGCAGTTTCTTAAGCTGCCCCAGGTTAGCGCCGACCCATCACAGGGTAACGACGTTGCTCGTAAGAGCTATGTAGATGCGCAAGTATCTGCAGCCGGTGACAGCGCAGCTGCTGGCCTAGCATCTGAGCAATCGGCCCGTGAGAGCGCGGATAGCGGCCTCCAGTCGGCGATTGACACGGAGAAGGGACGTATCGATGCAATCCTAAGCGCAGCTACCGCTGACGCTGACTCGTTTGCAGAAATCGTCAACTTGATTAATTCGGTTGATACTGAAAGCGATAGCGCCTTTGGTAGCTACGTCATCAGCAACAACGCAGCACTCGCTCAAGAGTCCGCTGACCGCGCTGCTGGAGACGCCAGCCTATCTAGCGACGTGGCTGACGAAGCTTCGGCTCGTCAATCCGCTGACACGGCTCTACAAGGTAACCTCGACCAAGAAGTCTCTGACCGTCAAGCTGCCGTTAGCAGCGAGGCATCGGCACGTCAAAGTGCAGACGTTGGCTTACAAAGTCAAATTAACAGCCTAAATAGCAGGTCTTCTTCGGCTCTTAGTACCGAAACAGCTGCTCGTCAAGCCGCTGATTCAGCTGAACAGTCGGCTCGTGAATCGGCTGACAGTTCTTTGCAAGCTAACATTGACGCTGAAGCCGGTACTCGTGGTACTGCTGACGCTGCATTGTCGGGACGCCTCGATGTCCTAGAAGCTGACCCAGTAACCAAGAGCTATGTCGACACCTGGGGTGGCGATGAGGCTAATACTCGTTCGGCAGCTGATGCCAACTTGCAAAGCCAAATTGACAACCTTACGTCTAACTTGGACCCAGCTGCTCTCGATTCCTTAACGGAAATCGTCGGTGCATTCCAAGCTGCTGACAGTGACCTGACTGCGGCTGTTACCGCTCTAGGCACTTCCGCTAGTTCGGCTGTTGCTGCAGAAGAAAGCCGGGCAACTGCGGCGGAAGCTGCTCTTCAGGCTGCTATCAGTTCTGAAGTTTCCCGCGCTCAAGGCCAAGAAGCTGCAATTGATACTCGGTTTACAAACGACGAAGCTGCTTCGGCCGCTGAAGTTTCAAACCGGCAAGCGGCTGTCTCCGCAGAAGAGTCTGCCCGTCAGGCTGCTGACGCCTCACTCCAAGGTGAAGTCGATGCAGTAGAATCGGCGCTGGCTCAAGAAGTCTCGAACCGTCAAGCTGCAGTTAGCTCGGAAGCTGCTACTCGTGAAGCTGCTGACAGTGCTCTCGACGTTCGCGTCGATGCAATCGAAGCAGTAACTTCCCGTAAAGAGAAGATTGTCTTGTCTGCTGACGACGCTAGCAATGGTTACATTGACCTAGCTGTTACCTGTAAAGCGGACAGTGAAATGGTCTTCATCGGCTCACTGTATGCTCATGACGGCGACGATTACACGGTGTCAACCACTAACAATAAGACCCGTATCTTCTTTGCCGGACCTCTGGCAGCTGGTGGTGTGAGTCAACTGGTTACTGGTGACGTTGTCTATGTTCGTTACCTAAGCTCTGAGACTGGCTCGGGCGGGGGTGGTGGTGGCCAACCAAGTTCCGCATATTTTATGAGCGCAAGCTTTGGCGCAGCAGTTGGCATAGTAAACTGGATGGCACTCGGCGCAACTACTGAAAATGTTCGCCTAGAATATGACATGGCTGGATTCTGGTTGAATGTTGCTAACCTCGGTCCTGCTTTCAGCGGTTTCGGTTACACACCTAGTCCTCTAAACCTTGGCGGAACTTACCGTTTAGTGTTTACGGAGGGTAGCGGAACAACGGTCATCGGTTCCCCGTCGATGTCGTTTACATACATGGGAGCAGGCCCTGGCCCCGGCCCAGGACCTGTGACCTACTCATTCCCAGTGGTAATTGGTCAAACTGACAACGGCGACGGTACTACTACTTTTGATTGGTCTGGCGCAACCCTACCAATGATGCAGGAAGTACGGCTAGTGAAAGTCATTGGCCCGTCAATGTATGATATCTTCAACGGGGTTAACTTAGGCGTTCTAACTCCAACGTCATCTGGCGTAATTAGTAGCTCCGATGTTAACAACTACGACAGCTACGCTCTACAGACTTTCATGGGACCAACGTCTACTGCTACAAGTGCATCGTTCCAGATTCCATCGGGAACAGGTATCTAATCTAAGTAAGCGAACAACCACTAGGTTGTGAGGGCTGGGTCTTCGGACCTGGCCCTTTTTAGCTAAGTGTAGGTACTAAAAGTGCTTCCTCCCACTTATCTGGTCATCGGGGCGGGAAACAATCAGTTGACATTTTCCCAGTAATTGTCGTATACTGACTGCGGAGGATAGTACAATGAATGCCTGGTCACCAAATACCTCAACTTTACCGAACCTTACGTCTGTCACAGCTAGTCAGACTGATGTTCCTGTCAGTAAGAAATTTCCAATAACTGCCGGTGGTAGCAAGTACTTAGTCGTCTGTATCACTACGACAGCAGCCAGTGGGACGGTGACTGCCAAGTTGCGTACTAGCATCGGCTCCGGTACAGCCGTTGACTCAAAGACAGAATCAATTACCGGTGCCGGTAACTTCTACATCAAACTGAACAACAATGTAACCGCCGACCAAACGTACCTACCTCTACTCTCATTAGGAGAAGTGGTAGTAACCACGGCAGCCGGCGCGTCAGTTACGGTATCCGCAGTACAGACCTTACAGGAAGAATGAGGCGGGTCGTCCATACTAGCTTCGCGAGTATAGACTCCCCTGGCTAGTATCGATGGTCCCTTGCTAGGCTCAGTACTACCCTTACGAGATTAGAGACGGATGACCCAGCCGGATAAAATGCTCCTTGCTGCCATAGCAAAGCTGGACAAGCTCCGGCTTCAGGAGTGCTTTGACCCGATTAACCCAGACAGTAAGCCTACTCCCATCCAGCAAGAAGTCTTGGATGACATCACCAAGCATAAGATACAGATAATTCGAGCCGGTAACCAGTCAGGGAAATCACAGACTTGCGCCCGCATAGTTACCTGGATGATGACAGAGACCCACCCCAAGTGGAAGAAGCCTACCGACTGGGGGGCAGAACCTCTCCTCTGCGTAGTTGCCGGACGAAGCGGTAAGCAGATTGAGGAATCTCTTCTACCGAAGATACGCTCATACCTAGAACCGGGCACTTACAAAGAAGTCCGTACTGGTAACATGATTCAGCGACTTGAACTGACTAACGGTAACAGAATCGTCTTCCAGTCCCTTGAAAACCCAAACATGGCCAGAGACCGTCTGCAGTCGTATGTAGCCCACCTCGTCTGGGTGGACGAATTGCCCCCTACAGTCGACATTATGAACGAGTTAATGGTCCGTATCCAGGCTAGGAGCGGGCACCTGCTTGCCAGTTTTACCCCACTTGTTAGAAATATCAAGGTACAGAAGTTTGTCGACGGCCTCGTGGAACCGATTGCTAAGACATACCGCTTCAAGATGCTTGACAATCCGCTATACGCGAATATCGAACGGAAGGCGGAGATTCTGGCCACCATGGCCCACCTTCCCGAACACGTCAGGAATAGCCGTCTCTACGGTGAGTGGACATCTGACGATAACGCCGTCTACTATTTCAACCACGAGACTATGGTAGAGATGCCCGAGAACTACAGCCCGATGTGGAGACACGTTGAAAGTGTAGACCCTGCCTCCAGTTCGGCCCTCGGATACACACTATGGGCGGAAAATCCCTCAACGGGTGTCTGGTATTGTGTCAAGGCAGAGTATATTAAGGGAATATTTGTACCTACTGACATTATCGCGGCCGTTGCCAAGCTTAGTGGTCCTTATAATATCGTCCGCCGGGTAGCGGACCCCCACGAAAGCTGGTACATCCACCAAGCGGCTAGTATGGGCATCAGATATACCGGCGTATATAAGAAGAATGATAGGAAAATTGAATTAATTAAGAACTTTCAGGAAGCTCTCGGCTGTCGCATTCGAATTGCACCCCATGTCGAGAATCTTATTGAAGAAATTACTGGTGCCAGGTGGTCGGACACCAAAGAAGGCAAGATTGCCAACGGTAGTGATATGCACCTTGGTGATAGTGCCCAATATTTCGTTGACCTGATACCTAAAAGAGAGAATTCTCTACCAATTGACACATCTTGGCATACTCAACTCTACCAGGCTAATGAGAAGAGGAAGAAAGCTGAAATGGAACTACTAACTAGGGCCATTCAAAGAAGAGGAGGCAACCGTGCAAGAAGGCGGTGGTAAGAAGATTGGCATATCGGTGATGATTCATGATACGCCAAGTAAAGAGAAAACAATACAGCATGCACCTCCCTCTATCGAGGACCAAGTCCGCTCTCGTCTAGATAAGATTGACGACGGGTGTGCGTCTGAGGTAGACTTCTTAGTACTCAAGAGACTTCAGGAGTCATTGAGGAAAATGCCGCCAAAGCCTCGTGTGGTTAATCTGATTAAGATGATTGAACCAGCTATGAAGAAATTTGGCTACTACTTCTAGGAGTTTACAGTGAGTATCAAGGTCTCGGCTTGGGATGACTCTACAGCTAGTCGCAATATCATGAAGCGGTACGCTGATGCCGGACAACAGAGGAGACCGTTCGAGCAGCGGTGGCTGATGAACGAGCACTCAATCTACTCTACGGGCAATACATCAGGCCTTAACTTCGGTGATACCTCGCTGATGCAGGCGTACTCATCCATGGCTCCCGGAGTTGACCAGTCGGGGGCGGATAGTAATAACGTCTATGTATTCAAGAACCTCCGCTTCCTACACGCTCAGATGAGTGCTAATCCCCCCAGTGTTGTCATGCGGCCTACCAGTAGCGACCAAGACGACCACCGTCGTGCTGACTCCGCTGACCGAGTCGTCAGGTGGGCGATTCGTCACTTCCAAATGCAAGAACAATTCGACCAACTTAGTCTCAACACCCTAGTCTACGGCTCCTCGTTCATAAAGACCGTTTGGGATAGTGGACGTGGTGATATTATTGAGTGGAATAACGAAGATGGTACCGTCAAACTCGAAGGGGACATTGCAATTACTGTCCCGTTTACCTGGAATATGTTTGTTGACCCAGATGCTCGTAGCTGGAAAGAGGTAAAGTGGGTACTGGAGCGGGTCTTTGTCGATTACGACGAGGCCTGCTCCAGGTGGCCGGACAAAGCTGACCAACTTCAGGCAGCCAGGGTTAATCGTGATGAGACTTTCCAGAAAACTGCCGACCGTCAGTCGCAGCTCTCTAATGCTCGCTATAACTCCGTTGAACTACTTGAATATTGGGAGACCGGACTACCAACAAACGGCTACCTCGGTAGGTATTGCCTCACCACAGTAGGCGGTGCGGTGATTGAGCCATGTAGGCCGAGCCCTTTCCGCTTCGCTAAAGGAGGTACTTCTAGAAAGGTAGTAGACTCCGACCTACCCGATGATGTCATTGAGCAAAAGCTAAAGAAAATCCCCGAGCAGGCGTCCCTGCCCTACCATATCCTTACTGATATTGATGTTCCCAACATTGTGTGGGGGAGAAGCTCTGTAGAATACGTCGCCCAGTTGCAGGAGAATCTACTAAAGATTGACACTGCTGTAATGGACAACATTCACGCCCACGGTGTGGCACGGATGGTAGTACCCGATACCGCAGAAGTTGCTCAAAGTATGAGTAATAGTCCTTGGGATGTGGTCAAGATATCGAGCAATCAGCCTCCATACTTTATGGAAGTACCTCAGCTTATGCCAGAGATGGTGTCAACTAGGGTCAACATGATTCAGGGTATCAACGATGGCATGGGTGTTAACGATGCCATGTTCGGCGTTCAGAAGAGGGAGACATCGGGAACCTCGATGAACTACGCTACCAACCAGGGTAACATGATTCGCCGCCGTATCTTCAATAAATACGTGCTGGTAGTAGAATCTGTATATAAGTCCATCCTTAGCCTTGTTGTAAAACACTGGCCAACTAGCCGTACTATCTACGTTATCGGTAAAGAGAACGCACTAGAAGCCATTGACCTCAAAGGTACCGACATCGACGGTGGGTATGATATCGTTGGTGAATATGGGGTGTCTCTTAGCTTAGACCCAATGTCCCGACGAGAAGAGATTATGATGCTGCAGCCGTTATTCGAGAAGGCGGGAGTACCTACTCGTACCAGCCTCAAACTGATGAAACTAAATGAACTAGAAGGTATGTACGACCGGTTGAGTTTAGCTGAGAACAGGCAGAGAGAAGTGTTCGATGAGATGATAGCAACGGGACGTTTGATTCCCCCCGAAGACTTACTCGACCACGAGAACATGATTGCGTGGGCGTTAGAGTACTTCATGACTAGTGAGTTTCAGTTCCTGGAGCCGGAACTTAAAGAGTTGTGTAAGCAGCATATTAGAGACCGCGTACAACTAGCAGCGCAAGAGAAGGCTTCCTTACAGGGTCCACCTCCTGGCGGTACTCCCGGGCCGACACCCTCCCTAGCCGGAGCTGTTGCCCCACCGGAACTTGGTGCCCCTCCTCCGGGACCAATACCTCCAATGGTCGGAGGCTAAATGAGCAGTAAGATTACAGGGAAGGTAACCCACTCAGAGATACTGATGGGCCGGGACAAGGATGCCCCCCTTTCCCCTGAACAGAAAGCTAACCTCGACCGCCTAGTCGTATGTGTTAATATTATACGGCAGGCGTACAATAAGCCGATGAAAGTCTCTTCAGGATACCGACCGGGTGTATACAATCTGAAAGCGGGAGGCGCGAAACGCTCCGCCCACCTCACCTGTGAGGCTGTGGACTTTGTGGACGCAGACGGCCAACTGGCTGCGTGGTGTATCAAAAATATCCAACTCCTTGAAAAGGCTGGACTCTATCTTGAGAACCCAGAGTTTACACCTACTTGGGTCCACCTACAGACTAGGGCAACAATAAATCGCATTTTCATCCCTTGACAAATTAGCCGCTTACCTGATACTATTGGCACAATTAACAATCGTCGCATCCTCACGGACCGACAAAGGAGTGCCCGGTGTCAACAGCAGCAAGTATAGCGCAAATTGCACAGTCAATTCGGAGTGGAAACGCAGGAAGTAATAATAGTGAAGCGGCAACTGATTCTAGTTCTGGAGTACGGGCGGTAAGCTCATACGACGACGACAACTCAGTTACCACGTCAGAGTCAACGGTAGATAGTTTGTTTGGTGAGTCAGAGGGAAGTGAAGATACCTCCACAGACTCTGAGGTAGGCTCCGCAGAAGCCGCTGCAAAGCCTCAGACACCTAGTGGGAAAGAATCAATCACGATTACCGACGATAAGGGCAAGCGAAAGATTGAAATTGATTGGGAAAATAAGGACCAACTCAAGAAGTACGTCCAGATGGCCCATGGTGCACGGAAGTGGCAAGCCGAACGTGACCAAGCATTGGGGGCTAAGAAGGAACTAGAAGGTAAGGTAGCCTCACTTTCTGGTAATTGGGACACACTCGAACAAGCATACCAGTCGAATGGAGTCGCTGGTTTAGTTGACCTTCTCGAAGGCCGACAAGGAGCTTTTGATGAGTGGGAGAAATCGCGTATCGATAGACACTCGTTTCTTCAGAAAGCAAGTCCAGAGCAAAGAGAACTCCTCCAGCTGAAAGAGCAGGAGCAAAAGCGTCAAGCTGAGTTCGACCGCCGGAACAAAGAGAACGAAGATTTCAGAAACTCAATCACGCAGGAGCGTGAACAGTCTGAGATGAAAGTTCTTGAAAGTACGGTACATCCTTCATTCGACCGTTATAGATTCGCCGACAAACTCGGGGATGCTAATACGGAAGCAATGTTCGATGAGATGCTGTGGACGAGCGCACTAAAACGTCTTGAGCCATATGAGGAAAAAGGAATTCCTCTTACATCTGACCTAGTTGAAAAAGAATTCAAGGCAGTGTCCGTTGCTTTGCGTAAGCAAATCAATGTGCAAGCGGAGAAGAAGGCAGCTAAGGTAGTTGAACAACGGAAGCAGGAAGCAACTGAGAACGCGCAAGCGGCAGTAGCTAACGGTTACCGGGGTAGCAATGTTGGCAAGGAAGCCGGCGATATGATTCGGCAAGGAAATTTGACTGGCCTGTTTAAGGGCTGGGGCAAATACAGTCAAGCATTTAAAAAATAACCAATTAATTAAGAGTAAAGTATCATGGCAGTTAATCAATTCGACTCCCTACCGTTAGGTAAGATTCTTCAAATCGCATTTAGCGACGGTATCCGTAACCAGATTTCAACCGACTTCCGCGACTATGAAATGGTCAAGAGAGCTAAAGTTGGTAACTCGTTGGCACGTGAACTCCGCTTCATGTTTCAATCAAGCTTAGGGCCGGCAGCTATCCAGTATAGCGACCTCGCGTCACCAAGCCGCGTGTTCCCAGACAGCCAAAATATATCAATCACGGAGTACATTGCTACTCTAAAAGAGATGAACGCGACCATTGAACTCGACTACTCGGTGTTCGACCGTGCACGTAAGAATCCAGAGAAGTATGCTGAGCCGTTAGCAGCTGAGATTGACAGTAAAATGTCTGCAGCTAAGCGCCGGTTGGCCGCTGACCTTTACGGGGATGGTACCGGCGTTGTTGGTACGGTCCTGTCTTCGACGGCTGTTTCCGGCGGCCAAATCACGGTGACCCTAAGTGCATCGGGCCGTGGACACGTTGGTTTTTTTGAGTACAATGACCGTCTTATTGCCAAGGCAGTAGTGGGAACTAACTCCTCGACAGCACCAGACACTATCTGGTCTGTTGTTGACAAGAATCGTGACAGTAGCCAGGTAACTCTTGCTGTCGTTTCTGGTACAACACCAGCAGCTCCGGCTGTAGGTGAAGTATTCTATAGACGCTCTTCGTACAGTGCGTCGGATGTATTCCCCAACCTAACCTCGAACTCTACAGTTGGTGATTACGGTACGGCGACCCAAGTTATTGCAGGTTTAGGCTCCCTAGCCGCTAACGACGGCCGTACTATCCACGGCATCACGATGAGCGGCGTAACTGCTGGTAGTCACTATGATGCTGGTGGTAACCCACTCGACGTGAAACACGTACAGAAGCTGATGGACAAAGTGAAACTGGCAGTTGGTCAAGACCGTTACCGCTGGAAAATGTTGACGATGGCTCCAGAAAGCCACTCAACATTTATCGAAAGCCGTGAAACCGACCGCCGGTTCCAGACTGTCGAAGACAATAAGCGTGGCGTCAAGTACTTCGCTTACGTTCATGGTAATGATGTTCTTGAGTGCGTGACTTCTGAGTATGTACCACA
>Ga0315285_10005061_pt1 | contig 13624 bp, 10 predicted proteins | sample YL17G09_36_MG_FD_203698 | JGI IMG/M metagenome (GOLD analysis project Ga0315285, IMG submission 203698) | Sediment microbial communities from Yellowstone Lake, YNP, Wyoming, USA - YL17G09_36 | ecosystem: Environmental > Aquatic > Freshwater > Lake > Sediment | place: USA: Wyoming | collected... | reverse complement strand
GGTGGGCCGTCTGGATCCCGTCCATCTCTCCCTTGATGGTGATATCCATGAGGACGAGGTCGGGACGGTCGGCTTCTGCGGAGGCGATGGCTTCGGCGCCGGAGGTCGCCAGGCCGGAGACCCGCCAGCCCATGGCCGTTAGCTTCTCCCGGAGCTCCATGGCGACGATGACCTCGTCCTCGACGATAAGGATGGAGGCCTTTTCCGTTGAGCGCGACTTTTTGACGGCCATCTCGATGCCGATCCTCCCGAAACCGCCCGCGGTCCGACAAATAAAGAGCAATTATACGCATTTTCCTATCCCACTTCAAATTGTGACGCTAATCCGTGTCCCCAATTTAGGACGGGGAAATGCGGTAAACCGATAGGCATCACTGGTTTTTTATTCGGCGAACTTGGGGAACTAAGTGATGTGTGTCCTCAGAATTATTTTATCTATCCGACGCGGAAGGGGCGGCTGCGGACCTCGACCCGGGCGGTGAGGACACCGGTCGTGGCCGCGTCGGCCGGGCCCGTGAAGCCCGGCTGCTTGCCGCCGACCGAGACTTCGAACAGCCCGGGCTCGACGACGCGGGCGCCGTCCTTGTCAATGAGCGAGAGCTGGCGCGGGGCGATGACAAACCTGACCGGCCGGGTTTCGCCGGGTTGGAGGTGGACGCGTTGGAATCCTTGGAGGGAACGGACCGGGACCGGAACCGAGGCCTCGAGGTCGTTGACATAAAGCTGGACGACCTCATCGCCCACCCTGAATCCGGCGTTTTTGACGTCCACCGTCACGGCGATATCGGCCCCGGCTTCGGCGGACTCGGGCATCCGGAGGTTCGAGTACTCGAAGGTCGTATAGCTCAGACCGTAACCGAAGGGATAGAGCGGTTCTCCCTTGAAGTAGCGGTAGGTCTGTCCGGTCATCCTGTATTCCGTGAAGGGGGGAAGGTCGGCGACGGACTTGGTGAAGGTCACGGGCAGGCGCCCGGAGGGATTGGCGTCCCCAAACAGGACGTCCGCCAGCGCGGTTCCGGCCGCCTGTCCCGGATACCAGGCCTCGACGATGGCAGGGACGTTGGCGGAGGCCCAATTGACGGCCAGCGCGCTCCCGTTGAGGAGGACGAGGACGACGGGCTTCCCGGCCGCCTGGATCTTCTTGAGAAGATCCTCCTGGAGGGCGGGGAGGTCGAGCGTAAGCCGATCCCCTCCGGCGAAGCCTTCGACCGGCACCTCCATCTCTTCGCCCTCGAGCCGCGGCGAGAGACCGAGGACCACGATGACGGCGTCGGCCTTAGCGGCCGCCTCGACCGCTTCCCGCGCCGGGTCAGGATCGTCCCCGACCCCTCTAGAGTCGGGGACGGTCCAGAGGAGGCGCATAAAGGCGTCGCTCGAGCGATGGAAGAATTCTACCTGGAGCTTGTAGGGTTGATGGGCCTCGAGCTTGACTTGGCCGCAGCGCTTTTCGGACTGGTGGGAACCGTCGAACTCGGCGACGAGCTTGTTTTCGAGCCTGATCCTGAAGCCGTTGAATCCCTCGCCTCCCAGCCGGTAGGTCCCGCTCACGGGAGGGATGAGATATCCCGTCCAGCGGACGCTGAAATCGTCGTCGTCAAGGCCGGACCGCGGAGCCCTGTCCCACCAGTTGAAATCGACCTTGGGATCGGTCCTGGCCAGGACGGGCGCGCCTTTGAAATCGCGGTTGCCGAAGTATTCGCCCCTGAGCCCTTGGGCCGCTCCCGCGGCCGGCCCGGACCGGAGCGCCGATGAGGGCACGACCGAGAGGGCGGGCAGGTTTTCGGCCCAGTGGCTCCCCAGGGCATAAATGATCTCCGTCGTGGCTCCGACTTTCTCCCGGATTCCCCGCAGCGGTGTCACCGGATCGACGGGCGTGCCGTTGTAGTTGCCGAGCAGGACTTCGACATCGTCGGCGTTGGGGCCGATGACGGCGATCGTCTTGAGGTCCTTTCGGAGCGGGAGCAGGTTTCCCTCGTTTTTGAGCAGGACGATGGATTTGCGGGCGGCCTCGAGGGCCAGTTCGCGATGGGGCGGCGAGTCGACGACGGAGAGCGGGATCGAGGCATAGGGGACGCGCTGGGCCGGGTCGAACATGCCGAGCTTGAACCGGGCCCGGAACAGGCGCTTGACGGCCGCGCCGATCTCAGGCTCGGTGATGAAACCTTTCCGGACGGCCTCGCCCAGGCTCAGGTAGACGCCCCCGCAATTCAAGTCCGTCCCGGACTTCACGGCCAGCGCGGCGGCCTCGGCATCGGTCGCCACGATCTTATGAGTCTGGTAGATGTCGCTGATGGCGTTACAGTCGGAGACGACATAGCCCTCGAACCCCCATTCCTTGCGCAGGATGTCGGTCAGGAGCGGGCTGCTCCCGCAGCAGGCCTTGCCCAGCATGCGGTTGTAGGCGCACATGACGGAGAAGGCGCGGCCTTCGCGGACGGCCATCTCGAAATGGGGGAGATAGGTCATCCGCAGGTCGCGCTCGTCGACGACGGCGTCGAAGGTGTGCCGGTCGGGCTCGGGGCCGCTGTGGGCCGCGAAGTGTTTCGGCGTGGCCACGAGTTTGAGATACCGGGGATCGGCGCCCTGAAGGCCCTTGACGAACGCGACGGCCAGCGTTCCGGTCAGATAGGGGTCCTCGCCGTAGGTCTCCATGCCGCGGCCCCAGCGGGGGTCGCGGAAAAGGTTGATGTTGGGCGACCAGAATGTCAGTCCCTGGTAGATGCCGCGCTTACCGCGGCGGACGAAGTCGTGGTGCTTGGCCCGCGCCTCGTCGGAGATCGCGGTCGCGACCCGGAAGAGGAGGTCGGCGTCCCAGGCCGCGGCCAGTCCGATCGCCTGGGGGAAGACGGTCGCCCGGCCCGAGCGGGCTACCCCGTGGAGGCACTCGTTCCACCAGTTGTAGGCGGGGACGGCCAGCCGGTCGATGGCCGGCGCTTCATGGACCATCTGGGAGATTTTCTCGTCGAGAGTCATCCGTGAGACGAGGTCGTCGACGCGGCGTTCCACGGGCAGAGTAGGATCGAGGTAGGGCGTCCTCTCCTCCCGGCAGCGGCGGCACAAGAGGACCTGGTCGCCGAAGACCTGGCCGATCAGGAATCCGCCCGGGAAGGGCGCCGCGACGCTCGAACCGGAGATCTCGCTTCCATTGTCGAGATAGACTTCCTCGACGGCCGAGTCCTTGGGGCCGCGCGCCGCGATCCTCAGGACCTGGGAAGGGGAGGTCGCCTTCGGATCCGCGGCGTGCTTGGCGAACCTGAGCATTTTGGGATGGGCGGCGATCCAGAGGTTTCCCGAAGCGTCGAGTTCGATGTTGTCGGGAGCGGATCCGGTCTTGATCCTAAACGAGCGGGTCAAGCCCCCGATCGCGGCATCGCGCTTGAAAACACGGATGGACCTGTCGGATGAACCGGCCACATAGACGGTCGCGCCGTCCGGGCTCATGGCGATCCCGTTGGCGTATCCGATCCCCTTGGCGGCGACGGCCATCCCGCGTCCGTCGAAGTAAAGGATGAAGGCTTTATTAAGGAACAGATAATTCTCGAACATCCGCCCGCGCCCGCCGGTCGTCGCTTGAGATATAGGCAAGGCCGTTTCCGGGATGGATCGTGATATCCTCGGGGCCCGGCATTCCTCCGATGACCAGGCGTTCGCAGCCCGTATGGGGCTTGATCGTCTTGAAGACGCCGGCCAGATGGAGCGTCCTGACAGCCATGATCCCGACAAGGATAAGGATGACGGCCAAAACGACCAGGATGCGCTTGAGGATCATGACGTCCCTCCCCTCCGTACTATATATCAAATTCGTCCGAGTAAAACATAGTCTTTGGAATTCGGCTTGAACGCCGTTTCCGTGTACAATGATTAGCTCTGACCCCAAGGAGAGAGCCATGCTCGGTTCAAAAACACTATCCTCCCTCCTGATAACGGCCATCATTGTCTGGATCGCGGTTCCGGCCGCGGCCGCCCAGGAGGAAACCTCTTCGGCTGAGGTTCAACGCCTGTCACAGACCCTCGTCCCCGAGATCCACAGGGTCATGACCGAGGGCCGGATCCCGTCCTGCACGATCGCCCTCGTCCGGGGCGACAAGGTCGTCTGGACGGGCGCCTATGGATTCGCGAACCTGTGGGCCAAGACGCCCGCCCGCCTCGAGACCGTCTATCTCATCGGCTCGACCTTCAAGACGATGTCGGCTTTCGGCCTTCTCCAGCTCATGGAGCAGGGGAAGTTCAAGCTGGACGACGCGGTTGCCCCTTTTCTCGGAGATCTTAAGATCCAGGGCGAGACTCCGGACCGTCCCGTGACCTTCAGGCATCTCCTAACCCATACCTCGGGCCTCCCCGCGGACTTCGGCCCCTACTTGATCTGGGCGGACGCCTCTCCTCCCTCGCTGGCCGCCTATCTCGAGAAGGCCCTCAAGCTCAAAAACCCGCCCCTGACCAAGGTCGAGTACTCCAATATCGGGTTCACCCTGATCGCCCACCTCATCGAAAAGCTTTCGGGGCAGCCGTTTCGGAGTTACATCCTCTCTCATATTGTGGAGCCGGTCGAGATGACCGACACCGGCTTCATCCCGCGTCCCGACATGGTCGAGCGACTGGCCATACCTTATGTAGTGGGCGCTAAAACCAAGAACTGGGAGCCCGTCCACTGGCTCAAGGCCAACGTCTGGCCGGCCGGGATCGTCTACGGGACCGTCCTCGACCAAGCCCGCTGGCTCATCGCCAACCTCAACGGGGGCGCCTACAAAGGCCGCCCGCTTATCAACCAAGAGACCTTTGCCCAGGTCATGACTCGCCAGTACGACCAGTTCGCCGGCCCGGTCGCTCACGGCTGGCTCAACGAGACGACCGGATTCGGCCTGGCTTGGTGGATCTCGGAGCGGAACGGCGCTAAGGTCTTCGCTCACAGCGGGAGCGTCGCCGGCTACACGGCTTTTCTGGCCGGGAACCTGGAACGGAAGACTGGATTCGCCGTTCTCAGCAACGGGAACCAGGTCCACACCTATCTGTACCGGCTGGCCCTCAAGGCGCTGGACGCCCTGGAGCCGCTTCCAAAGCAAGGTCGCTGAGCCTTTCGTTTTAGGCTGGGAAGAATCAGCGGGATTATCGCGGCTCTCGCATGTCCGGGACTGCGGCGTTCGCGCCGATGATCGTTTTTTGGGAGCTGTCTTCGGCGACCTCGCGGGATTTATCGTACAAGAAGGCAGACAGGAGGTAGTATTCGGCCGCTTCCGTATAGCCGTTCCTCTGAAAAGCCGCGTCGGCCTGGATTTCCCCCTCGCGGGCCCTGTCGTAGAGCCAGGAGGCCGTTTCCCGGGCTTTGAACATATCGGCGCCCATCCTGAGGCCCAGGACGAAGCTCCTGAGGTGGGAGATGCCCTGGACGTCGTCGCTGGCCCGCAGGCTCATTTCATAGACGCTCTTGAGAATGGAGTAGAGGGTCCGGGCGCCCGAAAAATCGTTCTTCTGGTAGGCGTCGGCGGCGTCCTTTTCCTTTTCGACGGCGAGCCAGTAGAGGAGGCCGCCCTCTTTGGCCGCCCCCCCGGCCTCGGCCTTTTTCCGGGCGGCTTCCATGTCGGTCCGCGCCCGGTCGGCTTTATCGCGGTCGCTGACGAGCGTCATGAGCTTGCGCACTTGCGACTCGCCCTTGCTGACGCTCTTCTGGGACTCGAGGGACCGGCCTTCCTGGTGGAGCTTCTTGGCTTCCTGGATTTTGGCGTCGGCCTGTCCCCAGATTTCCATGAAGGGGCCCTCCGCGGGGAGCTGAGTTTTGACCGCGTTCATGGCCTTCTCCCACTCCTGGATATCTTTGGGAGATAATTTTTTCACGCCTTCAGTCACGAAGGGAGCGAGGTAAGTGAGCACTCTTTTGGCCGTCGTGTTCTCGTCCGGCTGGGGCTTCGCGGGGTCGGAAATCCTCATAGCCCTCCGTCCGGCTTCGTCCCGCGGGCTGTCCCGCTGGACGTATACATCCGGAGGTCCGGCCGGGGAGGCCTTGGGCTTGACGCGCGATTTCCAGATGAGCCATCCGCCGGCGACAAGGAGGAGGGCCAGGGCGGGAACGGCGATCTTTCTCAACTTGAGTTTGACCGTGATCTCTTCGGGGAAGACGGTCGTGCGGGGCGTCTGGCCGAAGGGGCGGGTCAGGCCGCGCGAGGGAGTCAATCCCTGGCCGACCTTGTCGAAGTCGACCAGCATGGTCTCGGCCGTCTGGTAGCGGCCGGCCTTGGCTTTCTGCAGGCATTTGAGGATGACGTTGGACATCCCGTCCGAAAGGGCCGGGTTGAGGTCCTGGGGATTGGGCGGGCGGTCGTTCCGCTGCTTGATGGCGACGCTCAGGGCCGTCTCGCCCTCGAACGGCACCCGCCCGGTCACCATTTCGAACAGGATGATACCCAGCGAATAGATGTCCGTGCGGGCGTCGACCTCCTTGGCCTCGACCTGCTCGGGCGACATGTACTCGGGCGTGCCGATGACGACGCCGGTCCCGGTCAGGCCGCGGGTCCGCTTGGAGAGGGCGATCCCGAAGTCCATGATCCTGACGTTCCCCTCCCGGTCGATCATGATGTTCTGGGGCTTGAGGTCCCGGTGGACGACGCCGACCCGATGGGCCTCGGCCAGCCCCTCGGCGATCTGCCGGCCGATGGCGATGGCCTTGGCCTCGGTCAGGTGTCCCGAGCGGCGGACGAAACTCTTGAGGTCCTCGCCGCCGACAAGCTCCATGGTGATGAAGGTCGAGAATCCCTCTTCGCCGATATCGAACATCCGGCAGACGTGGCGGTGGGAGATCTGGCGGGCCAGCTTGATTTCGTTCCGGAAGCGCTCGATCGTCTCCGAGTCGGAAGCGATTTCGGCCTTCAGGAGCTTGAGGGCGATTTTTTCCTTGATCCGGGTGTCGTAGACCTTGTAGACCCGGCCCATGCCGCCCTTGCCGAGCTCCTCGATGACCTCGTAGCGGCCCGCGAAAGTCGCCCCCCGGGTCAGGACGGGATCGGGCGTCGCCTGGATGGTCCGGGTGTTGCCGTCGCCGGCGTCGGGGGCGCTCAGCAGGGGGCGGCCGCACTGGCCGCAATATCGTGTATTGTCGGGGTTTTCATGATCGCAATAAGAGCACCTCATAACTCTATCCCTTCCCCGCTCCCTGAGAATAGCAATTTCGGCCGAGGGAGTCAAACCCTCGACACTCATGGAAGCCATGAGTGCTGCAAGGCTGCTCCCCGGCATTAATGCCGGGGCTTTGTCCGGGTTAACCCTGAGCCGCGTTTATCGATCCTGCCTTGAATAAAGGATCTCAGCGCCGGCGAATGGGTCAATCTCAGAGCCGGGTCGTTCTAGTCATCATATATATATACGTGCCGAGAGCAAAAAAAGATGCTTAAAACGGTTTTTAGGTTCGGTCGGAGAGGTGGCAGGTGTCGTTGAGCGAGACGAGGACGAAGCCGCCCCGTTCGGCCTCGATGATATTGATAGCGGCCGTGTCCTGCCGGATCCGCCAGAAATGTTCGAGGCCCAGGCCGAGCATGGCCAGGAGGAGGGTCCGGTTGAGGACGGTGTGGCCGACGAGGACGATCGTTTCCCCCTCGTGGCGGGCCGCGAGCTCCCGGACGGCCCCGAGACAACGGTCGCGGAGGCCCGCCAGGCACTCTCCGCCCGGGACGCGGACTATCTGGGGCTCGTCGACCCAAGCCTGGACGAGTTCCGGCCAGCGATCCCTCGCTTCCTCGGGGGTTAAGCCCTGCCAATCGCCGAAGTCCATATCGTTGAGCCCCGGGTGGACGCGGACCTCAAGGCCATGCGGTTCGGCGATGGCTTGGGCGGTTCGGACGGCCCGGGACAGGGGGCTCGAGTAGACGGCGCAGGGCTTCCATTCGGCCGAGATCCGGCGGGCCGCGGCTTCGGCTTGGGCGATCCCGGCCTCGTTGAGGGGGACGTCGGCCTGGCCGCGGAACCGCTCGACCCGGTTCCACTCGGTCTGGCCGTGGCGGACGAGGATGATCCGGGTCATCAGGTCCGCCGGCCGAGGATCGAGCGTCCGGCGTAGCGCGCCTTGGTCCCGAGTTCCTCCTCGATCCGGAGAAGCTGGTTGTATTTCTCGAGACGTTCGCCCCGGCAGGGCGCGCCCGTCTTGAGCTGGCCCGTCCCCATGGCGACCGTGAAATCGGCGATGAAGCTGTCGACGGTCTCGCCGCTTCGGTGGGAGACCATGGCCGTCCAGCCGGCCCGGCGGGCCGTCTCGATGGCCTCGATCGTCTCGGTCAGCGTCCCGATCTGGTTGAGCTTGATCAGGACGGCGTTGGCGGACTTCTCCTCGATGCCGCGGCGGATGCGGGCGACGTTGGTCACGAACAGGTCGTCGCCGACGAGCTGGATCTTGGCGCCGAGCGTCTTGGTGATTAAAGACCAGCCGGCCCAATCGTCCTCGGCCAGGCCGTCTTCGATCGAGACGATCGGGTATTTTTGAACCCAGTCGGCGTACAGGGCGACCATCTCCTCGGAGGAGATTTTCTTGTTCTCGGTCCGGAGCCAGTATTTGCCGTCCTCGAAGAATCCGCTCGAGGCCGGGTCCAGGGCGATCGCGATGTCGGCGCCGGGCTTGAAACCGGCCTTGGCCACGGCTTTGAGGATGAGCTCGACGGCCTCGGCGTTGGCCTTAAGGGCGGGAGCGAAGCCGCCCTCGTCCCCGACGCCGGTGGAGTAGCCGCCCGATTTGAGGACGCTCTTGAGGGCGTGGTAGGTCTCGGCGCCCCAGCGGAGGGCTTCGCGGAAATTGGGAGCGCCGAGCGGGGCGATCATGAACTCCTGGAGGTCCGTGCCCTGCCAGTTGGAGTGGGCGCCGCCGTTCATGATGTTGAGCATGGGGACGGGGAGGAGGGCCGCTGCGTCGCCGCCAAGGTAGCGGTAGAGGGGGATGCCGAGGGCGGCGGCCACGGCCCGGGCCGCGGCCAGGCTGACGCCGAGCGTCGCGTTGGCGCCCAGCTTGTTTTTATTGGGGGTCCCGTCGAGCTCGATCATGGCCCGGTCGAGCCCCTTCTGGTCGCGGGCGTCGCGGCCGGCGAGCTTGAGGGCGATCGTCTCGTTGACGTTCCGGACGGCCTTGAGAACGCCCTTGCCCAGGTATCGGGTCTTGTCGTCGTCGCGGAGCTCGAGAGCTTCATAGACGCCGGTCGAAGCGCCGGAAGGGACGGCGGCCCGGCCCACGACGCCCTGGCCGAGGCTGACTTCGACTTCGACCGTCGGGTTACCGCGGGAATCGAGGATCTCGCGGGCATAGATTTTCTTTATGGATGTGTCCATGGCGCGCTCCTTTCGGAATCTTTGACCGATGGACTCTCGCAGAGTCGAGAAAAAGTCTAACCTATTTTCGCGGTTTGGTCAAAATTTTCCGCCGGATGGATTCATCCTTCCGGATTTCCGAAATATCGAAACTCGAACACTGTTCGACGGCCAGGTATGCCGCGCATTGACACTCGGAACTCGGCGCGCTATGCTCTCCGTATCCGAGGAGGAAAAGGACCGAGGGCGCCGGCGATTTTAAGAAAAGTTGATATGATCCGAAGCGCGCGCGGCCGAGCCGGTTTCCTATCTTGACCGACGAAGGAAGATTCATGAAAAAAGTGTTATTCGCAACAGCCAGCATCATGTGTCTAGGCGCGATTTTGGGCTTGGGCGGCATTCCCGAAAAGGCGAGGCCGGTTTCGGCTTCCATCGCTCAACCAAATGTGGATTATGCCAATGTCCCCATCTATTTCATTCCAAACAAAGGTCAGGTCCATCCGGACGCGCTTTATTACGCCGCGACCCCGGCGTTTACGCTCTGGGTGACAGGCAGCGGCCTAGTGTTTGATCAGGTCCGGGAAAGCGGCGGCGCCCGCGGAGAGAGTCGCGCAGGGCGTTCCGTGTCGCGGCTGATTTTCCTTGACTCCAACCCGAATCCTAAGGTGAGTGCCGCCGAGAGTTCGGCCTGCCGCGTCAATTATTTCCGCGGGCAGGATCAATCGGGATGGATCACGGATATTCCGACCTCTCAAGCGGTGGTCTATAAAAACCTCTACGATCGCGTCGATCTCAAAATCTACGGCCGGGGGAAGCAGATCGAATACGACTGGCTCGTCCGTCCCGGCGGCAAGGTCTCCTCTATCGGATTCCGGTACGAGAATATCAAGGCGAGCCGGGTGGGCGAAAACGGGAATCTCGAAGTGGAGACGGAATTCGGGAAGCTGATCCATACCAAACCGTGTTGTTACCAGCCGATCGGCCGGAACAAAGTCGAAGTCGCCGCGCGGCTGCTGGAAAGGGAGGACCGTAGCTTTGGGTTTGAAATCTCCTCCTATGACGCGAACTATCCTCTGGTCATCGATCCAGTCGTCCTGGTCTATTCGACCTACCTGGGCGGATCGAGCGCCGATGCGGGAAACGGTATCGCCGTGGACTCGGCAGGCGCGGTCTACGTGACCGGATTCTCGGCGTCGTCGGATTATCCTACGGTCACCCCGTTTCAAAAAAGCCTTAAGAGCGGATCCGACGTCGTCGTCACCAAGATCAATCCCAAAGGGGATGCCCTGGTCTACTCGACTTTTATCGGCGGATCGGCTGAAGACTGGGCGAATGACATCGCCGTCGACAAATCGGGGAATGCCTATGTCGTCGGGGCCACGGACTCGTCGAATTTCCCCGTTCGGAAGCCTTTCCAGAGCAAGAGAAAAGGCACGCGCGATGTCTTTGTGGCCAAACTCAACGCCAAAGGGGATGCCCTCGTATTTTCGACCTATCTGGGCGGCACGAGCTGGGAGGAGGGCTATGCGATCGCTGTGGACTCGAAGAACTCCGCCTATGTCACGGGAAACGGCGTCTCTTCGGATTTCCCTTTGAAAAATCCCTATCAAAAGTACGGCATCGGTCAAGCGCAGGGACAAGTTGCCTTCGTTACCAAATTCCACCCCGACGGCAACAAGCTCATTTATTCGACCTACCTGGGCGGGAGCAACGGATCGATGGGCCGCGGCATTTGCGTCGACGGGCAAGGCGCGGCTTATGTCACGGGCGATACGAGCTCGCGTGATTTCCCGGTAAAAAATGCCGTCCAGGCGACCTGTTTGGGATGGGATGCCTTTATCACCAAGTTTAATCCCCAGGGGAACGACCTCGAATTTTCCACCTATTATGGAGGTTCGGGGAGAGACATCGCCCGCGGGATCGCCGTCGCCGCCAATGGAACCGTCTATATGACGGGGCATACGGAATCATCGGATTTTCCCACCACCAAGCCCTACCAATCCCAATTCGGCGGAGTGCAGGACGCGTTCGTCTCCAAATTGAACTCGAAAGGAAGCGCGATTCTATTTTCCACCTATTTGGGCGGATCCACCTTTGATTATGGCTGCAACGTCGCTCTCGACAAAGACGGGAATTGCTATGTCGTCGGGAGGACCTATTCTTCGGATTTTCCGATCAAGCAAGCCCTTCAAAAAACACTCAAAGGAGCCTATGCGGCCTTCATCAGCAAGCTCAGCTCTTCCGGCAAGACTCTTCTATATTCCACGTATCTAGGCGGAAGCATTGAGAATCAGGGGAATGACATCGCGGTCGGCGCCGATCGCTCGGCTTATGTGACGGGTCAAACCTACTCGCTCGATTTCCCGCTCAAGAACCCGATCCAGTCCCAGAAAAAAGGAGGCCTGGAAGGGTTCGTGGCAAAAATCAAATAATCTTCGAAGATGAACTCATTTCCAGCTCGAAATACTTGTTAATATTAAAAGGGGCGCTGGGGCCCTTTCTCAAAGCACTTTACCCTGTAAGCCTAGTGATATATATTTAAACTGATTAGGTTTGGCATTGAAAGAAAAACTGGGATTCTCGCGTCATTAGTATGAAGATGAATAACCACGAGATATCGAAATTCATTAAGGAAGGTGTTGAGGGGGCTGTTGCTTATTACTGGAAAACGAGATCTTCTCAGAAAGAAAAAGGAAAAAAGGATCAGGGTTTGCGCAGTGCCGTTACAGGCGGCGCACAGATGGACGGCTTCATTAGTTTTTTCTCAGACCTAATTATGCAAGCCGGAATGCCGAGCGATTGCCTCTTTAATAAGAGGAAAGTTGAAATTCCCGGATATTTTAGACCAACGAAAAAATGGGATCTCCTCATAATTTATAAGCGTAAATTGATTGCGGCCATAGAAGCGAAATCCCAAGTAGCTCCTTCTTTTGGAAACAACCTTAATAATCGTATAGAAGAAGCGACCGGTGGCGCAGTCGACATCTGGACTGCGTACAGGGAAAGGGCTTTCGTTAACAGCCCTCAGCCTTTTCTTGGCTACGTTTTCATGCTTGAAGATTGTGTTAAATCGAATTGCCCTGTGAAGATTAAAGAACCCCATTTTAAGGTGTTTCCGGAATTTGTTGGAGCCTCATATTCGCGTCGTTACGAAATCTTCTGCAGGAAGCTCATATTGGAGCGGCAATATACGGCAGCCGCATTTATCACATCATCCAGACTTACAGGAACAAGCGGAATATATCGAACACCTGCTGAGGATTTATCTCTAACAAACTTCTCTAGACTCCTCGTTTCTCATGTGAGCTCATTCATCTAATCCCATGATAAGTACCTCCCACAGATTAGTAAATGGAGATTGTAGAAATCTTGCATTCTTACAGAATGAGTCGGTCCATCTTGTCGTGACCTCTCCGCCTTATTGGAATCTTAAGCGCTACAATGAACATCCTGGACAAATGGGACATATTCAGGAATATGAGGTTTTCCTGGATGAGCTTAAAAAAGTTTGGGGACATATCTTCCGTGTTCTTGTCCCGGGAGGAAGGCTCGTTTGCGTCGTCGGAGATGTTTGTGTGGCTAGGCGAGATTTCGGCAGGCATTTGGTTTTTCCTTTACATGCGGATATCAGTGTCATTTGTAGAAAAATCGGGTTTGATAATCTCAATCCGATCATCTGGCATAAGATTGCCAATGCATCTTATGAAGTGTCAAACGGTTCAAAGTTTTTAGGAAAGCCCTATGAGCCGAACGCGATAATAAAGAATGATATCGAGTTCATTCTCATGCAGCGTAAACCCGGGGGATATCGAAAACCATCTGAAGACCAGCGTGCCCGCAGTAAAATTGCCAAAGAGTCTTTTGATGTATGGTTTCAGCAAATATGGAATATTACCGGAGCTTCAACTAAAGAACATCCGGCGCCATTCCCTCTTGAATTGGCAAATCGGATCGTTCGTATGTTTTCGTTCGTAGGAGATACGGTGCTCGATCCATTTTGTGGAACTGGGACGACCATGATCGCAGCTATTAGGGCAGGGCGTAACAGCATTGGAGTGGAAATAGATCCTGATTACTGCAGGATGGCTGCAAGGCATCTGAAAGCTGAGACTTCAAATCTTTTCTCGAAAGAACAGCTTATTTTTGAAAAAGCAACCGCAGAGCATGCTTATCAGGTAAAAGAAGAAGAGTTTGTATACAAAAACATCTCCAAGAATAAAAACCTCAAGAAGAAGTAGTCCTGCACAGTAGAAATAATGTAATCCAAAACAGCCGCCGAATACTCTCTGTTAGTTTTCCGGCGTGGTGCTGGACGGCCTCTCTAGATCGATAATCGTCTCGAGCAACAGCT
>Ga0315285_10005058_pt1 | contig 13626 bp, 17 predicted proteins | sample YL17G09_36_MG_FD_203698 | JGI IMG/M metagenome (GOLD analysis project Ga0315285, IMG submission 203698) | Sediment microbial communities from Yellowstone Lake, YNP, Wyoming, USA - YL17G09_36 | ecosystem: Environmental > Aquatic > Freshwater > Lake > Sediment | place: USA: Wyoming | collected... | reverse complement strand
CTCTCCTCCCTATGATTGGACGAGGAGATATTAATAGAAGTATTTATATCAGTCTATCTTAGGTGATTCGGAAAGATTTGTGTGACAATGTCAAGTTATAGAGAAAAATTTGACAATAGATTTCGCGGAGGCGACGCTTGCTCCACAGGAATGCCCTGATGTTGATTATTCGAAGCTTAAAAAGATTGAGGAGGAAAAAGTTGTATATTACGAAGATTCAAATGGATTGAAGCAGGGCCCATATACCCTATACTACGATATTCCGCCGCATAAACAGACTATTGAGACAGGTTGTTTCCTAGATGGCAAAGAGACCGGCCATTGGATTGGATATTATGACAAGGGAGACAAATCTTATGAAGGATATTACAGAGACGGCAAAATGAACGGCCATTGGATTAGGTATGATTATACCGGAAACAAATCTCAAGAAGGATATTACATAAATGGCAATGAGACTGGCCATTGGACAAATTGGGAGAACGGACATATAAGAAGTGAAGGAGATATGAAAGATGGCGATAGGAACGGCCATTGGATTGATTACTATTGGGACGGAAACAAAAGCAGTGAAGGGGATTACATAGATAATAATATGACCGGGCACTGGATTGATTATTATGAGAATGGAAACAAAAGCAGTGAAGGAGATTATAAAGGCGACGAAAGGAACGGCCACTGGATTAATTACTATAAGAACGGAAACAAACACAGTGAAGGGGATTACATAGAGTCCATGATGAACGGCCATTGGATCAACTATGATGAGATAGGAAGAATCTGGTTTGAAGGGGATTACAGAGACGATCAAAAGAGTGGTCGCTGGATTACGTATTATTCCGATGGAAATATTTTATCAGAGGAGGATTACTAGTACGACCAGTGCGGTCGCTTATACGTGCACCACATGAGGCACAGCGCCAATCTGCTGCGCCTCAAGCTGTATTGCCCGGTTTAAGAACAGGGCTATCGCCCCTGGGCTTATGCTCAAGGGACTGGCTCGAGGCCGCCATCCGTATCAAGGTCTTCCGGCCATCCCGCAAATAACGAAGAAAAGAATCACAGGAGTTTGAAAGAAGCTCGATGGAGGGTCTCAAGCAGGAAGGCACAAGTAGGGAAGACTGTATTGATGCTGCTGGGGCTACTCGGAGGGCTATCAGCAATTCTGATGGGATTAGGCGTTGTTCTCTACTCGGTAATCTCGGCGGCATCGTCGCATATTCCGAGGGAATGGATTGAGGGGAGCCTGCTCTCTCCGGAGATCGGCGGGCTTTTGTACATCATGCTGGGCTCGATGGGAGCCTTGGGCGCTCTGCTCGTATATACCAGATATTTGAGGGCATCAGCCGCACTCCTGCTCGCGAGCGGCATTTTGGGCTTTCTGGTGAGCTATGCCAGCAGCTCCCACATCATGGGGGTATTGAACTGGATCGCCCCGGGAATTCTCTTGATTCTAGCAGGTATACTAACCCTGATAACTCCGGAAAAATTGGGTTCTTCGCTGCCTCTTCTCAAGAGCGATCGTCAGATCGTTCGCAGAGTAGGATACGCAGTCTTTGGTATACTGCTTTTATACATTATATGGACTATCCTTATGTTTGGCATCCTTTCCTTCCTTGGAACACTGACATTTTCCAGCCTGACCACGTGACGAGCACAGAAGATGCCCTGACTGAAGGATCAGTCGCTGAGAGTATGGGCGCATTAGAGGGAGCGATAGATGCTTACGATAGAGCGATCGCTCTCAACGCCTCCTGTGTAGAAGCCTGGTATAAAAAGGGAATCGATCTAGCAAGTATGGGACATTATGAGGAGGCCATAAAGTGCTACGACAAAGTGATCGAGCTCAACAAGTCCTTTACGGATGTCTATCCTCATGTAAACGTCCTCTCTCTCAAAGGAAGTGCATTGCTCGCTCTGAACAGAACTGACGAGGCGTCGATATGCTATGATCAAGCTGTCGAGCAAGATCCAAGTGATAAGATAAGCTGGATCGAGAAAGGTAGCTTTCTATACAGACAAGGCAAATACGTTGAAGCTCTGCAGTGCTACGATGCCGTGATCGAGCTGGATCCAGATGATAAAGAGGCTTGGACTAATAGATGCGATATTATTGACAAACAGGGCAACTATGATGAACTCCTGAAGTGCTACGATAAGCTGATCGAGCTTGATCAAAAATATTATGAGAGCCCGCGCGATTATGCATATCGCTGGACTGAGAAAGGGAATATCCTATTCAACCAGAGCAAGTACGATGAAGCTATCAGATGCTATGACAACGCCATTCAGATATACCCGGGAGGAGAGGCTCAGAGAAGGAAAGAAGAAGCTATCCTCGCAAAGCTCAAGATCAACATATCAATTGGTGCAAGAAAGCAATAGAATAGAGGGATCTGAAGATGAAGCTGGGAGTGATTCTGATTTCGGCCTTTTTGTTGGCAATGCTTCTTGAATCAGCCTATGCTACCAATGACGGAATAACCCCTCAACCGAAGAGGCAAGAGGGCGGCCTCGGCGACCTGACTGGGAACGCTGCGCTTGATATCGTTCTGGTGTTCATGATGTTTATAGTATTTATTACATTTAATTTATTTATATTCATCATATTACCTGCAGTAGTTGTCGCGCTGCTCGCCGGGCGAATCTTGAAAGATCGCGGCTTGGGGTTGATTGGAAATATTGTGGTCGGTTTGATCGGCTCAGCCATAGGATATTATGGCATTACGTTCATTGCTCCATCCTCAGACTTGGTCGCCTTTGTGATGGCTCCCGTTGTCGGCGCAATTGTCTTAATTCTCTTGGTCAGCCTGGCGAAGAGCCTTAGAGCCGAGTAGATCTTTGGACTGCACTTTCACAGTACTTCAGTGGTCCGTGTGCCTAAAGACAGATTTACTGATCCAGGTTAGGGAGAACTGCAACAGCCCCGACGTCCGATGGCATGCTGCAGAGGCCTCCAGCCTCAGCCGTATCATCTCCTCCACATCGGAGGGCTGGGCGCCGAATACCTCCGCCAGGATCTCCTTGGCCGTCTCCAGCTCCTGGCGCCTGGGATTTACGACAGGCCTCTGTGCGCCGGGCCTCCGCCTGTGCCACCAGGGCCATCTCATGAGAAGGCCTCCCAGGTGGTCTGGCTTGCCATCTCCTCCGAGATGATTCTACCCTGCCTCAGCCCGAGCTCTCGCTGCATATCGTAGAAGCAGAAGACCCGGTCGGCGAATTCGGCCATGGCTTCCAGGTGCCGGTCCAATACCGGGGCGTACAGGAGGATGGTCGCCTCCCTTGAGGCCTGCTTCATGGCCTGGGCGACTTGGCCCGCCATATCCCTGGCCCTTTCGTACGCCCGATGCTCCACTATCAGGAAGGGGTGGTGGTTCTCTTCCAGTATTGTCCTGAGCTGGACGAAGGTGAATGCCCTCCTCACAATCAGCTCCATGGAGCTGCGATCCAGCCGGCTGAGGATGCCAGAGCGGATGCCTGCGATAAAAAAGGATCCTGAATTGCTGCAGGTGGGGATTGCCGTTCAGAGCGCGCAGCATCTCCTCCGGGGCGATGAGGACGGCTCAAGGGTCTCGGGAGCAGGGAGACGGCGGGCAGGAATTGGATTTCCATAATTGGAGTGGAAGGGCTTTGGGATTATTAAGGGATGGAGAGAGCGGGGCGAAGGTGAGACACGTGTCTTATGTGGACTTCCGAGAGGCTCAGATTCGAGATGGCACATAAGACAGGTTCCAGAATCTCACATTTTACCCTGGCTTGAGCAGGATCACGGCTTGATTTGGCCCTTGAGTTTTACGAGGTACGATCGAGATCTTGCCGTCACTTGCCAGCTCGCATAGCGCAGCGTCCAGCTCTGCTGCTCTCAGCTTCGTGCGTATGCGTAGCTCGGTCCATTCGGCTTTCCCGCTCAAGGACACTAATTTCCACAGGACTCTATCGTATGGGAGCTGCTTGGATCGTTCCATGGAGGGCAAGATGGGAGGTAAGCTCGAAGAAGGGCAAAAATATGTGCCGTCCGGGGCGAAATTGTTCCTGATTATTTTCCCTTGAGACCCAATGCCTGCGCCTTCATTTTTCTGGCCTTCTGCATGGCCGCTCCTTGGCTTATCTTGCGGCAGCTTCCAAGGTAGACGTGCCGAACCCTACCGCTCTCCCTCCATGAAGCCATCCAGTAATTGTATGTCCTCATTCCCTTTTTCGTATCCTTCTCCTTTTTCATCTCCCAGATATGCAGATCCTCCAGCCTGGCCGAATCCTTCAAGTCCTGAGCATCAAGCAATGCATTTTCAGCCATCGCCAATATTGTAGCTACCTCAGCGAGCAAGCCGGGACGAGATCGGGCCGCCTTCTCAACCAACTTACCCTCTCGCTTCAATCTCTGGGCCTCATTCAGCAGAACTTGCCTTCTCTCGCCGGAAGCTGTCTTGTGCATGGGATAAAGTTCTATAACATTATACTTAAGACTTTCTTCTGATGTTATAGAATTGATTACCCTCCCAGGAGGTCTGGCTTGTTGCCATAAGGGCATCTTGCGAGTATGCTTCGCCGTCCGCCCCGTATCAGATCCCTTTCCATCTGCAGATCGCCCTATAATCGCAGCTCTGGCAATGATGCCCTGGGTGCGGCCTGAAGTCTTTGGATATTATTCCAGTAATGTGCTTTTCGACGGCTTCTCTCGCACTGGCAAGCTGCCGATCGCTTACTTCTACCTCTCTGAGAGAGGCATCGTCCAGATAGGCCACCGATCCCTTTGACACCTTCTCGCCGATCATGCTCCGCCCCAGGGCATACATCTGCACCTGAAGATCAGGGTCGTCATAAGTGGTGTTCTCCTTAGTGGTCTTGTAGTCTCGGATCTCTATGCTGTTGCCATCACAGATCAAGACATCGATCCTGCCAATCACGGTAGCCTTTTGAAGCGGGAACTCAACCCTCGCCTCCACTTCCTTGATATGCTCCATATCCTCTGATCTCTCTTCGACAAACTGGACCAGCTTGTCTCGAGCTGCCTGCAGTATCTCCTCGCTTCGCTCCCTGGCGATGAAGGGCAGGAAGAACTGATCGTCCAGAGCGGTCTTGATGGCATTGACCGGGCTGCATCTCTGGCTGATCGTCATCTCCGATGCCATGCGGAGACAGAAGTGCAGGGTCTTGCCGTAGCCCAGATACTCGGAGAACCCTGGCTGGTACCCCCAGATGCGATTCAGGCGATACGAATAGGGACAAGTCCTGTAGGAGACTATCTCGCCTGCGCTGAAGGCCTGGATATCCTCCGGATCAACGCCTGAAGAGATATGGTACTCGGGCAGCGAATCGTGTTCCGATAGATCCTGCCATGATTCCCCGGGAAGCTCTGAGACGAACGAGCTTTCAGCCGCTTCTTCATGCGAGCTGAGGACGAGCACGTCCTTGGCCCGGGTGGAGGCAACGTAGAAGAGCCGGCGTTCATCCTCGAGTGAGCCCTCGTACCTCTCCGCATCGAAGATCTCCCTGCCGATCATAACTCTCTTCGGCTTTCCGGTGAGGCTTGAAGGAAATATACCCTCCACCAGGGATGACATGAACACAACCGGCCACTCCAGGCCTTTGGCCTGATGGATGGTTGTGAGCTGGACGGCGTTGATCCCGCGCAGGTCCTCGCCTATCTGTTCGCTGTAGGCTCCGGAGGCATGGCCTTTGATATACTCGAACAGGCCTGCTGCGTCCCGGCCCCAGTTGCGATCCGTTCCGCCCAGCATGGCAGCCGTCTCATAGTCGGTGAGGATGGTGTTGAACCTGCCCAGATTGGCCATGACCACCGCCTGACCCGGGTCTGCGGGATCGAGAGCCGGATAGGCCAGGATGTTCAGAAGCTCTTGATAGGCTTCGGTGAAGTGCCTGAACTTGCCCGAGAGGGCATCTTTCTTCCACTCGATCAGCTTGGACTCGATATCCTCTGGCAGAGGATAGGGAACTGCGGACCGCCAGGCATGGAGGGCTGCCCGAAACATGTCCTGACCATCGACGGTGGATTCGGGCCGGCGGGGGTCCAGCCTCCAGTAGGATCTTTCGAACAGCCAGGAGAACAGCATGCCTACTGCCCGTGCCTCATTCTTTCTGAACAGCCCCACGCCACCGGCAATGATCAATGGTATGTCTCTCTGCCGGAATACGTCGATGAAGGCGGGCGCGGAGATTGACACACTTCTCAAGAGGATTCCGATGTCACTGTATTCGCAGAGCCCTCGATTGATGTAGCTCTCTATCTGGTCAGCGATCCATTGTGCTTCTTTTTCAGCTGTGCTGGGAACCACATGGGCCACGATCCCCCGCTCTGCTTTCATCGGCTGCATGTGGTCATATCGGACAGTTTCGAAACGGTCAGAGAAGGCATTAGCCAGAGTGATTATGTCTCGCGCGCTCCTTCTGTTCTCCGTCAGGCTGATCGTTTCGGCATCGGGATAGAGCTTGACGAAATTTTCAAAGCAACTCTCATCGGAACCGCGCCATCTGTAGATGGTCTGCCTCGGATCGCCCACGATGAATATGCCTCCATTTCTGCCTATGAGCTGGATGAGCTTCTCCTGGGCCCGGTTTATATCCTGGTATTCGTCTACCAGAAGGTACCTGACATGTTTCAGTGCATCTGGATCTTCTTCCAGCTTGTCCGCCGCCAGACTGACCAGCTGGTCAAAGGTCAGGCGTCTGTTCTCCTTTAGCTTGGATCTGTACATGCTGAGAAGCTTGAGGAACTCCGGCGAGCTCTCTTGCAGGACCTGATCGCTAATTCTCTCTGCCTCGACCACTTTCACGGTCTCAAGAAAAGCCCTGCAATTCCGGGTGTAATTTCCTGTATCTCCCATCCCCAGATCCCGGCCTACGATGGATAGGAACGCCCTCTCCTGGTTCTCATCGAATACATCGTCGTTGCCATAGTTGAAATGATCTGCAAGAAGCCGGTAGCAGTACCCGTGGATAGTGCCGACATACAGATCTCCGATGCGAGCGCGGAGGTCGTCTCGACCCAGATCTCTGAGCCGATCGTAGATCCTGCTCTTCATGCCCTGGGCGGCCTTATCGGTGAAGGTTAAGGCTACGATGGCAGCAGGATCGATACCCTCGTGGATGAGGTGGTAGACGATCCTTCTGGTCAATGTCTCAGTCTTGCCAGCCCCGGCACCAGCGATGATTCTTATATGCCGTCTGCTGCAAAGGACTGCGCTGCGCTGATCTGCTGACAAGGGCTGGGGGTGGTTTAATATCGTCTCTGTCAGTTGGTCTCTATCCATTTTGTAATCCAATTTGCAGAAGCACAGAGATGCATCTTTCGGTTTCTTTTTGCTCGAGCCGAATCGGGGTTTGTTTGCTGGAGCAGTTTAATGTCTTATGTGTAAATTCTCTATGGACCGGCTTTCCGTGGCACATAAGATATTCGCTTGCCAGAAATTTGCCGGTAAGATTCTACAGCCTGTCCAATTCGAATCCACGCCGCTTCAAATTTCCAACTATCGACTTGTATAAAATCAGATCTTCCACTTCATCCACTGGAATAGGAAGCTTAGAGGGATCAACAAAAGGGGACATCACGGCGATGCTGTGGCTGATCCTGGCATCTCTGAGGTTTTCTGCGGCTTTGATCTGATATAAGAAGTACTCCGCCCTGGCTCCTGTGATCTTTTCGAAATTGAGACTGCTATGGGCTTTGATGCAAAGCCTGACATGAACTGGTGGAGGTGAGAGTGCATCGACTAAGGATGCATCATAGCCTAGCATCAAGCCGTTTGTCTCAACGATAAATGATCCGTCAATGCGCCTTATAACATCCACAAGGTGATCCACTGAAGCAGTCCCGAGGATAGGCTCTGCACCCGAGATCCTATACTGATCGCAGTCGCGTTTTTCGGCAATAGCTTTGAGCCTTGTAGCTACCTTTTCGGGAGTATAGAATGCGCCAGCATTTGAAGGTTCAAGATTCCGCGAATAGTTCCAGCAATAGGCGCAAAGGAGATTGCATCCGACTGCATCCGCAGTGGCGATTCCGCCATAGAATTTGGCATATCTGAAGCGATAATATCTCCGACTACCGCCTCGCATTACGACCTTTTCGACATCGAGTGAATGCTGGATCGGATCAAAAGGCAGTTCGAGCATGGTGTTCCCTCTTCAGTGAACGCTATATGTGTGACTAATTCCGTAAGCCCTACGACATTCGAAAATCTGCTCACTGATGCATCCCAGATTTCGCTGAATGTGACCATTTTCCCTTATTTATTCAATGAGTTCTCAAGTTCAATCTTCCGAATCTGAAGCTCGTCCAGTCTTCTCTTGATATCGGATATCTCCTTCTTGATCCTCCGAAGCTCCGATTTGTTCTTGACTTTCGCCAGGTACTCCGGCCCAAGCTCACATGCAATATATTCTTCAAGCTGACGTCTCAAGATCTTGAGATATGTATTCCCGTATATCGATCCCTCGCGATATTCAAGTTTGCCTGTCTGTATGCCTTTAATAATGAAATCGCGATCTATCCCATATTCCCTTTTTGCAGTTTTGTCACTGAGTGTTGCGCCCTTTCGATTCCATTCACCATACTCCGCCATCTTATCCTCAATATTGCCATAATCCGCATGACATTCTTCTTCGCTACACTACCACGAATTGATCTATTATATAATTCTCTCACTTATTCTCGGTGCCAGATACGACCATCTCATGAGAAGGCCTCCCAGGTGGTCTGGCTTGCCAGCTCCTCCGAGATGCTTCTGCCCTGCCTCAGCCCGAGCTCTCTTTGCATGTCATAGAAGCAGAAGACCCGGTCGGCGAGTTCGGCCATGGCTTCCAGGTGCCGGTCCAATACCGGGGCGTACAAGGATGGTCGCCTCCCGCGAGGCCTGCTTCATGGCTTGGGCAACGCGGCCCGCCATATCCCTGGCCCTTGCGTAGAGCAAGGGATTATGAATAGAGGGGAGGGCTTCGAGGATATTAGGGGGTGGAGAGGGCAGGGTGAAGATGAGAACATTTCTTGTGGGACTCCTGATAGATTCACATTTGGGCGGCACATAAGACAGGGCCAAGATCTCGCTTTTCATCCCCGGCTTTAGCAGAATTACGGCTTTATTTTGTTCCTGCGTCCCATATCATGTAGGCCCTAGCTAATGCTTACATGAAAGATATCCTTTTGCTTGATAGAGTTCGTGAGGGGGATAATCAAGATTTGATAGATTCGAAAAGGTGAATAAAATGGAAAAGATAGGCGTTTTGACTCTGATAGCGTTTCTGATGCTTCTGCCGATGGGAGCGGTTGCCGTATCAGATCCTGATGAGCAATATCTCGGGACGTTCAATCCTCCCGATTGGTTGAATCCTACGTATGATCAAATTACTCCTGACGTTCAGTATCCCAGTCTGGAGCCATTTGCCCAGGGATATTCGACAAGAATTCCCTCAGGAGCGCCAGTGCCAGCTGCTCCCAGCAGCCCAGATAGCCTGGGACTTCAAGTGCCAAGCGAGACATCACCTCCTCTTGAAGCTCCACCGGCAGGAGTAACGGATAAGACATTGATGCCTGCGACAGATAGCTCCGCTCCCTTTGCACCGGAAGGCCAGTTCACTGACCAGGCCGCCATGAGAATGATACTGCCTCCAGTGGGCTCGGCGCGCAACAGGTTCTATGTCCATTATGTCCATCAGACGATTGCTGCCTCTTCCCTATACGGGTGGCTTCCCACCTGGCTGCAGATCTCCTCTTCGTCTTCGGGTCCGGCATGGGGTTATGGGTACCCGGTATGGGGTTATGAGTGGTATCCCAGCGGACGGCTTGACTGTCAGTTTTTGGGCTATGCATCTCCAGGCTGGCACAAGAGATGGTTCTATGCAGACGAACCTGGGTGGCATATCCTCCAGTACTACTGTAACGGGTGGAGCAACTACATCTACATCTACGTATATGGCTGGGGACCTCGTCCCGGTCCGTGGCCTACCTTCCCAGACACATGGCCGTGGTGGTCCGGAAGCGATGGGCTGCACCCCTATCTGGATGACCGGTATGAGGATTGGGGCATCGATGATCATCTCAAAAAGTTCATCAAAGCCAAAAATGAAGATCTCTGAAGATGCGTAAAAACAAGTTCCGCTCTGGCTTCTAGGCAGCTATCGGCTGCGAAGGCACCTCGCGGAGGCCAGTTTCAGGGCCAGGGTAATGCAACCAGCCGTAACCCTGGCCCGTTCATTCGTCTGATGCTCCACATTCAGGATGGTGTGCTGGGTCTCCTCTAAGATGGTCCTAAGCTGCGATCCAGCCGGCTGAGGATGCCCGAGCGGATGCCGGTGATAAAAAGGATCCTGAATTGCTGCAGGTGGGGGTTGCCGTTGAGGGCCCGGGCCAGCATCTCCTCCGGGGCGACAAGCACGCTCAGCGTCTCGGGGAGCAGGGAGACGGCGGGCAGGAGTTCAATTTCCATGATTAGAATAGGAGGGCTTTGGGGATATTAGGGGGTGGAGAGGGCGGGGCGAAGGTGAGATACTTGTCTTATGTGGACTTCTGAGAGGCTCTAATTCTAGCTGGCACATAAGGCATGCCGTTAGGCTTTGTGGAGCCTTTGACGTGGCCGCGAGATTCCTTCATTTCTTCTGTCGCACTAGCATAACATTCATCTAGCCACACAAAGCGGCATTGAGCGGTTATGGAAATCGGAAATTATAATTGATATATGGATAATATAATGCAAAAGAGAGAATAAAACTAAGTTGGACTCGCCCTTGATAGTCATTGAATCAAAGCATTAAAAAAGCATTTATATAAACTCGATTATAGCGTAGATAGTCCGACCTTAGCTAGAGGTAAACCATGGACAGCATAAAACAGATCGAGATAGATGAAATTTATAGGAATATGAATCCAGAGGATATTCCTTGGAACATAGAGGCTCCCCCAAATGCTCTAATTGAATTAGTTGAGAGTGGAAAGGTAAAACCCTGCAAAACCATTGATTTAGGGTGTGGTGCAGGCAATTACGCTATTTACCTTGCTGGGATAGGATTCGACGTCACAGGAATTGATATTTCCCCAGCTGCCATAAAGATTGCCAAGGAAAATGCAAAGAAGAAAGGAGTCAAGAGCAATTTCCTTGTTGCCGATGTTCTTGGTGATTTCGATGAAATAAAAGAAACTTTCGATTTTGCATATGACTGGGAGCTGTTGCATCATATATTTCCTGAGGATCGGAAGAAATATGTTAAAAATGTGTATAAAATACTCAATCCAAGGGGGAAATACTTTTCTGTTTGCTTCAATGAAAAAGATCCTCAGTTTGGAGGTTCGGGAAAATATGTAAAAACTCGAATAGGCACTGTTTTATATCTTTCCTCTGAAGAGGAGCTGAGAGACCTTTTTGATCCGTGGTTCAATATAATAGAATTAAAAACTATAGAGATCAGTGGCAAATCCGTGCTCCATCTAGCAAACTATGCCTTGATGGAGAAGAAATGGTAAGATATGGCTGCTAAGCTAAATCGATAAGTCGCCTCCTGGACGGCGACTTGCAGATCAGCTCGGCTCGCGCAAAAGAGCCTGAGGTAGCAGAAACCAAAGGTACCGAAGGGTGAGCCAGGCGAGAAGGCCTAAATGGCGATCAAACCAGCGAGATGGGTGTGGGTAGTCACGCGGCCGCACTACCCTTCTGAGGAGGAGGTCGAAATGGTGGGCGCGCAACGCTTAGATGTTGAGGAGATCTCTCCAGCCATGGACGTGTCTTCCGTCACCTTCTTTGATCTAAGTGGTGTGATTTGTGCCCTTCCCGGGATTCATGCTGCCTGCAACCTAGTCGAGAGGCGAGAGCTAACTGGAGAGGAGGAACGCATCCTCCGCAAGAGATCCGTGCGTGCTGAGCCTCTGCCCATGACTTCTGATAGTCATCAGAAGATGATGATGCTTGTCGCAAAGGATACGGGGCGCATGGTGGCGATCTCTCCTGCTTCCTCGCATTATGGAGTCATATGGGAGATGGACTAGGGAAAAATTGATGAGTTCTAGCATCTAATGCGAGCGATGCCGCTCCGCAATCTTCTCTAGCCCGCTTATGAGCATATCCATCTTCTCGAAGGGGACTCCTAGGAAGATCTCACCATCATCTATCTTGGAAAATCTCCTGCCTGCCAAATCTCCCAGCGTATATACAATATCACCGGATAGATAAGGAGCCGCCACAACAGTGGAGCAAATGGGACCTGTTCTCCCCTTTGCGGCCAAACCTGATTCGTATGCAGAAGCCTCCACGGCCCTCATCCCCTCCTTTGCGCTGCAAACCATTACAATGACATCGGGCTCAAAGTTTGCCTTATCCAGCGGAGAAAAGGATGCATACTTTATGGTGTCTGGCTCTACTCCCTGATTAGAGCTGAAGAACCTTCTTGCTGCCCTTGCAGACCCAAAGATCCCTACCCTTTTGTAGAGAAATTCACCGCTCCTCAACTCTACCGGCATCGCTTTTAGCCCTATATGGTAGGCTCCGCCGTCACATGCATGCTCTTCTGAGGTGGTGTAAAAGGAGCTGCCTTTGTTTGCGCCTCATTCAGCATCTCACAAAGCCTTATCTTTTCATTCAATCTCTCAAGCTCTGGCTTATCGTTAGATAGAGACACAGCTACTGCGGATCCTCTAATGTCCAGCACTTTTTTCAACCTATCATTAAGTTCCTTGTACATTCAAATCACTGCTCTTAAAGGCGTCTAGCCTTAGTTTGATGGAGAAATCCAAACAACATCTGTATTGGGTCGTCTATATATTTTAGTGCTATCCTGCATAAGATGGCTCCATGATGGCATCAAAGCCAGCCCATCTTCTTCCAATGCTCATATTCATGAGTCCAAATATCTTTGTTCATCCCGACCAGCGATTTAAAGCGATTGCGCGTTTCCTTATGTATCACTTCTTGTTCAGGATAGACACGCTTAGTCTTTATGGCATCGACTAGTGTTTTCCCTAGCATGAATGCATCCTTTTTCTTAGCTTCCATATCTCCGGGAATTGATGGAGCGGCGCCAACGCTGCCTACCGCGGATGCACCGAATCCTATAATGATTCGGTTGAGGTAATCCGTAACCTCCACATAGTTAGGGCTTCCCGCGGTCGCCACGGCGCACCCGTACTTGCCTGTAAGAAGCTGACAGTGAATGGCATCTGCCATCCGGTCTATCAAGGTCTTCAGCTGGGCAGTGACAGATCTGAAATACACTGGGGATGCCAGAACCAGCCCATCGCTATCCAGTATCTTGCGATATATGTCTTCGAAGTCATCTTCGTGAATGCATTTACCTTTCGCGAAACATACCCCGCAAGCATTGCAGTAATTTATCTTCAGTTGGCATACATCCACTAGCTCGACTTCTGCGCCGGAAGCTTTCGCACCATCCAACACAGCCTCTACAAGTATCAGGGTTTGGCTCTTAGAGCCCCTAGGGCTTCCATTTATTCCGAGAACTTTCATAACAAGGCCTCAATAATTCTTACCTCTGCCTTTTGTATTATAGTCTTTTGCAAAACTTAATATAATGGGTCATTTATTATCCTACTATGAAGGGGGAGAGGATCGAACTGGCGAAGCCAAAAGAGATAAGATCTAGGCTTCGACACGAAAAAGACGACAGAGT
>Ga0315285_10005055_pt1 | contig 13631 bp, 12 predicted proteins | sample YL17G09_36_MG_FD_203698 | JGI IMG/M metagenome (GOLD analysis project Ga0315285, IMG submission 203698) | Sediment microbial communities from Yellowstone Lake, YNP, Wyoming, USA - YL17G09_36 | ecosystem: Environmental > Aquatic > Freshwater > Lake > Sediment | place: USA: Wyoming | collected... | reverse complement strand
GCGGAGAAGGACGGAAAGAAAATCGCGGTTGAGGTCGAGACCGGAAAATCAAATGTGGCCGACAACGTCGAGAAGAGTCTTTCAGGTCAGTTCCACAGGATCATCGTGATCACTACTTCGGATAAAGAAAGGAAAAAGCTGTTGGAGCAACTCTCCGGCATGGACGATCCTCATTCGGCATGATCGGCGAATCACACTCATTAACTTTATTAATGCGCAAACGAAAACCTTCACAGTGGAACCGTGAACAAACATTCTTTATTCATTCGTCCGGAAGCCTTCGCGGAAGATTATCTTCCTTCTTACATAAGCGAACGCGAATGGCACATAAAGTGGCTGATGTCCACCCTCTTTCCGGCAGTGAGGGGGCGTCGGCCGGCGAACGTGTGGGCGCACGGAAAGCCGGGGACCGGCAAGACGCTGGTTTGCAGATTCGTTTTGCACAAGCTTCGCGAGAGATGGGGAGAGGCCGTCAAAGGCGCTTACGTCAACTGCGGACGATATGCTAGCCTTTACTCGATCCTCGATGCGATCATCAAGGAATTCCGCCTTCTCGGCGGCGAGGCGCCCAGCACCTCCATAAAGCTGGAGCGCTTCATGGACTTCGTCAAGCAGAAGCCGTTCATAATCATTCTCGACGAAATCGACTTCCCGGCTCCAAAGGAGAGGAACAACATCCTTTACAACCTCTCCCGCACCGGAAGCGTCGGCATAGTCTGCATCAGCCGCACCGAAGAAACGTACGATCGCCTCGACGAGCGCGTGAGATCAAGGCTTTCATCGAGAACGTTGTGCTTCCAGGACTACGCCGCCGAGCAGGTACTGACGATCCTGCATGAGAGAGCGGCTCAGGGACTCAAGTCCGGGACCTGGAACGACGACCTGCTAAAAGCAATCGCGGACCTCTCGCAGGGAGACGTAAGGATCGCGCTCGAAACGCTGAAGTCGGCTGCTGAGTATGCCGAGACCGAAGCCGACAAGATCGGCATCCAGCACGTGCACAGGGGATCCAAAGATGCGAAGGTTCTCCAGAAAGAGTACGCGCTGAAAAAGCTCACCGAGCATCACCGCATCATCTATCGGATCATAGAAGACAAATCCGGAATCCTGTCCGGCAATCTCTGGTCATGCTACCTTGAAACCTGTAGAACCACATCCCTCACCCCCATCGCGCGCAGGACGTTTTCTTCCTACCTGCAATCGCTTGAGAGCCTCAACTTGATAATGTCTGAGAAAGCAAGTCTTAAGGGAAAGGTAAGAATCTTCCGGCTAAGCCCTTGATCGAGCAGCCTCTGGTCTACTGAGTGTCAAGAATTGCTGTGATTCCTGATCTCTGCTTGCATGGATAAGGTATTTGATTCTTTGAGAGGTTTATATAAATTGAGTACAACAACAATCGAGGTCAATCGTATGATCCACACGCCGCGCTGTCGCTTTTGATTTATCTTTCCTGACTGCTCATCAGTATTGAGTTCAAGAGATGGCAATCTTCCAAGCCCCCTGCACGCTGAATGATTTGACATGTCTCCTTCAGGAGTTCTCGACAGAGAACAAGTTCAAAGCCTCAACCACACGAATTGGCAACAGCCTCGTCTACGATGCGGAGGGGATATTCGAAGATGAGTCCATTCAGCTCTCAGGAAACGTTCATCAGGAAGACAGACTCTGTCATATCGAATTCCACGCGAACCTCGACTGGAGATCCAAACTCCCCTACTTAGTCTTATGGCTTTTCTGCATCGCGTTTTTCACAGCGTTACTGTACTCCACCCCGACGCTCGCTAAATTCATACGATCTGGTGACCTATTCCAGTGGATCGTTATTTTCTTCATTCTGATTCTCCTTCTGGGGATGTTTTTTCTGAGTTGGGCACAAGTCCAACAAACATTGGGCAAATGCGAAAGCGACTTCAAAGAACTCTTGGAAAAGGAATTTCGCGCTTCCCTTCAGACTGTTCAAACGTCGCGAGGAAACCTCTTCTCTCCATGGATCGATATAGTTTTGGTCTCGATCCTCATATCTTTTTTTGCCTTGATTCCATACCGACTTGGAATACTCCATTTAGTGATCTTTGCAGCCTTTTCACTTCCGCACCTCGTGCTTCCAGGTGCAATGAGTGCACTCCTGCATCGAGACATGCTCGCTTACTGGAAGCTTGGCATAGTTGGTTTGGTTGATAGTTGGTGCCGAGTCTATGAAACGATATTGATGTTTGCCCTCATACTGTATTATATCAACATACTTGGATTCCATTTTGGACGGCAAGATATCAGGGTTACCACAAATGCATATCGATTCGCCCAGGTGGAGGAATCGACAAAGATTCTATATGACCCCGCGGTTTTCAAACGCAATTCCGTAGACTACGTGCAGGAAAATTCGATGCTAATAGAAAACTTCGTAGAAGGGAGGGTCCGTGACGCAGCGCAGAGCGATGATTCGGATTTCTCCCAAGAGACCTACCGTCACAACTTAAGAACATTTCAAACCCTGGGAACACTGGGGTTGTTCCTAACTCTTTTCATCTTGATAACAGTAATGATCGGCCAGATCCAGCGCGCTTTGAGAAAAGCAGTAGAAATCACGAACACCTCAAGACTTCGTGACATCATAACACTAAAAGGCCCGCCCAAAGGGATCCATCTTTCGAAGTGGTCGAGGACTGGCGTATGGATTACTGTCGTGCTCCATTATATGTATTCTGCAACCATATATCTTACCAGTCTTATTTTCTTGATCGACTGGATTTCCTTTGTGTGTTTGGGAAAACCGGTTTTCTTTGTCCAATCAGCAATAATGTTCTCATGGATTTCTGCGTTTGCACCCAACAAAGACGTCGCTCTTGCCTTGCCAATTGGATTAACCGCACTCCTAGGACTATTTCTGGTTCCGTATCTTCTTGTCGTCTTCGTTGCATTTGCGAATATCCTCCAATCGTTCGACAAGGCGTTTCGCTCTCTCATTCACAAGAATCGCGTACCCACTTACATAACCGATTTTGTGGATAGAGTATGTAGTGAAGCCCATATTTCAAGACCGTGGATTCTTGTGACTCGCAGGAAGATTCCCGTAGTCCGCACGCATATGGGCTTGCCTCTAGGCCCTCGCCCTGTCGTAGAGATTAGTAGACCCGTTCTAATGCAATACAGTCAACAGCAGGTGATCGCGGCGGTCGCTCATGAGCTGGGACACATTGCAAGTGGCCTGAGGGCCATGCAATGGTTGCTATGGCTTTCACGAGTTCTTCCCTTTGCGGCAAACTATCTGGTACTTGTATTTGATTTCGCGAAAAGAGAATACATGGCGGATAGGTTCGCTCTTACGGCCACAAAAAACGACAAGGAGAGTTTGACCAGCGTGATAATTGCGATGACGGTCCACGGCATGAATGGGAGCACAATTGGAACGGATTCCCACGGAACGTCAAAGAAACCCAGTTCGCGAGACTCGTGGAAGGCGCTTTTCAACTTCCTTTTCGGGAATGTGCTTACCGGTTATGCGCACCCGCTCCTCGGCCAAAGGTTGCATATGATAGAGATCGCTTGACAGGGAAGAGGACGCAGCAGACCGGACCATTTCGCCACGGTGAAGCATACAGATGAAAGATGAGTTACATTTGGAGGTGCACTTGGCAAAGAATTCACACGAGAAAGACAAGTGGGAGGGAGTAAAAAGCGGAGAATTGTTGGAAGCTGCAAGAAATGACCAGAGCGCCATCGAAGCTTTCTACAAAAGATATCGTCACATTTTCAGGGGAAAAGGATTATTGAACATCAGCGGTGAACGGAATCAGCGACTAAGAAATTTCCTTTATCATCAGTTAGACGAGCTTATTGACGACGTGATTGGAGACGTGATTGCTCATTTCTCGAAAGGTAGAGTGAATGCTAAGTACATACACCCATTCATCAAGAAATCATTCTCGAACAGGATTTCCAAGTTGAAGCGGACATGGTACAGAAAGTACGATCCAATCGTCGATTGGGAACAAGAAATACCTTTACTAGATGACATAATCGATAGAATCAATAAGAGTGGTATTTGGGAATTGATCAACAAGGCTGGCAAAGCTGGAATAATCTCAGAATCCTCTCAACAAGTCATCGTTCTGTATTACAAAGAGGGATGGAGATTCCGAGAAATTGAGGAGCATCATGGCATTCCTAAGGCAAAGACACTAGGGAACGAGAATGTACATAAGCTGCGATCTTATTTATCCAACTACTTAAAAGGCGAAATAGATGAATCATTACTCTGAAAAGGAACTGCGCTCGTTTTACACTCGCGAATTGCCAGAGAGTGAGGAGGAGCCAATTAGGGAGCATTTGAAAGGCTGCGATGAGTGCAAGAAGACTTTGAAGAGGCTCCTCTTTTTTGACAGAATGATTGAAAAATACTTCAACGAGCGCGAGAAAACCTGCCTTCCGGTTGAAACGCTCTTTGACTACGTCTATGAAGTGCTTGACGAAGCAAGAGTCCCCGAAGTGGAAAAACACATCAAAGATTGTGCAATTTGTTCCGTTCTGGTAAAGGGCATTGAAAGTGGTTATGCAGCAGAAACTGATCGTGGAAGAGAGATGCTTCCTTCGATTTCGTTGAATCCCGAGTTTGCTGAAATGGTCTGCAAGGATTTCGTGAAGCAGAGATTGCCCGGTGAGGCAAAATGGAGCAACCTGGTTTGGGAAGCCCTGACATCGACGTTAAGAGATCTGCGGAATCTGTCACTAGAAGAATGGGTAATCGTAAGAAAGGGGAACATCGCAAACGCGCTGGGCTTGGCCTCCACGGATTCTCTTGATCTGATAAGCCCATCCGCCATGCTAGTGATTTGGGGCACTTTCGAGGAACTCCGCAAAAGAGCTTCTTTCGATGAAAGGGAGGTGATTCACACCGCGGGGAAACTCGCGAACCTTCTTTCAGTTCCCAGCACCATAAGAGGAGAAATCGTCTCTTACCTTGATGGCCTTTTTGGCACGCTCAAGAGGTAGTCTTCAACGTAACGGCTCGTCGTCACCACCTCATCCCTCGCGAAAGCTTCCAACTCGCTCCATTCCATTTCACATCCTTTCTCCGTGACTTTCAGGCTCGCCACGTTGAAATACTGGCTCTCCGTTAGCGCGCTCTTCACAAACCTGGTGTCATGTTGAAGAAGAACTTTCCTAATCGACGGCCTCTCGTGATCTTCGGCTGGCAGGCTTCTTTGCCTTCCATATTGTTCGCTATCACTTTCGATCTTCGTTGCCATGAGGAATCCCAAGCTTTCGTTAAGATATAGATGCTTTACCCTACTCTGAATGGCCATTGATTTTCTTGGATCCAACTTCTTCCTCCGCTGAAACAGAATGACATCCACGGCTGATGGAGGCGAGCGAATCGAGTCCCCTCCATTATTCGCGTTACATCGAGCTATTGACATGATGGGAGCTATCTCCTTGGATGCTGACGCAATGCCGGGTAAAAAAAGATAGTATCGCATGTCGCCCTTTGACGGTAATAAGGATGCGTCACTCGGATGCGTGTGAAGGAAAAGCAGCTCATATGGAATTGAACGCCTGCGATGCTTCATGGCGTCTGTCAGCGCATCTAAGTAGGTTTCCCCGATGGGATCCTCTCCCGTTTCGTCCGGGATTCCTTTTTCCGTGCCCAAGGCCGTCTTGGTGAAATAGAATTCCTCGTGCCCCGTGTTTTTCAGGATGGAAAAAGCGGATTCTTTCCCGGAATAATGTGTAAGCATTCCAGCCTCATAAACCCTTCTCGTAAACTCCTCTGATCCAAACAGGCCCCTGAGCAAGCTTAAAGGAAGGCTTTCGGACAGCTTTGACATATTTGCCACTTGGCAGTGATCATATTTAAAGCTTTCGGCTCATTCTCTCTTAGGTCCTTGACATAAGAAAATTGTTCTCCCTGGGGTATTATGTCATGATAAAGGACTCAGAGGCGAAGGAAACGTCCCAGGAACGGTGCGATCTGGCGAAGAGCTTGCACTCGACGAGTGGATGCCCTCACTAGAATACAGACCACGAGTACGGTGGCCACCGAGCTTCGCTCAAAGGTAGACAAAAACTCAGAGTCACTTTTCGTTACTTCAGCCGTTCAACATTCTAACTGAAAGGAAACGACAATGAATGAACTACAGGAAACAACGACTTCCCGCGGCGATGGAGAGGATAACGTCGATCGACAGCTGGGCTCGCTTGTTTCTCAGCGCGATGAAGGCCAAGATGAAGCGCGGATCACGACAATCCGTGTGGCTCTTGGAATAAGGTTCGTCCAGGACGGATTCGAGCCAAGCGAGCAGGGGGTCATCGCCGTAGCCCGAGATAACCGAATTCCTCTGATAAACCAGAAAAAATTGAAAGGTCATGAATCGTTTTGTCATCTCTCGGCCGTGGCGGTCGGAGCGATCTACGGGTTCGTGTTTTGCAGACTCTTCGATGTCCGGTCCGCGCTCGAAACCGTATTCCTCCTTGCCGTGGGAATTGTTCTCGCAGTTGTAATGTCTGCGATAGTATCCAACGCCTGGTCACGCCGCATCAGAAACTCGTTCGAATCCGGAAACAGAAGCAAGGGATGGCTCGAAGCCATTGCGACGACATTATTCATCGCCGCCATCGACTTCTCGACCATCGGGTATTTCATTCATTCCCTGCTCACGGAGGATCTCTTCGGGCTGCCCGCCGACTCAATCACGCTGATCGCCAGTTATGGCGTTTCGCTCATGACGGCCTGTGCCTTAACGCTCTATGCAAGACTATTTGGCATCGAAGAAGCATGGGATCATGTCAGCCGGTCGGTCGTCGTGGATCGTGCAATGAACACATTCCATAAAGAGGTGGCGGAGGGCATGCTGTTGCTCAAGCGAATGAAAAAGGCAGAGTCTCAAGATTTGGTACTTCGCCACAAACCATAATACTCAGCGAACCAAAGGAGATCCGCCATGATCAATATACTCGTGTTTACTCTCGTCCTGCTGATTTCAGTGTCGCCTGTCGCGGCTCAAGACCCGCACTCATCGTCAAAGCAGTTAACCGTTATTTTCGTTGGAGATGGAACGTCGTCCCTCAATTATCCATCGCCTTATGATGGCATAACACGAAAGCAACTGCTCGTTGCGCAGTTAGGGCCGATTTTCAAGACTCTTCGGAATCAAAAAGAAGTGCGCCTCATCGTTCTAAGGTTATGCGGAGGATGCAACCTGCTTTATGAGGGAGGCGTCTCCCAAAGCAACCTTGGTGAGATAAAGATCGCCGCGGGGCTTGTTCCGTGCACATCTTCGGATGGAACGAATCTCGTAGCCTCGTTCAAAACGATAAAGGGCATCGTCGATGGGCAACCGTGGAACGAATACGCAATCATATGCTGTTCCGACGGGCTTCACGAAATGCGCGCTGCCACTCAAGACGATGCTTACAAGGCACTTAAGCAGCTTGGAAAACAACTGAAGGGGCATTCCATAAAGCTGTTCGCCATGCTCGGAATTGACGAGAGCGTAAGGCTTGAATGGCGAACTGCTGCACTTCAGGCCTTCGGTAGCTCCGTGCCAGTGTATGTTTCGGGTTTCACGGATCTCATTTCCACAATGAAAGAAGTGCGATCTACTCTCGCGAAATGACACACTCGGATTGTCTCGTACCGGAAGCAATTCTATCGATCACGCTAGACCTCAGGAGAAAAAATGATAAGACGAGCATTCAAATACAATCCTCTTCTTGGACTGTTCCTCATCATTCTGATGATCTCGGCCGTTTGCATCATGGGCTGGCTGGCCGCCTTCTACTTCGATTTTTTTTCCGAAAATGCCAGAGTGCCATACCTCAAGTCTTGGCCAGTCAAAATCTTCTTCGTTTCCGTGGGCATGCTCTTTGGAATCGGGCTGGTGTCCACTTTCCTAAGGAGGTGATGCACAATGGAACAAAGCCCGCCCTCTCTCCGTCAGCAGACCCGCAAACGTTACGTATCAGACAATGATGGAAGAGTTCGCTTCGTGGAGTCCGTCGAAACGAGCCAAACGTACATCGACGAATTCCGCACAGTTGATGAGAATGTGACGGATGTGTTGTGGATGTGTGCCGTTTGTGCAGGAGCCGTGGCCTCGTTCACGCACATCCAGGGTGAGATTACCGGTATCGGTTGCGGGTGCGCATTGCGTCGCGCCAAGAAAATAATTTCGGATGAATTCTGGAACCCCGGATCATGCGACACGCAGACTCTACAGAAGGCTTACATGATCCGGGACATATTTCGGCGGACACGCTGGAGAAGAGCTTTTGCCTCTCTGTCAAACTTTTTTGAGCGAGAATGAACAGGCGCGCCGTCTTCAACCGAACTCCGACGATCAATTACGAGCTGGCCAGGCTCTCTTCACTCAAGCAATTGACCGACAAGCTGAGGAATTCGAAGGATGCCATCTCGAAGATTCAGGCAGTCCAAGACCTTCGCGACCTGAACGATGCATCGCTGGAAGAAAAAATCTCGAAGAACGACATCAGGCTAGGGCAAACGCCTCCGGAAGAGATTTCTCTACCCCGCGGGACTCCGGTCACGATACCATCGAAGAGTCTCAACTGCAATCTCACAATAACCTCCCGCATCCGGGGCGGGAAGACTTTTCTAATGATGCTGATCTTGGTTCAACTGGCCAAACTCCGAATCAGATGGATCATTTTCGATTTGAAAAAATCCTTCCGTCGATTGATCGACACGGCGGGCGCAATCCTCGTAACGCCCACCGATCTCAGGCACAACCTGTTCAAGCCCCCGGCAGGCATACCTGCGAAACCGTTTCTCATGAGGATCAGCAGCCTCTTTGCAGGGACACAGGTTCTCTCTAACGTGTCGGAACACGAATTCTTCAGCTTCATCTGGGGACTCCTTCTTGAACACCAGAAGCTTCACCCTGGCACTTTTCCCGACATATTCATGCTCCTTAGCCGTCTTGACGAATATCTGGAAAAGGTCGGATACAAGGAGGCAAGGATCATAAATCTCGTGGTGGGACTCAAACATCGAGTGGGTGGTTTGTGCGTTTATCTGGGAGACGTTTACGACGAGGGTGCGGGCATCGAAACAAGCAACCTCTGTGAAAAAAGCAATCTCATAGTCGATTGCTCCGGATACCCAACAGACATCGTTGCCTTCTTCTTCCTTGAAATCCTGGCAAGGCTCTCCCTCTCGAGGCTCTTCCGCGGAGCCAACGAGACGAACTCGCCCCTTCTCGTGGTCGCAGCCGACGAATTCGAAAGCATCATCGCGCACGTGAACCTTAACGGCAACAGCTTTCTCGTCGAACACTGGCGCCAAGACCGGGAATCAAACCAAGGAAAGATCGTGACCAATCACGCCGCGGACTTCCACCAGAGGTACGACAATCAGATCATCACCAACACGATCACTACGAACAGCATGTTTCACATCGTCGGTCCCATGGGAAACGAACAGGAGTTGAAGAAAGTCGGCCAGCGCCTCGGATTCGAAGATTACCACTACGAATGGCTCAACGGAGATGTGGAACGTAGGTTTGTGCTCGCTTGTACGGACTGCGAGCCGGTCTGCTTCGTGGCCGATGAGTTAAACCTAGATGAGAGATTTGACGAATCAGAGCACGAAAGACGGAAATCGTTTCTCCTCTCGCAGTACCCAAGCGATCCGGTGCCTCCTCTGCGCAAGGAATTCGGATTCTCGAAGATTATCTTCAGAAAGGGGTTCAATCCCTCACAGACGATGGGCGAGGTGCGAGCCAAAGCGACATCAGACGCCCGCGCGAAGGCAATCCAGTTCCTGCACGCGCACATCAAGAATTTTGCGCTGTCCTATGCCGAACTTCGGGACCAGTTCGCGGGCGACGCAACGGCCAACAGAGCGAAGAAGATCTGCCTTGAGAGTGGCTGGCTTCAGGAGGCGGCCATACCCTACGCCCCAAGCAGACCCTCCTTACATTTCCACCTTACCTCTGAGGGCAGGAAGATCCTTGAAGCCGAAGGCCTGCTGGGAGAAGAGCAGAATGTCCACCACATCAAACACCACACCTTCGTAGTGACCTGCATCGACATTCTTTCACGACGCTTGAGGGAATCAGGATTTGACCTGACATACGATCAGGGCGACGGCCTTGACCTTCTGGTCAAAGACACGAGCGGATTGATATTGTACGGAATTGAATTCAACTACAAAATGAGCGTGACCCACGAACTGGCGGTCGTCGAACGCGCAATCAATTCCGGAGTTCCGCGCGTCGTGATCATCGTTCTCGACTTCGAGGAGGTCAAGAAGAATTCCTTCAAGATGATATTGCCGGAAGGGAAGCTCAAGGCCTTCCGCGCAGAGCTTGAAACCAACTTCGAACACATAAATCACCTCGTCGAACTGAAGACCTGGAACGAGATCTTGAAATGGACTCCCCCGTCATGAACGACTTTCTGCAACCGCTTTATCCGGAGATACCGGAACCGAAGTACGAAGCTCCTGCTCCATTGGAGCCAAATCCAGTCGGCTTGTTACCCTCTACCGGCTCTCTTCAGCAGGGCTTAACCAACAGTCCGGAGACCCTGTTTGATACTTTTGCTGGAGCAAGCGGCTCAGAGGTGATCAACAGCGGCCCAAGCGTAACGGAGCAGTACGAAAGCCAATTAAGCGACATCTACGCGGAAAGACTGATCGAGCGATTGAAGTCTGGTGAAATGGGTGCGCTGACGAATACATCTCCGCGGGATCTTGTTCCTGAATTCTTCGAGGGTGATTACCCCAAACCCGAACCGGTATCAAAGCCCTTTGAGGACAGATCGTGGATGTTCGATCAGGGATTTTCGCCAAAGACTCAAGCTGCTGAAACACCGGAGCAGCCGACCCATCGGCCTTACAACCTTCCGATCCACCACCGCAGCCCAAGACTCAGGGCGAACCCTCTAGAACGGAAGCTGGCCGGACACTTCAAGCTCCCGGACGACATGTTTTGTCCGAAATGCGGATCGCAACTCGACTACGAAGGGCGCTGCCCGGATTCTACGTGCCCCAACTACGGACACATCATTGACCGAGAGAAGTTCGACGAATTTCAAAAACAGGTTGAAGAGAACAACATTGACGTGATGAAGAGATGGGAAGAGGAGATGAGGCGCCTTGAGGGAATGTGAACGTCAGATCGCCCCCGCTTATCTGAGCATACTTTAAGGATCACAAAAAGTGGCGTCGCTTTTTACAAGGTCCAACGGCATATACTATGTCGCCTACATCGACGGCGACAGGCGCAGGTGGCGTTCCACCGGAACTCGCTGTTACGAGGAAGCACGGGAATTTCTGGCCGAAAACGAGTCTGAATTCAAAAGCCCGCGCGTGCTCAGGCTCGACGATTTCGGCAAGCACATCCGCTCATACGCCGAGGTCAATTTTTCCCCAGGAACCTGCTACCTGTATCAAATCAGCATCCGAGATCTCCGAACCGTCATCGGCGACAAGTTTCTGAGATTAATCTCGGCATGTGACGTTGAGAGATACAAGGCAGAGTCGCTCAAGCGGCTCTCCCGCGTCACGATCAACATCAGGTTTAGGACCTTAAGAGCTGCGTTCGCCGTCGGGGTCAAGCTTGGATATCTCACGCGAAACGTTTTCCTGCAATGCAAACAGTTCCGGCTCCCGCAAATGGAGTCGCCTCATCTCACGAGAATCGACTTGATCCGCCTGCTGAGTTGCATCGAAGACAAGGACTTTCGGGAACTGGTCATCGTTGCCACTGAAACGATGATGAGGATAGGCGAGCTGGTAAATCTCGCGTGGCATGACGTCAATTTCGACACCGGAGTGATCCACGTTAGAAACAAAGAAACATTCAGAGTGAAGGGCCTTAAGCCCCGCGACATCCCCATGACGAACGACGTGTTCCACATTCTCGCCAGCAAGCAAAGAAAATCCGAGTTCGTTTTCTGCAACAAGAACGGCAGGCAGTTGTTGACTCGATCAGTATCGAGAAGGTTCAAGAAATACGTCAGAAAATCTGGCCTTCCCCTCAACATACACCTCCACACCCTCCGACATAGCGGCGCCAGCCTTTTTGCCCAAGAAGGTGCCCCGGAGGTCTACGTTCAGAGGGTCCTAGGACACTCCTCCCCCGTAGTCACGCAGCTTTACTCACATGTCGCCGCCCAAGGTCTAATACAGGCAGTGCGCAGTCTCCGGCTGAGACTTCTGCGTTAGATCGCCCTTCGTCAATTGAGCTCGACCGATGTTGTGTTGTCATTGGAACTCTGTTTCTCCATATATCGGCGGAATTTACGGCTCACCCACCATTTACTGATTCTCCTTCCGCCCAGCGCGAGTATGAATCCACCCATGCTGTGTCGCGACCGTTTCTTAAACAGTTCAAACAGGCAACCCACGGAAGACATCGGAATCAATATTCCCGAGTATCCAACGGTGTGAACATCGCGTGGGCTTTCCCTTTCTTCCGTAATTGGTTAAATTCGTGAAGATAGTAATGCTTCGAGTCGTTATCGGAACGACGCCGTAGAAGTGCACTTTGAACAAACTCGTGTGATTCACTTCATATTGAAATCATGGACCAAAAGGCGTTCATAGGATTCGAGTACTCTCCCCTGTTTGTGGATATGGTCCAAGGAGAGATCGTCAATTGGCTCAGAGGAAAATCGATCGAAGCGGTGTTTCCACTGAGTAGGGGTCCAGGCGGGGATCTTCTGTTTCAAATCTTTCAAATGATTGAATCGAGTAATCTAGCGCTCTTCGATTGCACAACTCTAAACCCTAATGTTGTTTTTGAATTGGGTTACGCGATCGGAAAGAAGAAACCGTTCTTCGTCTTGTATGGTGTGAGCAACAAAGAAAGAAAAGACCTGCCAAGCGTTCTGAAGTGTCCTTGGGGTATATGGTATGATTCTGCTACCGACTTAAGAGCCCAATTGAATCCCGTGACCGCGAGGCAATACCCTCTAGGAGATTATGATTATAGGACTAACGAGCTCTTCCTAAAGAGTCTAGAGTCAAGGGTTGAAGCGAATAGAATTGCTGTCTTGATTGATTCAAAGGGAGATTATCAAAGAGAGATAGATGAGATTGCCCGCACTTGGCATGAAGCAAGACTTTACCTGATCAATATTGATCACGAGAGCAGTTTTTCCAATCTAATTGAATTCGTCGAGAAGTCAGCAATTACGATAACTATACTCGGCTCTAAGAACAATCCCGCCATGGACTATGACAATGCAGCAAAGCTATTGGGCCATGGGACTGCAATGGGATTAGCCAGAAGCTGTCTGCTTTTCCAAGGAGGGGAAGAAGACTACTCAGACACTGTTGGTCTTTCGAATCACTACCTTGACACTAATCAGTTTCGCCAGAAGCTTGAGGAATGGAATAAGAAAATAACGGCCCAAGAGATAAGAAAGGGAACAATCTCGAGAAGAATTGGTATACCTAACCTTGGTCGCACGCTCACCAGAGAGAGACTTAATGACTTTATCAATCTCAATCTCTTCTCCAAAATAGTGTATATCCGTGCGCCTTCGGGCTATGGTAAGTCGGCACTAATGGTGGACACTCTCTCTCAGAAAGCATATCCGACAATTTGGTACACTTTTGACGTTGCCATCAGAGATATTGCAGAGTTCATTGTGGAGGTGATATC
>Ga0315285_10005053_pt1 | contig 13637 bp, 10 predicted proteins | sample YL17G09_36_MG_FD_203698 | JGI IMG/M metagenome (GOLD analysis project Ga0315285, IMG submission 203698) | Sediment microbial communities from Yellowstone Lake, YNP, Wyoming, USA - YL17G09_36 | ecosystem: Environmental > Aquatic > Freshwater > Lake > Sediment | place: USA: Wyoming | collected... | reverse complement strand
TGATCGTCGCCCTGATCTTCACGACGTTCCTGGCCGAGATCATCCGCGTCGAGCGGACCGACGGCACCATGCTCCGCGCCCTGACGGGCGTCTGCTGGACCACCCTGGTCGTCCTCACGGTGGGCCTCCTGGGCGTGTTCCTGGCGAAGGTGCGGTTTCTCTCGGCCGATCCGGCGGAGGGCCTTTTGTACCTGGCGCTCGTGCTCGGCGTCGTCAAGGGGAGCGACATCGGGGCCTACGTGATCGGCTCGACGCTCGGCCGGCACCCGCTCGTGCCGAAGCTCAGCCCGAAGAAGACGGTGGAGGGCCTCGTCGGGGCGCTGGCGGCGGGCATCGGGATGGCCCTGGCGATCGGCGTCGGGTGGGGGCGATTCGACGGGGTCCCGATGCTCGTCTTTGGCGCCGCCGTCAGCACGTGCAGCATCCTGGGGGACCTGGCCGAGAGCCTCATCAAGCGGGCCTGCGGCGTGAAGGACAGCGGGCGGATTCCCGGTTTCGGCGGCGCGCTCGACGTCCTGGACTCCATGCTCGCGGCGGCGCCGGTGGCCTACTTCCTGCTTGTGGTATTGACCCCGCCGGTTCGATCGTGATAATAGGCGCTCGGCGAAAAGGCCGTCGGCAAGTCTGCCGTGCGAGGAAGCGTGCGAAGCGCTTCCGCCGGGAACCGGATGGAACGAACCTTCAAACTGAGAAACGACGAACACCGGCGCCTGGTGTTCGGGCCTCGTGACAAATACCTGCGGCTGATCCGCGATACCTTCGGCGTGCGCCTGGCGGCGCGCGAAAGCGACATCCACGTCCTCGGCGCCGCCGAGGCCGTCCGCAACACCCAGACCGTCATCGAGGAACTCGTGCGGATGGCCGACGACGGCCTCGTCATCGCCGACCGCGAAGTCCAGCAGATCGTCGACACGGTGGCGCGCAGCGGCCAGGGACCGTCGATCCAGACCATCGAGGTCTACACCACGGGGCGCCCCGTCCGTCCTCAGACGCCCGGGCAGGCCGCCTACTGCCAGGCCATCGAGCGGAACGACCTCGTGTTCTGCATCGGACCGGCGGGCACGGGCAAGACGTTCCTGGCCGTCGCCATGGCGGTCCAGGCCCTCAAGAAGGACGAGATCAAGCGGATCGTTCTGGTGCGGCCGGCGGTGGAGGCGGGCGAGCGGCTGGGCTTTCTGCCCGGCGACCTCCAGGCGAAGGTCAACCCGTACCTGCGGCCCCTGCTGGACGCGCTGCACGACATGATGGGGTTCCAGCAGGTGCGGGGTTACACGGAGACCGACGTCATCGAGATCATCCCGCTGGCCTACATGCGCGGGCGGACGCTCAACGGCGCCTACATCATCCTCGACGAGGCCCAGAACACGACGACCGTGCAGATGAAGATGTTCCTGACGCGCATGGGCATGCGGTCGAAGATGGTGGTCACAGGCGACATCACGCAGGTGGACCTCGAGGCCGGCACCCAGAGCGGCCTCGTCGACGCCTGGGAGAAACTGGCGGGCATCGACGGCATCGAGTTCCACGAGATGACCCGGCGCGACATCGTGCGGCACCGGCTCGTCCAGGAGATCGTCGACGCCTACGAGCACGGCGAGCGGGGCGCCGAGGACCGCCGTCCGCGGCCCAAGCCGAAACCCGACCTCCACGCGTAAGGGGGCCCTATGGCCTTCTGGAATCGCAAGCGGCTCCGGCCGAGATACGTCGAACGGGTCACCTTGGAGCGTCCGCAGCCCTGGACCTCCTATCTGCGGTCCCGGCGCGGGATCTGGCAGCTCGTGGTCCTCGCCAGCCTGGCCGCGGCGCTGCTGGTGATCGTCCAGGCGCCGCGTCCGCCCCTGCCCTACCAGAAGGGCGTGCCGGTGACGCACCCGATCCTGGCGCGCGTGGACTTCGAGTACGTCGACCGCGATGTCACCCGCGAGGTCCGCGAGTTGCAGGCCCTCTTCCAGGTCCCGGGCAAGTACGACGTCGACGCGAAGCAGGTGGTTGCCTTGCGCGAGAAGTTGACCCAGTTGATCGATGAAGCGGCCAAGGCCCCGACGCTCCAGCAGCTTCCCGAGACCTCGCGCACCGCCTGGGGGCTCACCCCCGAGACGTTCGACCTTCTGAAGAAGGCCATCGGCGACCAGGCGAGCAACCTGGCGAGCGTCCAGGACGCCGTCACCAAGGCCACGGCGGCGCTGGCCGACCCGCAGAACCTCCCCATCGTCAGCGAGGAGGACTACCGGCGGGCCGCGGTGCGGATCAGCCAGATCCAGGACCTTCGCGGGAAGCTTCCGGCCGGCCTTCCGCCGGGCACCGTGCCGGTCCTCGAAGAGCCCACGGCCACGATCACGGCCCTCGCGACCGCCGGCACCGTGGCCATTCCCCTGCGGAGCGTCATCACACAAACCCAGACCGACAGCATCCAGGCCCGGATTGAACGCCTCATCGAGCCGGCCCTGAGGCCGATCTTCGGAGAGAAAGGCGCGGCGGCGCTGGCAGGCGCCTTGGCCCAGCAGATCGGCCCGACGCTCGTTTACAGCCAGGTCGAGACCGAGAACGCCAGGGCCGACGTCCGCAAGACCGTCGAACCCGTCCCGATCCTGCGCAAGGCCAGTACCACGCTCGTCGAGGCCGGCAAGGAGATCACCGACGCGGACCTCAAGATCCTCGAGCAGGAACAGGAGGCGCGGCTGGCGAAGCTCGGCTGGTTCCGGACGCTCTTGGCGTGGATCGGCGCCGCGGTCGTCCTGGTGGTCCTGCTGGCGCTCCTGGCGGCGTACACCGGCCGGTTCCAGCCGCGGGTCGCCCGGTCCTTCCCGCGGACGCTGATGCTGGCCGTCCTGTGCCTCCTCGTGGTGGGCGCGTCGAAGGCGGTCGCCCAGGCGAAGGGCCCCATGGAGCTTTATGCGCTGCTGGTGGTGGTGGCGGGCATGATCGTGGCGGTCACCTACACCGAGCTCTTCGCGATGGCCCTCGGGGCGGCGATCGTCGTGCTGGTGGCCATCGCCACGCGGGCCGACCTGAACTGGGCGGTGACGGCGGCCGTGGGCAGCACGGTGGCTATCCTGTCACTTGGAGAAATCAACAATCGTTCAAAGCTGGTCAAGGTCGGCGCCCTGGCCGGGCTGGCCTTCCTCCTGACGCAAAGCGCGCTGGCCTTCTGGCATCTCGACTACGGCGGCACGGAGCTCCAGCAGATCCTGAAGACCGTCCTCCTGCCCTCCTTCCTGTACTTCGGCGTCGGCCTGGCGGCGGGCATCCTGATGCTCGCCATCCTGCCGTTCATCGAGCGCCTCTTCGGCATCGTCACGAACATCAGCCTGCTGGAGCTGTGCAACGTGAACCAGCCCGCCCTGAAGCGGCTGGCCCTGGAGGCGCCCGGCACGTACACGCACAGCCTGCTCATTGGGACGCTGGCCGAGGCGGCCGCCGAGGCCATCGGCGCCAACGGCCTCCTCGCGCGCGTCGGCGGCTACTTCCACGACATCGGCAAGGCCACCAAGCCCCAATACTTCATCGAGAACATGGAGGAAGGTCCCGGACCGCACGCCAGCCTGACGCCCGACAAGAGCCGCGACATCATCCTGGCCCACGTCAAGGACGGCATGGACATCGCCGACCGCCTGGCGCTGCCGCACGTCATCAAGCAGTTCATCGCGGAGCACCACGGCAACATGATGATGGAGTTCTTCTACCGCGAGGCCGCGCGGCGCGCGCAAGGCCTCGCCGGCCCGCCCCCGTCTGAGGCCGAGTACCGCTACGCCGGGCCGAAACCGCACAGCCTCGAGACCGCCATCGTCATGCTGGCCGACGCCGCCGAGGGCGCCACGCGCAGCCTCAGCGAGCACAGCGCGGAGAAGCTCCAGGCCACGGTGCACGAGATGGTCATGAAGCGGCTCCTCGACGGCCAACTGGACCGCAGCGGCCTGACGCTGAACGACCTTCACAAGATCGAGGGGACCTTGACGAAGACCCTCCTCTCTGTTTATCATGGGCGTGTTTCCTACCCGCCCCAGACCGATGCGGGCGGGACGGCGGGAGGCGGGGCAGCGGAAGGTGAGCCGGGCGCCGGCGGGGACCCCTCCTCGAACGCAGGCAGCGCTCGTACGGGCGGGTCCCAGACGCCGGCGGCCGGACCGGGATGAGAGAACGCCGGCGCGCGGGGCGCCGTCCGCAGGGGGTCGGTCGCCTGAGGTCTTGAGTCCAGGTGCACGGACGAAGCACGGAGCAGCCATGGCCAAGATCGAGATCACGGATCTGCAGGATCATGTACGATTGGACAAGAAAATTATCCTGCAACTGGTGCGGCGCGTGATGAAGGCGGAAGGGCGGTCGGCGAAGAGCCTCAGCATCGTCCTGACCGACAACCGCCACATCCGCGACCTGAACCGCGAATACCTGAACCGCGACGGGCTGACCGACGTCATCAGCTTCCCGCTGGAGGACCTGGACTGGCCCGCCGGGATCCACACGGCCACGAACGGCGGCCTCAACGGCGAGATCATCGCGTCGGCCGAACTGGCCTTTCAACAGGCCGAGGCGACGCACGGCGACGCCCAGGCCGAACTCCTCCTGTACGTCGTCCACGGCCTCCTGCACCTGATGGGCTACGACGACCGCACCCCGCAGGGCGCCAAGCGGATGCACGGGCGCGAGGACGCGCTGCTGGAGGAGTTCGGGTTCGCCGGCGTCTACGCCGGTCGTTCGACGGTTCAGTAGGAGAATCCGTTTGCCGTTCTATGTGTGGTTCGCCCTCGGTATCGCCGCGGCCGGCGCCACCCTCTTCTTTGCCTTAGCGCATAGCGCGCTGCGCCTGTTCTCGCGCGCCCGCCTTGAAGACCTCCTCCGCCGGCGCAAGCGCCTGGAGGACCTCGCCCGGCTCTACCGCCACCACGAGGACCTGATCCAGATGGCCCGGGCGCTCCACATCGTCAGTCTGGTCGCGCTCGCGCTGCTGGCGATGCTGTGGGCGACCGACCGGTTCGGATCCGCCTTGCTCGGATGGACCGTCGGAACGGCGCTCGCGGCGCTGGTGGGCGTGGCCGTCGGGGGCGTCGTCCCGATGGCGTGGGCCAAGTACGCCGCCGAGAACGTCCTGATGGTCACGCTCCCGGCGTGCCAGGCGTGCCGGGTGGCGTTCTCGCCGATCCAGCGGGTCCTGCGCCTTCTCGACAGGCTGGTCGGGCGCATGGCGGGGTGGAACAGGCTTCCAGCCTGTGAGAAACCACAGGCAAGATGCCTGTGCCACAGGGCTTTCGAGGAGGAAATCCGCAGCGTCCTCAGCGAGGGAGAGCGCGAAGGCGTCCTCGAGGAAGACCAGAAGGACATGATCGAGAGCGTTCTGCGGTTCCGCAAGGCCGACGCCAGCCAGATCATGACCCCGCGCACCGACATCGTGCACATCGACGTCGGGGCGAGCGCCGAGGAGGCCCGCGCCCTCGTCGCCCAATCGCACCACAGCCGCATCCCCGTCACGCGGGGCAACGTCGACACCGTGGTGGGCGTCCTCTATGCCAAGGACCTCCTGGAGTGGAACTGGCTTCCAGCCTGTGAGAAACCACAGGCAAGATGCCTGTGCCACGGGGCTTCCGGCGCGGAGGAGCACCTCCAGGTCAAAGACGTGATGCGCCCCCCGCTGTTCGTCCCCGAGACGAAGAAGCTGCACGAGCTCCTGCGTGAGTTCCAGGGCGACCAGGTCCACATGGCGATCGTGCTCGACGAGTACGGGGGCACGTCGGGCCTCGTGACCATCGAGGATGTCGTGGAGGAGATCGTCGGCGAGATCGTCGACGAATACGAGCAGGCGCCGCCGCGGGCCGTCCGCCGTCTCGGCGAGCGGTCCTACGAGGTCGAGGCCCGCGTCCGCATCGGCGACCTGAACGGCGAACTCGGCCTGGCGCTGCCGGAGGGCGCAGACTACGAAACCCTCGGCGGCTTCGTCCTCGCCCGGCTCGGCTACATCCCGAAGGCCGGCGAGGCGCTCGCGCAGGACAACCTGAAGATCACCGTGGTGGAGGCCGACGAGCGGCGCATTGCGCGGGTGCGCCTTGATCTGACGGCCTCTCGCGCAGAAAACGTCTAATGGCTAACACTACAACGCCACTTAACCTCGTGCGCGGTGGGGAAAAGGATTAACCGCAAAGGACGCAAAGAACGCAAAGGACAACAAAGGAAGTTTCTTTTTGAGAAAAAAAAAGGCCCTTGTTTTTCTTTGCGTTCTTTGCGTTCTTTGCGGTTAGGCCGTCACCCGGGGTCGCCATGGCCGTCTATAAGTCGCAGGTTCTGATCCTCAAGTGCCAGGACTGGAGCGAGACCAGCCAGGTCGTCCACCTCCTGGCGCGCGAGGCCGGCCGCCTGCGGAGCCTGGCCAAGGGCTCGCGCCGCGGGCTGAACCCGTTCAGCGGGCCGCTCGACCGCTGGGTCCTCGGCGAGGCCGTCTTCAGCGTCGCCGACCCCGACCGCCTGGCCACCCTGATGGAGCTCTACGAGACCGAGCGGTTCGAGGGCCTCCGCCGCCACCTGCCGGCGTTCTACGGGGCCTCGTACGCCACCGAGTTGGTGATGGCCCTCGTGCCGGACCTCGATCCCCAGCCGGCGGCGTTCGACCTCGTGGTCCGGACGTTCCGCCTGCTGGCCCAAGTCGAGCCCGAGGCCTGCCGGGCGGTCACGTTCGCCTTCGCGTGGCGGCTCCTCGCCCTTCTGGGCTACATGGCGGAAGGCGGCCGATGCGTCGAGTGCCAGGCGACTGTCGCGGCGGACCAGCCGGTCAACTACAGCGCCGGCCTGGGCGGGCCCCTGTGCGCCAACTGCCGGCCGGAGGGCCGAACGCATCACCTGACCGCCAAGACGGCCCAGGCCATGGCCTTCCTGGCCTCGGCCGACTGGGATGAGGTTCCCCGGGTCCGCCTCAGCCAGGCGACGGCCAACCAGATGCGGTCCGTCCTCGCCGCCCGCGTGGCGGAACTGGCCGGGAAGGAACTTTCGGCCTCCCGGTACGTTTGACTATACGTGGCCGGTTCTGGCAGTATAATGGACTGGTGTGCGTATAGCGCCAAAAGGAAGGCGGGCCGACGGCCCGCCCCGCGAAAGGGCGATGCGAGTGCGGCGCCTGCTGACAGGCTTGATGATCCTCGGCGTGGTGGCGGGCCTCTCGGCGCCGGCCTGGGCCAAGTGGGTTTGGCGCGACGGCCGCTGGATCTACATCGACACGACCGAGCCGGCGATTCCGGCGCCGAAAGAGGAGCCGAAGCCGCCGAAGCCCGAGGCGCCGCCGCGCACCCCCGTGGCGCCAACGCCAGCGCCCGAGGAGCCGGCCGAAAAGCCTGCCCCCAAGCCCGAGGCGCCCGCGCCCAAGCCGGAGACCCCGGCGCCGGGCGCGGAGAAGCCCGCGGCGACTAAGCCTGAAGGCGCTTCCTCGGCGTTTCCGGGCGATACGGTTCGTCCGGGGCAAACCGGCAAAGGCGCCGAGGCGCTCCCGTGGTGGAAGCGCCGCTGGGCGTGGGGCTCAAGCCAAGACACGTCGCTCCTCGAACAAGGCAAGGCGGACCTGGCGGCGGGGAACCACCACTCGGCGGCATGGACGCTGAAGAAGCTGATCAAGGACGCCCCAACGTCGCCCCTTCGCGAAGAGGCGATGTGGCTTCGGGCCGCCGCCTTGATCGCGCTGAAGGAGTATTACCAGGCGTTCGAGCAACTCGAGGAGCTGATCACGCAATACGCCGGCAGCCCGCATTACCACGACGCGCTTCAGAAGGAAATCCAGATCGCCGAGCTCTTCCTCGCCGGGGAGCACCGAAAGGTGTGGGGCATGCCGCTCTTGATCGGGGCCGAGAGCGAGGGCCTCGAGATCCTGCGCAAAGTCTACGAGCACCAGCCGGCGGGCGACCTGGCGGCGGGCATCGTCCTCAAGATTGCCGACCATCACTGGGCCAAGGGCAACTGGCTCGAGGCCGAGGATTACTACGACAAGTATTGCCGCGAGTATCCGAACGGCGACGCCGTCCTTCAGGCCGAGCTGAAACGCGCGAAGTGCGCTATCGAAAGGTGCCGCGGCGCGCGGTATGATACGACGGTCCTGCAACTGGCGCATGACCGGTTGCGGCAGTTCCAGGCGAAGTTCCCGGACGTGGCCGAGAAGGAGGGCGCGGCGGCCCTGCTGGAGCAGGTGCGGAACCGGCAGGCCCAGGCGTTCTACGAGATCGCCGCCCGCTATCACCGGGCCGGCCAGGTCCTGGCGGCGGCCTTCTACGCCGAGCGCCTCCGGGAGCGGTTCCCGGAGTCGCCCTGGAACGCGTTGGCGGCGAAGTTCCTGGCCGAGACCCCGGTCCAACAGGAGCCAAGCAAGTGAGCACGGCGCGGATCGTTCTGGCCCTCGTGACCTCGGCGGCCCTCCTGGCCGCGGGGTGCGGTTACACCATGCAGCCGCTGCACCGGACCGACGTGCAGACGGTGGCGGTGCCGATCTTCGCCTCCAAGGAGTTCCGCCGCAACCTCGAGTTCGGACTCACCCAGGAACTCGTCAAGATGATCGAACTCAAGACGCCCTACAAGGTCGTCCAGGACCCCAAGCGGGCCGACTCGGAGCTGCGCGGCGAGGTGACGTACCTGAGCGCCCCCGTGCTGAGCGAGGACACCCGGACCGACCGCCCGCAGGACGTCCAGGTGACGATCTATTGCTGGTTCGAGTGGAAGGACCTCCGCACCGGCGAAATCCTGGCCAAGCGGGAGAAGATCGCCGGGACGGGCAACTACGCGGTGGCGATCGGCGAGACGCTCGATTCCGCCACCCACGAGGCCACCCGGCGCCTCGCGGAGCGCATCGTCGAGGCGATGGAGAAGGATTGGTAGTCGATTTATGAGCCAGAACGATTTTGACGAGCATCCCGGCGATTCGGAGGGGCGCCCGCAGGGCCCGCGGTTCCGCGGCCTGGTGGGATGGATCCTGATCGGAGCGCTGGCGGTCTTTGTCTTCTGGGCCCTCAGCCGGGGCTGGTACGGCGACCACGAGCTCTCGCGCGAGCAGCTCGAGCAGATCTTCGCCAACCCCGACGCCATCAAAGAGTTCTACATCAGCGGCAACATCCTCAAGGGCAAGATCAATACGAAGGCAGGGCGGGAGTACGAGAGCCAGTACGGCACCGGCGCGGACTTCACGGTCCACCTCGACCAGTTCGAGGTGGCCGCGCTCCTCGAACGCATCCGGGCCAACCCGAAGCTCCTCGCGCTCTTGCATGACGAGAAGGGCCGCAGCTACATCCCCGAGGACCCCTTCATCTACCAGTCGCTCCTGGCGATGCTGCCGTGGCTCTTCATCCTGCTGGGGATCTGGTTCTTCGTCTCGCGGCAGATGCGCGCGGCGTCGGGGCCGGGCGGCGTCCTGAGTTTCGGCCGCAGCCGCGCGCGCCTCGCCAAGAAGGAACGCATCAAGGTCACGTTCGACGACGTGGCCGGCATCGAGGACGCCAAGGAGGAAGTCGAGGAGATCGTCGAGTTCCTGCGGCACCCGGACCGGTTCACGACCCTGGGCGGGCGGATTCCGCGCGGCGTGATGCTGGTCGGCCCGCCGGGGTCGGGCAAGACGCTCCTGGCGAAGGCCATCGCCGGCGAGGCCAACGTGCCGTTCTTTTCCATCAGCGGGTCGGACTTCGTGGAGATGTTCGTGGGCGTCGGCGCCAGCCGCGTCCGCGACCTCTTCCGCATGGCCAAGGAGTCCAGCCCCTGCATCATCTTCCTCGACGAGATCGACGCGGTCGGCCGCAAGCGCGGCATGGGCTACACGGGCGGCCACGACGAGCGCGAGCAGACCCTCAACGCCATCCTCGTCGAGATGGACGGTTTCGACACCAACGAGCAGGTCATCGTCATCGGGGCGACCAACCGGCCCGACGTGCTCGACCCCGCGCTGCGGCGCCCCGGCCGGTTCGACCGCGAGGTGGTCGTCCACCTGCCCGACATCAACGAGCGCGAGCAGATCCTGAAGGTCCACGCCAAGAAGATCAAGCTGGACCCGGGGGTGGACCTGACGGTGGTGGCGCGCGGCACGCCGGGCTTCAGCGGCGCCGACCTGGCGGCGATCATCAACGAGGCGGCCATCCGCGCCACGCTCATGGAGAAAACGGCGGTGCAGCAGGACGACCTCGAAGAGTCCCGCGACAAGGTCCGCTGGGGCCGCACCAAACGCACCCGCGCCATGGACGAAGAGGACAAACGCCTCGCCGCCTACCACGAGGCCGGCCACGTGCTGATGTCGATCCTCATGGAGCCCGACGTCGAGCCGCTGCACAAGGTCAGCATCATCCCGCGCGGCCTGATGCTCGGCGCCACGATGTTCCTGCCCGAGAAGGACCGGTACACCATCGGCCGGCGGCAGTGCCTGGGGCAGGTCAAGGTGGCGTTCTCGGGCCGCATCGCCGAGGAACTCTTCTGCAAAGACATCACCTCGGGCGCGTCCGACGACATCCGCCACGCCACCGCCATCGTGCGGCGCATGGTCTGCGACTGGGGCATGAGCGACCGCATCGGCCCCATCCGCTACACGCCCGGCGAGGACGTGACGGCGTGGGGCGCCGAGGTCTACGGCCCCAAGGAACACAGCGACGCCACCTCGCACGAGATCGACGCGGAAGTCGAGAACATCATCAACACGAACTACCAGCAGGCGAAGGACCTCATCGAACGCAATCGCGAGGCGCTCACGCGCATCGCCGAGGCCCTGCTGAAGCGCGAGGTCATGACCGCCGACGAGGTGAAACAGGTGATCGCCGGCGTCCCCCTCGTCCGGCCGGGGCGGCCGGCGGACTCGGCCCAGCCCGCCTCGTAGACCGCGAGGAGCCGCCACGTGCCTTCGCCGAGGCTGAACGCGCGAGTCATCGCCGCCATGAACACAACGCCACTTGCCGAAGCCTTGCGCTACCTGGGCGGTCGCCGCGGCGACGAGCAGCACATCCTGTGGCGGGGGGACGTGCTCGGCCTCGCCCTGGAGAAGCTTGCCCAGCCGGCGCGCGAGGCCCTGGGGCAGGCCGCGCATGAGACTCCCGGCATCGCCGCCCATCTCACCGCGTCGCCGGGGCGTGCGGCCGAAGGCAGCGTGCTTCTCCTCGCCCCCCGCCAAGCCCTCAGAGAGATGGCCCGGAACTTGGCCGGACCGCGGTTCGGCCAGGAGGAGACTGCCGCCGAGATTCGCCAGGCACTCGACAACTACGACCGGCGGCACTTCGAGATCCGCCTGGGCGCGCGGCGGCTGGCGGTCGGCCCCCGGCCGGCCCTCATGGGCGTCGTGAACGTCACCCCCGACAGTTTCAGCGACCCCGGCCGCCACTTCGACCGCGCCGAGGCGATCGACCACGGCTGCCGCCTGGCCGACGAAGGGGCCGAGATCATCGACGTCGGCGGCGAGTCCACGCGACCCGGAAGCCTCCCCGTCAGCGAAGAGGAGGAACTCGCGCGGGTCCTGCCCGTCATCGAGGGCCTGGCTTCGCGCGCCGGCGCGGCGATCAGCATCGACACGCGCCACGCCCGCGTGGCCCGCGAGGCCGTCCGGGCCGGCGCGTCGCTCATCAACGACGTGACCGGCCTCCAGGGCGACCCGGACATGGCCGCCGTGGCCGCCGAGACGGGCGCGGGTGTCGCCCTCATGCACATGCTGGGCGAGCCGAAGACGATGCAGGAGAACCCTCGCTACGACCACCTCATGGCGGACATCTGCCGGCACCTCAGGCGCGGCATCGAGACGGCGCTGGCCGCCGGCGCGGCGGAGGACGGCCTCCTCGTCGACCCCGGCATCGGCTTCGGCAAGACCCTCGAGCACAACCTGGCGATCCTGGCCGGGCTCGGGCAACTGCGGACGCTCGGCCGGCCTATCCTGGTGGGCGTGAGCCGCAAGCGATTCATCGGCCGGCTCACCGGCGTCGAGACCCCCGCGGAGCGAACGTACGGGACCGCGGCCGCCTGCGCCCTGGCCGTGGCCGCGGGGGCCCTCGTGCTGCGGGTCCACGACGTGGCCCCGATGCGCCAGGCCCTGGCCGTGGCGTCGGCCATCGCGCACGCGGGGGAGGAGGCGCCATGAGGGACGTCCTCAACTACCTCCGCGGCCTCTATCACAACTTCAGCTTCACCGACGCGCTGGAGTTCGTGCTGATCGGCCTGGTGATCTACGGCGTGTACCGCAGCCTGCGGGGAACGCGCGGGGCCCGCGTCGTCCGCGGCTTCATCTTCCTGCTGGTCATCAGCTTCGTGCTGCTGCGGCTGATGTCCGACTACCTGCACCTGGAGCGGCTCAATTATCTTTATACAACCATTATTCCCGTCCTGCTGTTCATCGCGGCGATCGTGTTCCAACCCGAGCTGCGGCGGAGCCTGATGCGCCTGGGCGACAGCCGGCTCTTCCGGCTGTTCCTGAAGGAGGGGGCGTCGGCGTTCGTGGACCGCCTCGTCCGGTCGGCCGCCACGCTGAGCCGCCACCGCATCGGCGCCATTATCGCCGTCGAGCGCGAGGCGCGCCTGGGCGCCGTCGGCGAGACCGGGACCGTGGTCGACGCGGAGCTGACGAGCGATCTTCTGACCACGATCTTCTGGCCCGGCTCGCCGCTGCACGACATGGGCGTGATCATCCGGGGCGGGCGGATCGCCGCCGCCGGGTGCGAGTTCCCCCTCTCGCACCAGGCCATCCTGGACCCGCACCTGGGCACGCGCCACCGCGCCGCCGTCGGCCTCACGGAAGAGACCGACGCCGTCGTCCTCGTGGTCAGCGAAGAGACCGGCAACATCTCGCTGGCCGACGGCGGGCAGCTCGAAGGCCCGCTCACGCCCGACGAGCTCCGCGACCGGCTGATGGAACTCCTGCACGGCGAGGGCGCCGCGCTGACCGAACACTCCCTCGCCACGGCCCGCGACGCCGCGCCGCCCGAAACCCCGGCCGAAGAGCCCACGGACCCCGCCCCGTCATGAGCGAACGCCTCCGATCCATCCTGGCCGTCATCGTCCTGACGATCGCGGTCTGGGTCTGGGCCGACCTGGAACAGCCCGAGCCCGGCACGTGGCAGGTGCCCGTCCGCGTGTTCGTGCCGGCCGACTACGTGGTCCGCAGCGTCACGCCGGAACTGGTGACGGTGAAGTTCAAAGGCCCGCTCGGGGAGATCCAGAACCTGAGAGCGTCGCCCGAGGACATGGTGTGCCGCTTCGACCTCTCGGAGGCCCAACTGAAGAACAGCCGCGTGACGCTGCACGCGCGCGACGGCTTCAGTCACTGGGGCACGCGGCGCGTGCACGTCCTGGCCATCGAGGACGAACGCATCGACGTGGCGGACCGCGACATTCAGGTCGTCGTCGACCGGATGACCCGCCTGAAGAACGTTCCGGTGGCGGTGAACGTGCCGCCGGGGGTCCTGGCCTCGGTGTCGCCGCCCGACCCGCCTCGCGTGACGGCCCGCGTGGCGGAGTCGCAGCTTCGCGGCCTGGCCGCGGACAAGCAGGTCGCCATCGCGCTGCTGCCTGTCGAGCGCCTTTCCGAGAACCAGGAGATCCCGCTCGACCTGGCGCTGGAGCCGCGCCTCGGCGGACCCAACGGCATCGAGGCCGCCTTCGATCCGTCGTTCGTCAAGGTCACCGCCAAACTCCAGTCCAAGCCCATTACCAAGAGCTTCCCGCGCGTG
>Ga0315285_10005052_pt1 | contig 13643 bp, 12 predicted proteins | sample YL17G09_36_MG_FD_203698 | JGI IMG/M metagenome (GOLD analysis project Ga0315285, IMG submission 203698) | Sediment microbial communities from Yellowstone Lake, YNP, Wyoming, USA - YL17G09_36 | ecosystem: Environmental > Aquatic > Freshwater > Lake > Sediment | place: USA: Wyoming | collected... | reverse complement strand
GACGGTGACCATGAGGATTTGGTCGCCATAATCAAGTTTTTGAGGAACGGTCCACCGCCAGATACTTCGTCTATCAGCATTGTTTGAAGCCATCATCTGGGGTGGTCTATTTTATAATCAACGAAGGTGAAGGGGAGATTGCCGCGACCAACAAAAGTCGGGGTCCTGTTGGTGATTTCGGGGATGGCTGTAGTTACCGGTACGTCATCAATCGTTAATAGAACAGGAGGCTCGATTGTTTCCGCCTCTACACCAGTAGAAAAAGTAAAAAATCCCAAAACTACTAAAAGAATCAATAGAAAGGTAGTTAATAACCTTCTAAACCTCATCGCGTTTTTTAAGTCTCTTATAGGCAATAAAGGCTCCTACACCTAAAATAACCACTCCTAAAAGCCAGGTAAGTCCTAATCTGACAATGGTAATCCCACTCCTGGTGATTTCGATTCTGTAGATGCTTGTCTCGGTATTAGTAGAATCATTGGGGTCAGTGGCAGTGACATATAAAGTATGAATGCCGTAATCAAGTTGTTGGGGAACAGTCCATTTCCAAATTCCACTTTTATCTGCATTGCCAGTACCTAGGATTGAGGAGGTACGCATCTCAAAATTCATATTGGCAACAGGTAAATTACAGCGACCAATAAAAGTCGGCATTCTATTGGTGGTTCTGGGGATGGCGGTGGTTACCGGTATTCCGTCAATAGTCAGCAGGGTAGGAGGTTCAATAACGACACTGACCGCCCGGACAGGAGAAGTAAAAAACCCAAAAAGGATTAAAAGAAACAATAGAAAAGCAGTTAACCATTTCCTAAACATCCTTCTTAGAGTTTACTAAGTTAAGCAAATAGCTGTCAAGTGTTACCTTATGTTAGATTTAGTGTTTATAAAGTTAAGTTTATGATGAAGAAACCATAGACATAGTTGCTTTATTCAGAAAGATAGGGTTCGAAAAGAGCCGAGCTAGTAGCCAGGGTAATGACGATATCAAAGTTAAAATCTACGCCGGTGATATCTTCTTTTTCGATCTTGTTTAACTCTATGTTAAGATCTTTGCCAATTAAATAGCGAATAAACTCAGCCCATTCCTCCGTCCCTGGCTGAAACTTAATTAAGGTAGCGCTGTAGGTAGATTCAGATGTATCGCCGATGGTAATCGAACCAAAGCCGGCTTCAGTAAAAAATTCTTTTGCTGCCATAGCCAAGCCGGGTGTTTGAGTTCCATTGAGGATTTTAAGCCTAATATTGGCAATGTTTTTTTCTTCTTTTGCTCCAAGAACCATGGCTAACTCTTGATTGAGCTTAATTGTCTCGAGGGTAAGGTCGCCTTGAGATTGGTTGTGTTCTACCAGTTCAGGAATGCCCTTAGGAAAGACCTTTTTGGCTGTCAAGATACTGTTGACGCGCAACTGGTTGTATCCAATGGCAGCCCCAAAAAGCAAAATTGTAACCAAAAGCACCAAAAGAGATTCGTTTCCTCTAAATTTCTCTTTCATTCTTACTTCCTTAAGCAAAAACCAAAATCAGAGCGGTGATAAAAATCGGCCCCAAGAAGAGATTGAAGTCAAAATAATAGGTAATAAAACCCCCCTGATGGGTTTCTAAACCTAAAAGTATTAAATAGAGAGAAGCAGAGACACAAAAAAGGATATAATTAATTTGAACGAGAATGTTTTTTAATTTAAGCAGTTTCTTTCTCATTTCACCACCGCTCCTACCTTGGATTGGAAGAAATGAGATAAAATTCTTTTTGGCGACAACTGCTCCATCAGCCAGTTGATTCTTTTTCCGGGTTCGACAGCGCTGGTACTCTTAATTAATTTGGGAAAGAAAGCCATAATTTTATGGCCTAACCTTGGATTTTCTGGCGATGGTTTGGTCAGTTTGATATCTAGGTAGTCAACAGTGACTCTTTCCTCGTCATTTTCAGCCTTCCATATTTCAGAAACAATTAAGCTGACCGGTGCGAGCCTGTCTGTAATTTCAATTTTGCTTAGATCAAAAGTTTGATTATTAACTAACCAGTCGTTTTCCTTTACCGGAGGGGTATAAGAAGTAATCAGATAGTCAAAGCTGCCTAAGTCCATTTCAGGATTATATGGGTAGAAAGAAGGACTGAAAGGCTCAAAGTAGGCATCTTCGGAAAAGGCAAAGTAATTGTCAGTTAACTGAACATTGCTTTTGGGAATAAAAATCTTGTGCAAGCCTAAAGGAAGATCTATTGAATAAAACTCTCCTGCTTTATCGATTACCAACATTACTTTGTCGTTGATGATTAATTCTTGAGTAGAGAATTCTTCTTGGGTAATTGCCGTTAATCTGGCTCCTTTGGAGTAAACCGTGGTCGGCTGGAGAAGGACACCCTCGTAAAGTTCACTGTCAGCCAGATAAAGTTTATTAGCAAAAACTAGTTTGTGTTGACGCGTTTTGATGTTTTTAATTAAGGCGTCTCCGCCGGGCTGATTTAAAATGATTTTATAGACTCCCTCAGGTAAATTGGGAATATGGATTTTAATTTTTTGAACATTTTCTACTCGACCGGAGTCATCGATAATTCCATCATCAGGAACGGTTTGGGTAAAGAGACTTTCGCGATTGGAAACATCTACGATTAAAATGTCTTCTCCTTCTACCCAGTTGATATCTTGCTTTTCAAATTCAAAATCCAAATCTTCGTTTTTAATATAGATATAGAGAGTATGAGAGCCTCTAAGAGTGTGCCTGATATCTTGCAGTTCTTCGTTTGGTTCATAATCCAACAAGACGGTTGGTTTTCTTGTGATTTTATCCAAATCTGAGAATTCATAAAAAGCGATGACTGAACCCAGTGGAGGATAGTCAAAAAATTCTTGAAGGGTTTCATAATTTTTATATTTTTGGTAAAGAGTAATCTTTCCTTCTCTGGTATAGGGCCAGACAAAGTTATTCAGGGGTTTGTAATCAAAACTGAGAATATTTCGTTTTATCGTTCCTTGATTGGTTTTAATTGCTATTTTAAAAGCGTCATTGGCGCTATTTTTAAACTTGGCGTTGATATTAAGAGAGTTATAGCCTTCTGGAACTTTTAAAAGAAATTGAGAGATTTCGTTTTTTAAAACCACTGGGCTTTCTTCATTTTTAACCATTTTTTCGACCCAGCTTTGGTCTGAAATCAAGTCGTGCCGGAATTTTATTGTGTCGCCAAAAGGTGAGGAGTTTTGATAAATAAGACTTATCAAGAGAGGAATCCAGGCAAAAGAAACAAGAACATAAAGAAACTTTTTAGACATAACTGAGATAAATTTATAAGATTATATTGACTTTGTCAATAGATTATACATAAAATGTTTACAAGATGAACAATTCGGATGCGGCAACACTGTCGAAAAAGATAATAAAGAATACTATTTTCAATATCTTCGGGGGTAGTTTCGGTTTATTGATAACAATTCTACTTACGCCTTTTATAATAAGAAAGCTTGGTCTTTTTCAGTTTGGAGTCTTGGCAGTCGTAAATGTCTTTATTACCCATATTAATCTCCTTGATTTCGGAATAAGAACTTCTCTAGTGAAATATCTTGCTGGTTTGTACCAAAAAAAGGATTTTATTAATATAAATCGGCTAGTAAATACTGGACTTGTCTTTTGTGGTGGCAGCGCTTTAATAGTGGCTGTTTTAGGGTTTGTCTTGGCAGAACAGTTTTTGTCTCTGTTTAGGATTTCTACTCCTTTTATTGGCGATGCTTTAGTAGCTTTTAGATTGGCAATAATCTCATTTTTTATTTTCAATCTTGGAGCTGTCTTTGTGGCTACCCAAACAGGCCTACAAAGAATGGACACGGTTAATAAAGCTAAAATAGCTTCATCTTTTTTATATACCCTTGGAGCTGTCTTTTTCTTACAAGCAGGGTTTGGACTTAGGGGTTTAATGTTTGGCAGATTAATCTCAAGTGTTACAGAGAGCGTTTTGAATGTCTTAATGACTTTTAAAATACTGCCGCCATTGAAGTTGTCGTTTTCGTTTGTCGATAAGAAAGCGTTTGCTCGGCTTTTTGGTTTTGGCATAAAAGTTCAAGTGGGAGAACTAACCTATGTTGTCAGGGCATATATTGGCAATTTTTTGGTCGCCAGATATTTGGGGGTTGAGCTATCGGGTTTTTATGAAATAGCTACAAAGATAGTTAATCAGGTGGGGGCGTTTCCACTGATGATTATTTCTGCCGTGTTACCGGCTGTTTCAGAACTTCATAGTCAAAAAGATAATAAAAAGCTTTATCGGCTGTATTGGCAGGGAACCAAGTATTTGTCCTTGCTAGCTATACCGATGGTTGTCTTTGTTTTTGTTTTGGCGCCCCTTATCATTCAAGCATGGCTTGGGTTCGGATTTGAAAAGACTGTCCCGGTACTACGGTTGATGATTTTGGGTTTGGGTTTGGCGTTTTTTACTGGTCTGCCAACATTATTTTTTCAAGGAATGGGAGAAGCAAAAAAGGCGATGTATGGAGCTTTAATGACGGTTTTTTTTAATATATTCTTAAGTTTTATCTTGGTGTTTAAGTTAGGATTTGTAGGTCCAGCTTTGGGTGTATTTATCTCTGTATTGTTGACGACAATTTTTTTCCTCAATATGTTTCATAAAAACGTCAACTGGCCCTTAGTTCCCATTATCACCAAACTAATTTTGCCTCTCTTTTTGGTGAACATTGCATTATCTTCATTGGTGTATGTTTTCAATGTCTCTTTTTGGGGCTTGTTTTTAAATAAGGCATGGCAAGTTGCTGTTTTGGGGATTGAATTTTTAGTAGTTGCCGGAATTAATTTGTTAGTTGTCTGGAAAACTGATTATTTGGATAGCAAAGACAAGAAGCTTTTTCTAAATTATATCTTTTTTCCGCCGAATAAATTGTTTAGAACCCAAAAAGCACCAAGATGGGAGGGGCCTTTTGATGGCATGGAAAGAATTCGTCCGCATATGCTTCACGGAAGAGTGTTTTATGAACATTACAGAAGATACCAATTTGCGATGGGCTTTGTCAGGGGTAAAAAAGTATTAGATGCTGCCGGTGGAGCTGGATATGGTTCTGAACTACTTGCTCACAAAGCAAAGGAAGTAGTGGGCATTGATTATGATTTGAGAGCAATTAAGCAATGCCAACAAAATTATCAAAGAAGTAATTTGGGTTTTATCCACGGTGACGTAACAAGGCTAAACTTTCCCGAAAATGATTTTGATGTAATTGTTTCTTTTGAAACCTTAGAACATATTAAAAATTTCAGAAAATGTTTATCCGAATTCAGGCGGGTTTTGAAGCCGGATGGATTCTTGCTGCTTTCGGTCCCTAACGCAAAATTTGATGATCCCAATAACCCTTATCATATAAATAAATTCAGTCAACAGAGATTAAGAGAAGAGCTAACTAGATATTTTAAAGAAGTAAAAATTTTGGGCCAGAGATACACAGTTAAAGGCAGAGCTCCTATTATAAAGTCAGCGCCTCTTGCAAACGGTCTTCTAGTTAGTAATCTGTATTCTTTTTTGGATAATTTGTTTTTCTCTTTTTCCCCAAAAATTTACGAAAAATTGAGAAGATACCTTTATTTGAGGAAAATAGTTATTACCGAGAATCATCTTAACCAAGCAGAAACATTCTTGGCAGTGTGTAAAAATTGAATTTAGGATTCATAAAGTTGTCGATAGAGGTTTAAGGTTTGGTGGGCGACGGCAATATGGTTAAAAAGTTTTTCGGCTCTTTTTCTCCCTGCTTTTCCAAAAGCAGCGCATTTTTTTGTTGATTTAAGGAATTCAAGAATTGCCTTACTAAAAGCTTGAGCATCTTTTGATTTAACCAAAATGCCTGTTTTTCCATTTTTAACCACTTCAGGAATTCCGCCAGCAGTGGTACTCACAACTGGCTTACGACAGACCATGGCTTCTACTAAAACAATTCCAAAAGGCTCATAGATAGAAGGAAGAACAAAAACATCGGCCTGGTTAAGAATATTCATCACTTTCTGATGGAGAAGTGGTCCTAAAAAAAGGACATTTTTTTCTGCTTTGTGTTTTTTGAGTTTTTTAATCATTTGTTTTTTTGAGTATCCATGCTCCTCTCCGATGAAAACAAAAATAGTGTTAGGTGATTCTTTAACCACCTGAGGAATAACTTTCTCAAAAATATCTATTCCTTTTCTCAGTTCTAGTCTTCCAATAAAAAGAACGATTTTGGTATTGGGTGGTAAATTTTGATCTTTTCTAAAATCAAGACTGGACTCAAGATCTTTATCGATTTTTTCAATGCTAATACCATTGGGAATTACCTGAACCGCTTTTTTAAATAACAGTATCTTTGTCTCTTGACTACCAATTGCTTTACTAGGAGCAGTAACCAAGTCTGCATCTTTGATCCCGCTGATTTCCATTCGACTGGCGATTTTTAAATCTAGGTTAGTAATCCGATTATGGATGCCGATTTGATAAAGAGGACTATGAATCCGAACGACTGTTTTGATCCTTGGAAAAAATTTCTTGATTAGAAATGTTTCAGCACCGCACTCGGGGCCTTCGATAATATCGAAGTGATGAATCCTGTTTAACCTCCAAAAAGCATAGAGCATAGTAAACGCGTTTCTCAAACGGCTGGAGGTCCATTTCAAGTTTAATACACTCAAAATCCTAAATACGATGTCGTAAGGAAATCCAAGTCTACATCTAGTAACCGAGATTCCATCTTCCGCGTGGGTCTCAAATTTTGACCTAAATGCTCCAGCAATGATATGAATATTTACTCCGAGGGCTTTCAGCCCTAGAGCGAGATTATGCGTATAAGTGGAAATTCCTCCGCTACTAGTTTCTGGTGGATACCAAAAAGAAAGTAAAGCAATTTTTATAGCCCTATCGTGACAAGTTGCAATTTTCATCTCTTTATAATTAAAAAAGTATAACCTAAAAATATTTTTCTTTTTGAATACGGGAGAAATGTTTCATAAAAATAGGCAAGATATTGACATGGAAGCAGAAATATTCTATAGAGCCCTTTTCTTATCATTTTTGGTAATATTGAATCCAATAGTGACAAGTTTGCGAGTTGACTTAGTGTAGATAATATACCTCCCCTTCTAATTGTCTCAAGAATAACCATACTGTTTTCACCGCAAAGTTTTTGTATTTTATAATGAGTCAGCCTCTGGAAATCATTTGGCTCCTCGTGAAGTTCCCAAATGAACGGGGACGATATAATTAAATAGCCTCCTTTTTTCAAAATTCTTCCTGCTTCTGAAAAGAAAAGTTCAGGTTTTTCATGATGTTCTAGAATCTGGAATGCTGTGATTATGTCATAAGAGTCGTTTTTAAATTGTGGCATCTTGAAGTCTTTCTTATAGTTCTTATGAAAGTAAAAATCGGGTTTGTTTAACTCAAAGGAGAGGTTTTTACTAAACTCTTTTAAATCTATCCCCTTATATATGATATCGAGTTTTTTAAAGAAGGATTCATAAGGCTTGGAACCACATCCAATATCTAGTAATTTTTTGTTCTGTAGTTCTTTATTATACTTGTCGAGCAAGAATTTTATGGATTGTAGGATACTATGTTTTTCTATGAAAATCGGACTGAGATAATAGTTTATTACCCTGTTTATTTTATTTAAATTTTTATCAATTTTTTTCATAGCTCTTAACGTATGTTTCAATATGACTCCATTAGTCTTTGATAATGTTTTTCCGGTGTGAAGTTGTTAATACCAAACTGCCGACACTTAGTGGATAGTTCGTTATATAATTCTTTACTTTCTAATATCTTAACTATTTTCTCTGCTAATTCATTTATATTTCCTGACTCGAAAAGAAAACCAGTTTTTCCGTCTTTTACAAAATCGGCCATGCCGCCTCTGTTACTGGCAATAACCGGTCTGCCGGCCGAAAAAGCCTCATAAATAACATTAGGCGAGTTATCCAGCCAGAGGCTGGGTACGACAACGACACTGGCTTCTTGATAATATTCTTTGATTTTTTTATGAGGAATTTTACCCACAAAATTGACTTTGTTAGTCATTCCAAGCTTTTTGGCTAGAGAAATTAAATGTTTTTTTTGTGGTCCATCGCCTACAACTGTTAAATGAGCCTGATTAATTTTTGAAGTAACTTTTGGTAAAGCTTTAATAAGGTCACTAATTCCTTTTTCTTTTACCAGTCTACCAATATATAAGATATTTCCATCTTTTTTTAGTTTTGGATTGAAGCAATAGTTTTTAACGTTAAGAAAATAGGGCAGATGCTCGACGTTTTGAAACCCAAAAACTTCTAAATACTCCTTTAGTTTTTTTGAAGGAGAGATAAACTTATCGACTATTCTTTTGCTCGCTGCCACTCTGAGTTTAAAAGGCAAATAAGAGATAAGTAAATTATGGAAACTTAGACAATTGTTTTTGAAACATTTTAGTCCGATATTGCCCTGGCAGACTTCTAGAGAATTTTTCTTAACCATCCAACCACTAGGGCAAAGAATCATATAATCATGGATGGTTTGAACCACTTTGTGACCTCTGATAGGCAACAAGACAGAAAAAGGGGCAAGGTAGTTATTGTGAATGTGAATCATATCGGGCTTGGTTTTGTCAATAAATTTTTTAAGTTTAGAGTAAACTTTAAAGTTAAAAATCTTACTGGAAAAGTAATGGCCCAAAAAACTTTTTGCCTCTCCTACCACTAAAGTATCTTTTGTTTTCATCGGTTTACCACGAATAGCAAAAACAAAAACTTGGTGACCACTCTTTTTTAGAAGATCAACAAGATTGAAAAAATAAGTTTCTGCTCCGCCAACTCTTTCGTAGTCATCATTTATTTGTAATATCTTCATCGGCGACATACCTCTTCGTAAACTTTAATGGTTTCTCTAGCAGTTCTTTCCCAAGAAAATTTAGCTGCTTGAACAGACCCCTTTTTTATCAAGCCTTTTTTGAGATTGGAGTTAGTTAAAACCTGAGTGATTTTACTAGCGATCTCATCAGCATTCAGGGGGTCATTTATAAATAGAGCAGCATTACCAGCCACCTCCGGCATGCTGGAGATGTTGGAAGTTATTACCGGACAGCCACAAGCCATGGCTTCAAGAATGGGAATCCCAAAACCCTCATAGAGAGAAGGGAAGACAAATAAATCCGCCAAGTTATAAAAATAAGGCAAGTCTCGATTAGGAATGTAGCCGGTGAAAATAATCTCTCCTTTTTTGACCAGGTCGCCAGCCTGTTGAAAAATGTTTTCAAATCGCCACCCCTTTTTTCCGCCAATGACTAATTTGTGTTTTAAGTCTTGGGCTTTTAATTTTGAAAAGGCCTTAATTAGAGTAGTAAAATTTTTTATAGGATTTAATATGCCAAGAGAAAAAATAAAGGGAAAATCTAGTGTGTATTTTCTTTTAACCCTTTCGAGATTTCCTATTTTTCTAAAAGATTCCTCTGCGGCTGCATAGATAACTGTAGTTTTTCCTTTTACATTCGGAAAGAATTTGAGTAAATCTTTTTGGGTATTTTTGGAACCGGCGATAATTATATCTGTTCCTTTTAGAACTTGAGGCAGAAGATATTTATAAATATAAGGAGAATATCTTGATGGGGCAGCTTGAGGATGGGTAAGAGGAAAGAGATCATAAATGGTGAGAATTTTTTTGGCTTTCATCGGCAAAAGAAATGGCCCCATTTGGCAAGGGTCATGGATAATATCAAGTTGATATTTTTTGACAATAGTTAGTAGGTCAAAGCTATTTTTGAGCACTTTCCTTAACGGGGTTCTACCAAGATTTATCTTGATTTCATTTTCTCGGGGGAAACCAGTGTTTTTGCTATCTTTGATAAAAAAATATTTGTTTTTTTTGTCAACTTTTAGCAGATTTCTGATTAAATTGTAAGTGTAAACTTCCAATCCGCCTTTTGGATTATCTAAATTTTTTTCAACAATAATACCAATGTTCATTTTTCTCTCCAGGCATAAAGCATCCCTAGACGTATTCCCCTGGGTGATCTTGATGTTTTGACTCTTATTTTGAAGTTGTGGCTTCGCAGAAAAGTTTCCAAGTCCTGGCATTGATACTTTGTATATGGACTTTCATGGTATTCTATGGCTATTCTGTCGATTTTACTCAAGTACCTTTTGGGTGTATTAAACAAAATATCATACTCGCTGCCCTCACAATCAATTTTTAGAAAATTTATTTTCCTTAGATTATTGTCTTCAAAAATATCTTTTAGCCCTATGGTTTTAACAGAATGAAATTTTTGCCCAGGTTGCCCAAATAGGGAAGCTGTTTCCGAGTGCCCAGTTAGAAATATTTTTTTACTCCCTTTAGTTCCGGAAACAGCTAGATTAAAAGGGATGATGTTGCTAAGTTTGTTTAACTTAATATTGTAGTTCAAGAAATTGAAGTTCTCACGTACAGGTTCGTAGGCATAAACTTTACCCTGTGAGGACTTGAGGGCAGCGAAAATGGAAAAGACGCCAATATGTGTACCGATATCGACTACGATGTCTTTCTCGTTAATGTCGAAGTTAGCAGGAGTATAAACTTTCAAAACCCAAATGTCAGCCCAAGGTCCGCGAGTATGAGGCTCAATTGGAGTAAGAAATTTGATTCCATTCCGCAATTGAAGTTGCAACACTTCACCTTTCTGAAGTGCAAGATAAGCCAGAAAATACTGATGCCAGTTTTTAAGAGCTTTAATGATCTCTATTGATAGCAAAATATTGTCTTTTAAATATCCGCTTGTGGGATTCATAAAGATATGGTTGATAGATTTTGGTAAAGCTTTTCCAGTTTTTCAATATAAGGTTGCCAGGCGTAGTTTTTAACTTTTTTAAGACCATGCTCAGCCATTTCTTTGGTTTTTTCCGGATGGTTAAGAACGTCTTGGATTTTTTCTGCCAAGTCTTCTGGATTTTGAGGTTTAGCATATACGGCTGCCCCGCCTGCGATTAGAGGAAAGTCGCAAACATTAGTACAAACCATTGGTGAGCCGCAAGCCATAGCTTCCAAAATCACCAAACCAAAGGCGTCGTAAAGAGAGGGAACAACGGTGACATTGGTTGAGGAATAAAAAATTTTAACCTTTTCTTTTGGAATTTTACCAAGAAAAGTAACCTGGTTGGTAATTTCTAAGTCTTTAGATAACTGTTCAAGGGTTTGTCGGTATCCTCCTTCACCAGCAATCAATAACTTGACATTTTTATCTTTAAGTAGAGTTACAGCTCTAATCAGATATTGAAATCCTTTTATAGGTAATAAACGACCGATGGCAAAGATTAACCTATTATTTGGATTGGTGGCAAATCTTGCTCGTAGTTGCTTAATTGCTTTTGGACTGGCTCGATAATAATTTTTAAGATTGATAGTATTGGGCATTATTTCGATTTGCTCTGGTTTTGCCCCTAGTTCTAAAAGTTCGTTTTTAACCGTATTACTAACAGCTATTAGTTTTAATGAGTTTTTGATGATATATTTTTCCCAGATTAAATACAGCTTCTTAAGCATTATCGAAATAAGAATGACAATGGATTTATCCTTAATTTTTTGCAAAGCACGCATTTCGCCGAGTTGTGTCAAGTGAAAGGTATAAATGGTTCGTTTCCTATCCAGAGGAAAGAAGAAAATATGACCGTGGATTATCCCTCCTAAATCCTTTGCTTTTCTTCCAGCCAAATAACCAAATTTTAATTTTTGGAGAGGTGAGATTTTACTTGGCTTGTTAATCCTGTAAATAGTTAGATGGGGATGAGATTCAGATTTTTGGACACAAGGGTCTCCGCAGGTAATAACATTAACAACGTAACCTTTTTCTAATAATCTTTTGACTAGCTCTTCTGCTAAAATGCCACCGCCGCCGATTTCTGGTGGGTATTCACTGATTATATTAATAGGCATTGTTAGCCTTTGGTTTACTCAACAATCATTTTTTTAATTAGAAAATCTTCCTTTCCCCATCGAAATAGTAGCTTTACGCGCTCATATTTACGAACAACCTCTTTTTCGTTAAAGCTGATAGTCAACCACCCTTGGTTATCAGGTGTAAGCTCAATAGGATTACAGCTTTCTTTTTCTTCAAGACACATGCGAAATATTTCTCCTTGAATTTGCATTTTCAATCTTTGAGAGTCTGGAAAGTAAAGATAGAGAGAAGCTTCAGTTCCTTTAGGGAGTTTTAATCCGTTCTCGTCAAAATGCCATTTTCCTTCGGAACAAGCGACCACCTGGTCAGGCATAAAACCCTTATAGCTCTCATTTATTTTGTAAACATTAAGAGAGATGGAAAGATCGTTAATTTTTTTAGGCGTTTTTTGAAAAATTCTATGCTCAGCTACGAATATTGAGGGATCATAAATATGGCCGATATTTTCTAAGATTTGATAGCGGACAATTTGCTTTGAAATCAATTCTGCGGATCCTGAAGGTAAAAAAGACAACATTCCTCCTTCTTCAGCGGCAACAACATAGACAGATTGTGATGTGACTTTATTTAAAAAGCTATTAACCTCATTTTCATAAGTAAAAATAGTTCTTTTTCCAAAAATAAAACGCAACGGAGCTCTGAAACCAAATGCATCTTTTTCGCATAAAACCACAGCCTCGTCTGGCAAAGACTTAGCAATATTTTTAATTTGGCTGTTCACTATTCCATTAAATTGGGCAAAAGTTAAAATAGGCGCGCTGATTAGTAAATTATCAGCTAGGATTAAGAACAAAAGAATATATTTAAATTTTCCGGAAAATTTTTCTAAAAATAATGCCGTTAAAAGACAAGAAAGCGGAAGAATAGTAGGAAGATAACGTCTTAACATCCAGGGATGATCATAAAAAAGTGTTAATCTAAACAAAAATACAAAAGTGGGGGCGACCAAGAAGCAGATTAGCAGTATTAAAGTATTTTTTTGCCTTCTCCACGAGAAGAATGCTTTTAGAATTACTGGGATGCTTAATAAAATTGGGAGGAGCATGTTATAAGCTCCCAGAACATTTAAGATGTAGAAAGTAGGTTGCTTGGATATAAAACTTATATCTTCCCCTGTTGAAATCTCGAATGTTCGTCGAAATAAATCGGCAATAAAGATTTCTATGCCCTCTGGTATTTGTTGAAAGTAAACGGGTTGGATAAAAATGGAGTAATAGAGAAAGAATAAAACGATGATTATTAAAACAGATAAGACTTTCCTATCTAAAAGCCATGTTTTTCTTTGGAGTAAGCATAGAAAGGGTATCGCTATAAGAAGCATAGTGAGGATCCACATTCCCTCGGGTCTGGTAAAAAGAAAAAGACCTAGGCTTAAGAGCGAGATAACAAATAGATTACTTTTGTCTTCCTGGTATGCTTTAAGCAGGCTTAAAATTGCAAACCAAATAAGGGTTAAGCTGAATGTCTCAGTCATTGTTTGTCGGCTATACCAAATTAAAACGAAAGAGGTTGAGAGCATTAAAATGGTAAAGATACCCACTTTTTTATTACCAATTTTTTTGCCAATAAAGTAAAGGGAAAGAAGACCAATTATTAATGGAAGGAAATTGCCAATTTTGATTCCTTCGATACCCAAAAAAGCTCCATGTAAAGCTAGCCAGGAAATATAGCCAAAGTGAAAGTCGGGCTTAGTAATTCCTGGACGCACGAGAGCGGTTATGAGAGCTTCAGGGGTAT
>Ga0315285_10005051_pt1 | contig 13643 bp, 9 predicted proteins | sample YL17G09_36_MG_FD_203698 | JGI IMG/M metagenome (GOLD analysis project Ga0315285, IMG submission 203698) | Sediment microbial communities from Yellowstone Lake, YNP, Wyoming, USA - YL17G09_36 | ecosystem: Environmental > Aquatic > Freshwater > Lake > Sediment | place: USA: Wyoming | collected... | reverse complement strand
TGCAGAAGCATCTGTAACATCAGTTTGATTTCTACGTGGTCCTTTACTAGGAGATCCTGTTCTAGCATATGTAAATCCTACAGCTCCTGGAATAGAACCACCCATTGCAAATTTCTCTTGAGGAAACATTATAGTTTCTTTTTTCTCAACTGCTGGATGTCTAACTGTTTTCTCCCACTCTTCTGCTTCTTGCCAGGTTTTAAATGGACCACCTAAATGATCACCTGTTTTTCTAAATTCACCAATAGGATCTGCTAATGGTTTACCATATTTAAAACTAGGAATTAAATAAGCTGGTTCTCCATTCTCTCCACCTATAGACATAGCTCTTTCACTACTAGGAGTATTATAAGGAATAACATATCCTTCTGGTAACTTATCACTAGTTGGTTGTAGGAAAGTTAGTTTACCATTCTGTGCTTGAGGAACATAATTAACTGGATAGACAGATCCACCCATTTGAAACTGTCCACCCCATGCAGGAGAATAATCTCTACCTTTCATAGAATATCCTTCTCCTTTATATCCTTCAGGAACAGAGGTTTTAGAATCATTGTAGTTATCTAACCAACCACCATTTCTCATGTTGTTAGAATTATCTCTACCACACTCATGACATATGTACATATCTTTCTTACTGGAATCAGATTTGTTCCAGGACCAACCGCATGTGCATTTTACTTTACCACTACTCATTATTTATAAGATATTTGACTTGGTGCAATAATAAATTGACTAACCAAGTGAGTTGTTGATGTATTATCTAATATATGTCTCACCTTAAGATCCTTAGCTCTTATAGTTGCTTTCTTGAAACTTCTAAGTCCATAGTCCATATTAGCTTGGTTAATCACTTTATCAATAGATAAGCTTTCACAAGTTGTATTGAATAATGGAATCTGAGAAGTTTTCTCTAAAGCCCAGAAGGTATTGTACTGATAGAAGTTATCACTCTTAGTATATGTGATGGTTTTACTATCTGTATTAAAAATAGGATATTGATTGTAAGCTTGTAAGTTATGAAGAGGTTTAGCTACAAGCTGTAGTATTCCAGAACTCTGTTGTCCATTGTATACAATAGCTTTATTAAACCATTTATCATTTGTTTCTATTCTTGTATTTGTACTAAATACACCATCAGGTATACTCAGGTATTCATATGCCTTAGTATAATCCACTACGTTCTGTAATAGCTCATCTTGAAATCTATATGCAAAAGGATACTCAATAATGTATGGTTCTATGTTTCCATAGAATGTATTATAGTTTTGTATATTAAGTCCATGTGCCCATGTACATCCTGTTTTAATTTGTACTAGAGTTATGTTTGTAAAATCTGATACAGCTATATCTTCAACACTAACACTCCTCTCTGCTTTACACTTGCCAGTAGATTTAATAGTAATGATTGAAACATCATCATCTACAACATAACTAATTCCTCTCACAAGATCTCTTCTAGATACATTCTCAGCTATTATATTTCCAAATTGGTCATAAATAGTGAATGGTCCTACACTAGGTCCTGATTCTTTTAATTTTATGGCTATAGTCTTTGACATATTAACAAATTCCGTTATTAGTTAATGTTACATCTGCTGGTGTACTTGGACAACATCTTCCACAGAAAGTTATTGATGAAGGTCCTCCTCCTATAAGTCCAACATTTACACTTGCTGGTACTCCTGTACAATCTGTATAAGTTACTGCTACTACACCCACTGTTGTTTTAACAGCAGTGTATGAAATACAAGGAATTGCAGTTGTGGTAGTTGTAGTGGTTGAGAAACATTGTTGTATATTAACAATTATTCCATCTACTACTTGATAAACTGTTCCACTAGCTGAACTCTCATCTGTAAAATACCATCCATCAGGAATCACTGAACAATCTGTTTCATAGTTAGGACCTGCATATATTATAGATCCAAGAGTAAGGAATTCATAACTTCCAACTATAGTGTTAACTACAGTGTTTGGTGGAATAGTATTTAAATAAGTCATTGCATTACAAGCATCTATTTGACTACCTGTTGAATCAACAGTTATATTAAGTGCTGTTAAATCATATCCAATAGCAAAATCAACTTGATTTAGATTCTCAGGTCTTTTACAAGGTGGAGGTGCAGGTCCCACTGTAATCACACCATTACCATCTAATGCACAATAAGTGAATGCAACTGTTCCTGCCAACTGACAATCATATTTAGATGATGTAGTTGTTGTAGTTGTTATGTTTGGAACTAAAGAAGTTGTAGTTGTTGTAGTTATTGGATCTGGAACTATTGGTCCAGCAATAAAATCAAAATCATCACAGCATCCATTGATTCCTGAATAGAAGAAATTATTCTCACCCATATAGAAATTAGGAAGATAGCTATGGAAAGAGATCCAGCTTTGTGTATTAAAGTTGTATGATGCTGTCCAAGATTTATTACAGAAGTATTCTGGGTCAGTCAAGTTTACAACTGTTCTAAGTGGAGCACTTCCAACAATAGGTTCTTCTACATAGAATTCTTTTGTATCATAATCATATTTAACATCAGGAGTAACAGGAATATAATCAAGTTTAGTTATAATGATTCTTTCATATCTATTATCATATACACCATGTAATCCCACACCATTAAAATTATTATCTATATCAACTCCTGGTATAGTAACCATCTTACCATTTATCATAACAGTTTTACTTGGGAAATATGTTAATATTTCAAATGATAAATGGTTTGTAAAGAAGTTGTTCATTCCTGAAGCAAACGATGTAAGATCTTTAGCTCCTTCACCTGTAAGTAAAAAGACTTGTCCTCTTTTAGCATCCACTGTAACTTGTCCTTGAGGAATCTTTAACAAGAACTTATTCTGACTTCCTACATATCCAAGATCTGTTTCAGCAAAATCAATAGGAGGTGAACTTCTAAATAGAGAAGGATTACCTAAATAAGCAGCTTGAGGATTACTTGTATCAATTGTAAGTAATGTATTATACAATAAAGATTTATTATCAAATCTAACTAGGATAGCTTTATTTTGAATACCATCTAATGATGTAAGGTTTCCATAGTTTTGAGGGAAATCAAAGTATGATAATGCTCTATACGTTAACCAGCTATTTATTCTATTATCAGAATCTATGTTCTGAGAATCTGAATAGATTGTTCTAAATGGATAGTATGTAAAACAGAAATCTTTTGTCCAGTCAGCTGGTAAATGTGTAAACACATTTTCTTTATTCTGTTTTGAATATGTTACATTGTAATTGTATGTATTGTCAAATGCAATAGATACATAGTTTTCTTGTACCCAATCATCAGGAATAGAAGAACTTACATGTGGCCAGAAATCACCTTCTCTATTATTGAATGCTTGTCTAAGATCTGTATTGTAAGAACTCTCACAATAGAAGTTAGGAATACCATATGCAAACAAATAGAAGTATCCATTATAATATGTTCTATCAGGATTATCTTGAGCAGGGTAACTAGGAATTGATGTTGGTCCAGGTTCTTGACTATTAGGACAATCAAAGTTAGTTGCTTTGTATGAAATAATACTTGATAAAGTTCCTATACCACCACCCACTGTATAATCTGCAAGAATAGATCTAGCAGAGTGCCAGTATATTGGATAGGCTATATTACCAATCTCATCATAGAATATGTCGCTATCATCAGGAGCATTAACTCTATTGTCTATAAAGAACGGTAGTTTTGTTTTGAATGTAAATCTAGATATGAATGTATCTCCACCAAACACTACATCATTTCCTGATGTTGTTGGATTGATAGATGATTGATATCCTGTATCCACTGTAGTGTATGTATATATTTGTCCCCATTGATTTGGAACTATATTCTTTAATGAAGCATAATAAGATACAACACTAATGTCTTGTTCTTTTGCAGGAGTTGCACATGCATTAGTTCCACCAATAGTAATTCTAGATTTCTCTGTAACAATAGGAACTCCTCCTACAATCATGCTAGGACTATTACTTGGTAATGGTAATGGTGGAACTGCTGTAGTACCATCTTCTCTAAAAAGTGATGTTCTTAAATAAACTGTTGATTCTCTTCTATAGTTATTGATAGGAGCACTTTTAATTTTATTATCAATTGGATCAAAGATTGTATCACCAACTGATTGAACACCAGGAATAAGATATCTGTATATATCAAGCATTCTTTGTTTGACACCTTGTACACCATTAACTGTAATGTTATTACCAATTCCTACATTATAATTATAATCAGCTATTGAATTATATGAATAAGCAAAGTTTCTTCTTGTAATACCATTAATGTAAATAGTTAAATAAGATTGATATACAGTGAACATTGCTGTTGCACTAAATCCATATCCTGAAGCTCCTACAAATTGTGAACTATTTAAAGCATCTATTTGAGCTTCTTTTGTAAGAAGTTTATATTTAGCATTACCTCTCACTTCAACAAAGTGACCAAGTCCTTTACCAAACATTACATTCTCAAGCTTTAATACATTACCTAAGAACGGTTGTCCAAACGATGTTTCAGGAGAATTAAATACTTGTCTATATGCTAGCTCTGGTTTAGTAGATATACCAGTTTGAGGAACTTCCACTGTACAATTAGGTACTCTAATTTCAGTACTAAGAACCATATAATCATTTCCATTATCTGATATATTAGTAGGACGAGTTCCTTCTAAACAATTTAAAAGATAAGTTCCTCCACCAAAAACTCCTCCAGGAACCCAAGTTCTTTGAAATCCTGCTACTGGATCTGTCCATCCAACATCATATCCAGCTTTTCCAGTTCCAATATCAGTAAAACCAACAGCAACATACCATATATCATAATTAGATGGTCCTACATTTACATTTGTTCCAAGAGTAGGTGTTTCATTTGCTCCTCGATTAGTATTCATTCTATTGAATGGTCCAGGTCCTTGCGGTATAGGTCTACTAATAGAACATAATATCTTTCTACCTAATGTAGTGTATTGTATTTTATCAAGTTTATTATTATTACAATTAGTATATTCAACCTCTGCATAAGTAGGAGTACCTGTTAGAGGTAGATTGAATTGTAATACATCAATGTTCCATGGTTTACATATATCAGTCCAAGCATTATTTGTTTCATTTAAGAATGGATCATTACCAACCACTTCATTGTATGGATAGTTTGGATAGTAATAGTATTGTCCTTCTCTTTCATAAGAGTTGACATTACGAAGAATCCCTTTAGCTACAATAGATTTATTTGTACCTCTATTACCTCTAATGATTTTAAATCCTGCTATCTCGCTTTTCTCATCATCAGTTAAATTAGAATTGTAGATGAGGTTTGATATCTGTCCTTTGTCTATTTTAAGACCAATAGGAAATACAGCATCGTTCCCCATCACCATTGATGTAGAACTTGCAAATATTTTTGATTCATTTACAGGAGAAACTAATACATCTGGAAACTTATGATGTCTAATTCTTTGACCTGCTAGATCTCCCCATAAATCTGCATTACAAGGATATTCTTCTATAGATTCCCAATAAGCCATTTGACCATATTGCCATGGTCCTTTATAACCAGGATCTGTAGAATATCCTGGAACAAATCCAGTTACAGATGCTGTGTTATATATTTTCCAATAAGGACTATAGTTTGTACCTGGTTCAGGGTAACCTATGAAGTCAGCACTTGTATCAGGAATGTTTGGTTGAGACCACTCATTCCAGTTCTGTGCTCTTCCAGGAATATGAAAACCATCTGTTTGTTTTCCATTTTTTAATAAGAATACAATCTCAAATGCATACACCTCATCACGTAGATACCCACGTAAGTTTGTAGCATTAAGTTCATCAGCATAGTTTTCACTAGCAGGTATTCTATATGTCTCCCATTCAACAGTTATTTGATTAGCTATTGATTGATAATTAAGTCTACTAATAGATGTAAGATTATCCCATACAAGTATGTCTTGTACAGATGTAAGATCTTGTGCTATTTCATAATAAGGAAACTTCTCAAATATATCATTGATAGATAATTGTATTGCAGTTTGATCACTTCCAGTGTATGTAACTTGATCTGTAGGTTCTTCTATAAAATATGTACCTACTAACTCAACAGCTGTACCATTATTAATTGTTTTAATTACAGCTAAGTTGTAGTATTGAAATTGTCCTGTAGTATCAAGATCTGATATATTTACAATAATAGATTTATTAACATTAGTATTGAAATTAACTGTTGTTAATTGCTCATCCATTATAGGAGTAGGATTTGTAACAGAGTAGTATGATGTATAACCATTACCTATAGCATCACAATATTGTATAGCAAATTGATAAGTTCCTGATATAAGTTCTCCTCCATTTCTTACTTCATGAATTTCAAGTTGAGGAATAGTAAAATTAGGTTGTATTTTAATTTGGTTACAATCTAATTGATCTGTATATATAGGATTACAAAGATCTGAACCAGGCTGTAGTAAATAAGGAATATCATTTATATCTAAATATCTTCTTGGATTAAATCCATCTGTCCAATATATTTCTATAGTACAATTAGTTATTTTATGTACTACTTTATGTATTGGATTATTTAAATTAAAATTTAAACATGGAGCATTAACTAATGTATGATAGATACAATCACCATTATCCATATATCCTATCTCTGAATCACCACTTATTGGATTATGAAGAAAGTATATATGTTTACTTTTTTCATTAATGAAATGAGTCCCAATCAATAAATAAGACTTTGGAAATGTAACACACAGATCATTACCTAGCTCATTCTGATAGTTAATTATGTTACCATCAAAATTTTCTATATTAGCATTTAAGGCATAGGTCAATGAACCCTGTTTAACTTGATTGATAGAACTATCTAAGTTTAATCCAGTAGTTGCACTATTTAAATTCGGAGTTATGTTACTCTTTGATTGTTCTTCAGCCATGAGTATTAATTATTACGTCTTCTACCATATCTATTAGTACGGTTAGGAAGTTCATACATATTAAATCTATTAAGATCATTTTTGATCCTTCTTTGTTTCTCCCAAGGAGTTTGTTTCTTCATTTCAATCTCAGCCATGATATAAGCTTCTTCATAAGCTTGTTTATGGTAAACTAACTTCTGTTGTAACTGATTGAAAGTTTCATCATTAGTTTGGTTAGTAAGAGTTTCAAATATCTTGAACTTAAGAAATGCTTCTACATATTCTCTAATACGATAGTTATCAGGAATCATTTGGTTTCCTATTTCATCATACTCTGTGGCATAAAACAATAAGTGTACTACACCATTTCTGAAATTGGTTACAAACTTATTATCTCTAATATCAAAGCTATCATAACTAGCAGCACCAGGAGTGAATTCATGAATAGGAGGAGCTTCTGCATAGAAGTCCCAAGCACTTGTATATTCCACTCCACAATTCTGTCTTGCAGATATGTTTCCAGGTCTAAGTAAATACTCATGAGTGTATTGTCTAGCTACACTATTATTTGTTTTATAAACAGCTTGAACTAGTTCTGGCATACATGTACCATCACATTGTGGAACTTGACAACCAGGTCTATTACAAGGAGTTCCTCCAATAGTTAATGGAGAAACTTGAATAGTGGTAGCTGAAGCAGCTTGAGAATAGAATGAGTTAGCTGTTTGATATGGATACCCTGCTACTGCTGTACACATCCAAGCCTCTCTTACAGCATAAAAGTTATCAGGAAGTCTAGCTTCAAAATCTTCTATGTAAAGAATCTCTTCGCTTATTACAAAGGTAGTTCTTCCTAACTTCTTAAGACACTTGTCTAAGTAGGTAGGAAATAAAAGATCATCCACTGCACCAGTATCAAAATAGCTTTTAAGCTCTTCTTTAACTGTTGAGTAGACAGGCTCTGGGGATACAAAATTATATTTATAGTAGTATGACATAGTTCATTATTTTTTCCATTCTTGGTAAATATTTTGGTACTTGTCGTTGGTCTTTAGATAATGTGATAATAATCGTGAAGTGAGTCTAGAAGGTTTGAAATACCAAAGGTCAGAATTTTTGAAACGTGCAGTTTGTTTAAACCACATCCAACCAAAGAAATAACCTTCTGTATGATAATTAAAGTTATATATAATTTTTCCTTTCTCCTTAGTCTTTTGCCAGTCGATCGGTAAGTTGACAAACTCTTTACCATCTACATTGTTTTTTAGTCTTCTTCTTTTCTTTTTATTGATTGAAAACTCTCCAAATCCAAAAGGTAGTTTTATTCTTTCACCTGTTTCTAATATGTATTCTTTAAAAGATTCATTGTAGGTATATAATATATTTCTCCATTCATCGTAAGTAAGTTTAATAGATGGATGTTTTTTGCAGAAATTATTATAACTTTCCTTACTGGAACTTCTCCAATCAATCTTTGTTCTCATTAATTAGTTGGTTTTGAATTTGGTGCTTGCCCATCTATTCCTTCTTGGCTTACATCTGTTTTCAAATTGAAATATGTAGAAAGGAGTTTTTTAGATGTTAGTTCTAATGTTTGTTGTTCTAGATATCCAGGAAGAGGAAACTCTTTATCTAATGGATTCATACATAACTGTTCATTTGTATAATCTGGTGTACCACATCCACATTCTGGATACATGATTTCATTTTCAACATCTTCTTCAAACAATGCTACAAATCTAATTGCTTTAAGTAAAGGATTGTTTACATATAGATATCCATTAGATATCCAATAGTATTCTTCTTTCTTAATTATAGGAAGCTTCAAAAGATTTATATATCTATTGATAGTTATTTCTTTTAACTTCTTTCCTACACCACTCATGGCATTAATAGAATACACCCCTTGTATTACATATTGGTAATTACCTTCTGATATACGTGGAAGTTTAAACTTAGTTCTAGCTATGCTACATTCATCTACATAATTGCAACATTCAGAAATAGATACCTCTACCATTTCCAAACAAGGAATTGTAGTGAACAATGTATCAGTTGCCCATAATTTTCTTAAATTGGTTTCTCTCTTTATAAGTAATAGAGCATTGTTTCTGATTTCAGAAGCAATAGCTCTATCTGTAATAAGACTATCTGTAGAAAGTATCTTGTGGACACTTCTAACATCTGATACTAATTTTCTTAATGTTGCCATAATTATATTCGAGTTTCAAACTCTGCTATTTTACCTAGATTACGATCATAGACTAAAGCAAGAGCTGCACGTACTGAGTGTACGAAGTTATTATCTAAGTGCCATCTATCTGTTCCAGACAAGCTAGGCATTTGTTGTATTCTTACTCCCTTAACCTCTTTAGCCATATAGTGATGTTTATCACCTGTATGTACCTCTCTATAAACAGCATCACCAAATTGGTGACTATATTTAGGATGTGTTGCAAATAATAATGGTAAGTCATCTAACTTACAATTACCATGATGCCATCCAATAAATGTATTTCCTAATGTCATTCCTTTAACAACTGAATGCTCTCTCATAAACTCTACATCAAGATCTTCTTTGAAATAAACATCTAATGCATGAGCTAAGTAAAAAGATTTAGTTCTGTCATGATTTCCTTGTACTAATACAACATGTACAGTGCTACAATATTGTCTTAACATGTTAATTGTATCTACAAGAAGAGCAAATCCCATTTCATATTCTGAATGGTAATCCATTATAGTATCTTGTGGTGTACCCTGTGTAGTTTGGTTTTGATAGTTATCAGTATGAAAGAAATCATTTGATATAGGAAGTACTAAATTATTTATAAAGTAATTAGCTTCTACTTTCTTAATCAAAGACTGAGCCATATTAAAATATGTTAAAGCTCTGTTTGTTGGATCATTATCACCATCTACCACTCTTTTAGCTAAATGATAATCAGATATAGATATTTCTACATCTACGTACTCTCTACTATCGGTACGATCTGTTTTATTAATTGATATATTATTTGGTTTGTAGTTTTGTAGGAAGTTAGCAAAGTCTTCAGGGGAATAGTCTTTTGCTTCTTTCTTCTTTGAGAAGACTGAGGAAGTAAACTTCCCACTTGGTAACATCTTAGACCAGTAGTTTGTAATTACATACTTGTCTAAGTTTATCTTATGTAATTTAGCTAGTTCAATATCATCTTTAGGTTCATAGTCAGTAACTATTGTACTTTCCATTGTTCCTCTTTCTAGGTTCACTTTACGTTCTCCTGTGTAGTTTACTGTAGGTTCAGTATCTTTTTCTTTAAGTTCCCTCATGAGCTCATTGACCTCAAATTCACTTATTCCTAATTTCTCAGCATAGAATTTTTTACTTTTCTTTTGGGTTAACAACTCTTCTAATCGGTATAACAAGCTTTGATTTTCAGACATATGTACTCATATTAGTTAAAAAATATTGTAAAGATAAACAATTGTTTTTATATATTCCAAATAATTTTAGTTAGAGATAGAATTATTTATAACTAAATTAGTTATAAAACAAAAACTCCCCAAGAAAATCTTGAGGAGAAAACTTGTAAAACCAACAAAACAAGAATTTTTTTATTAAATTAAAATGGACAAGGTACTGCAATTATATTTACTAATACAGATCCTGTTGAATAAGCACTAGTTGCACAGAAGTTACCTGTCAAATTTGGTCCATAAGGGACAACAGATATAATACCTGTGTCACAATCAGTGATAACTATATCTCCCCCAGACTCTCCTGAATCATAAGAATAATAACTACACACTCCTGTACAAACTTCTCCTTGTGTTGTATCTGCTGGAAAGTTATCACTAACTAAAGGAGATTGAGCACATATTGTTACTGGAGGATCTATTGGTTCCACTGTAATAGTAAGTGTAGTTGATCCACCACATAGTATGTATTCTACTGTATGGATGTCACCAGGAGTTGGTTCTATTAGATATTCTGCACATGTAACAATACCTGTAGTTGTAGTGGTGGTTGTTGATGATGATGTACTGGTACTTGTACTAGTACTTGTACTGGTACTAGTTGAAGTACTGGTACTTGTTGATGTAGAACTACTTGTACTAGTTGTAGTGCTCGTAGGAGGAATTGTAGTGCTAGTAGTAGTAGTTGTACTAGTAGAAGTTGAAGTGCTACTAGATGTACTAGTTGTAGTTGATGTAGGAGGAATCAAATTGATTACTATATCAATATAATTTGTACATCTTCCTGTAGACTTCACTCTAATTATAGTTGTACCAAATGGAACAAGTATTGACGTATAACCAGCTTCTAAAGCTGTTGCAGATATACCTGTTTCAAATGGTGTTACATATCCATCTACATTTGAATAAAGATCAAAAGGACCAGCGTCCCCACCAGGTGGTATAATTAATGTTATTAATGCTATCATTTTATTATTTATTTATATTAAGGTAGAGTTGTTGTAGTAGTAGTTGTCGGTGCTATTGTAGTAGTAGTACTGGTAGTGCTAGATGTACTAGTAGTACTAGTTGTACAAATTCCTATAATACTCATAGATTCACTACTAACTGTTATAGCCAATGCACAAAGAGTGTATGTACAAGATGGACTAAAACATATATCACTAACTGTTTGTACAATTCCATTACAATCTATATACTCTGCTGTAAATGTAGTGGTATAAGGATCACTTTCAAATTCATAACAAGTGTTAGCTACAGTGGTAGAGGTAGTAGTAGTACTACTTGTGCTACTAGTTGAAGTGGTAAGACTATACAATGGTATATCAATATAATTAGTACAATCTCCTACTGATCTAACCCTAATTATTGTTGTATAATCAGGAACAAGTGCAGAAGGATATCCTGCAAGTAATGATGCTTTAGAAACACCTGTTTCAAATGCTGAGGTATATGCATCAAGATTTGAAAAAAGATTGAAAGGACCTGTGTCAGCCCCAGCTAATGTTAATGTTATTAATACTGTCATATTATTGGTTTTTAAATTAAACTGAACAAAGAGTGAATAAAGGATTAGTAACTCCATTATTGTTATCTGCTACTATTGATTGTGCACATATAGTTACCATAACTCCACCATCTGGAATAATCAATTCTTGAAAAACACCTGCACAATTTATATAATCAACTACATGATATGTTCCTGGATTAAATATTGGAGGATAAACCTCTACTGAATTACATAATGGAGGAGGAATAAAACTAGTAGTGGTTGTTGTTGTTGGAGGTAATGTAGTGCTTGTAGTAGTTGTAGATGTGCTAGTACTAGTTGATGTAGATGTTGATGTTGATGTGCTTGTAGATGTACTACTAGTAGTTGTAGTGGTAGGATCTGGTAATTGATTAGCTTCTCCAGTAAAGTTACATAATGGTAATTCATTTGCAGTTCCAGTAAAATCACAATTAGGACAACATATTTCTAACTGATTATATATATTTTCTATATCCTCTGTAATAATCATTACCTCCTCAGTAATATTTGTTACATCTTCTCTAATGATATTTATATCATCTGTAATATCACATATGATAGCATCAAACTTAGCAAGGATTGTATTTAAATTATCACATGTATTCACACCTGTACAAGGAAGTGGAGGGCCATCATATGTGACAGCACTCGTTCCTAGTATTGTTGTATTGTTTATTTGAGAGCAATTTGCCATTATATAATTTTACTTAATGTTTATAAAGGTGTACAATCTCCATTTACTGAGCAACTTGAATATAAAATAGTGTATGTGCTATCTATAGCAGGGAAGTATATAGGATTATCATTTTTATAATAAAACATTTGTATATTTCCTATTTCTGATGTCTTAATACAAAAACCACTAACTCCTGCAGTTGTATATGCAAAATCTGCATCTGATCCATCACATCCACTACTTTTTGGAGTAGTTATGTAAACTGTGTTATTAGCTTTTCCTGGTGCAGGTGTATTTCCTGTAGCATCATCTAAATCTATTTGAGATATATTAACATTCACACATGAACAAGCAAAAGGATAAACTGTTGTAGTAGAAGTAGTTGTACTAGTAGATGTGCTTGTAGAAGTACTAGTTGATGTACTGGTTGATGTAGAACTAGTACTAGTTGTGCTAGTAGAACTAGAACTAGTTGTTGTACTTGTAGAAATTCCAATACATGATCCACCAACGCAATCAGCTCCAATTGTAATTAATACTTCAGGACTAGCTGCTTCTCCACAACATCCACAATATTGACTAGTAGCACCTGGTAACATTAAACCAAATTGAGTCTCTCCAGCACAATCAATATATATAATCTGTTGAACACTATCACTTCCATTATAGAAAGTTAAACACTCACAAGGAATACCTGTTGTTGTTGTAGTGGTTGTACTAGATGTACTAGATGTGCTAGTTGATGTTGTTGATGTAGTACTACTAGTTGGAGGAAGACAAGGACCATTTGGTATCACTATAATAGTTCCAGGAACAGTTAGAGGACTATCTGTTACAACACAAATGTTTGTATCTCCTGGATTTAATATAATAGCTTCTGGCTCTCCTGTATCACAATCAGTAATGATTATAGCTACTGCATCAACTCCTGTATTATTTAATGAAAAGTTTTCACAAGGATGTATTGTTGTTGTACTTGTTGTAGTAGAACTAGAACTTGTACTAGTAGTAGTTGTACAACATTCACCTAATATATTATATATATTA
>Ga0315285_10005049_pt1 | contig 13644 bp, 17 predicted proteins | sample YL17G09_36_MG_FD_203698 | JGI IMG/M metagenome (GOLD analysis project Ga0315285, IMG submission 203698) | Sediment microbial communities from Yellowstone Lake, YNP, Wyoming, USA - YL17G09_36 | ecosystem: Environmental > Aquatic > Freshwater > Lake > Sediment | place: USA: Wyoming | collected... | reverse complement strand
TCATCTATCGAAAGTTACTCGCCCAACAAGCATATCCGAGCCATATCTAGCGAGAGGCATTCAACGCGCAGGAAGCTGGAACAGGTTTGATTTTGTTTAAATAGATGAATTATGAAAAGTTAGTATGCTGTGCCTCGGTAGCTCAGCTAGGTAGAGCGGCAGCCTCGTAAGTTGCAGGTCGCGGGATCAAAGCCCGCCCGGGGCTCTCTTTCTGAGTGCGGGTGCGCTGATGTGTATCTGTGCTGTACATGTAAACAGAAATCTTTATTAAATATTAATAGTACCGATATACAATCAGGAGCCCACTGGAAGGATGAATCATGCCACACCTACATTTCCACGAAGAGAAACTCAAATGCCCATACAGTGGGTGCGGAAAGTCGTTTGAGAAGCCTGCCGTGGTGACTGATTCATCCACGATGCCGAGAAAGACGTATTATGCTTGTCCGCATTGCCAGTCAAAGATTGACATTCTGACAGAGAACCTGAAGGTCGTCGACGTCAAACCTGCTGACTATCCGAAGGTTCTTGATTCTCCTGCAAAATGCGCACATTACTCCAGTTTTCTGAATACGTTTCCCAAAGACGGCGGAATCCCAGAAGAGTGTCTTGTCTGCCCGAAAGTGCTTCAGTGTACCGTGAGAAAGCAATAGCACTTGCAGACAGTTCCTTTATGCCAGAACATCAAACACGCTGTAGTTCTGCCTTTGTCACAAAAAAGGGAAGGATGGAAGGAAACTCGAGGTTTAGGAGAAGGGGTAGGGGTAGGGTGGGAAGCATGAGGGACGAACTATGGCCTGGACGTTGTGTCTGGAGGTCTTGGGCAGGGCACTCGCCTTGTTTTCCTTTATCCTTTTTATCATATTCAACTCTCCAAGTAAGCCTCTTTTTCCCAAGGATTTGAGCTTCAGTACGAAGTAGAGAGAAGGTTCGGCTTTTTCTGAGCAAACGATAACCTATGCAGCGCTATGGAAGTAAAGCTCTTAAATAGCAACTCCATCTCTAGAAGATGCAAGAGGGGCTGTCGGCTAGCTTGGTCTAGGCTTGTAGACTTGGGCTCTATAGACCCCGGTTCAAATCCGGGCAGCCCCACCATCGGGGATTTTTTGAACTCAGACTGGTGGTGGCGGTCTTGTACCCAGAACTACAGGTTTCGTGAGTGTCTGGCTGCCTCTCACGATGGTCAAAATCACGGTTTCATCGGGGACCGTGTTTTCTTCTGTATAACTTAGCATTTCGTCTCCGTTTCTGATGCGGGTATTGTTGATCTCGATTATTACATCGCCAGCTTGTATGCCTGCGTCGTGAGCTGGCCCAGTTGCATTGACTTCAGCCACTCTCCAACCATAGGTTACGTTCAGATCGTACTGTTGCGCCAGTTCGTAGGTCATGTCCGTTCCAGCTACGCCCAAGTATGAGTGATCAGAGTAGCTGCCATTGGCAATCAAAGCTCCTACTTCCTTCTGAATTGTGTTCGATGGGATGGCGAAGGCCAAGCCCTGAGCGTCCTTAACCACTGCAGTCGTTATCCCAACCACGTTTCCAAGTGCGTCTAGCAGTGGTCCTCCAGAGTTCCCAGGGTTTATCAACACGCTTGTCTGTATGACATTGGCTATTCTGAAGTTGCCTATTAGTTCCTCTTCATCAATCGTCCTTCCTAGCGCACTCACGATACCGGTGGTCATAGAGCCAACCAAACCGTAGGGGTTTCCAATGGCTATGACCAAGTCACCGACTTTCAGCGTTGAGGAGCTGACAACTTCAAGAGGCTTAAACTCGTCCTGTGGGGCACTGACGTTCAGAACGGCCAGATCTGCGTATGGATCCGTTCCTAGGACACTTGCAGAATAGCCGTCGCCATCAGAGAACGTTACGCTAACACTTATTGCTTCGTGAACAACATGGTAATTTGTTATCACGACAACTGCGCCCGAATAGTTGTAAACGAAGCCTGAGCCTTCCCCTGCCTCCGTGCTGCTCCTAACACTGACCAACACCACTGAATCCTTCACATTTTGATACAAATCCACCAACGCTGTGCTGTTCTGGTAGATCGTCACGTTCTCGTTGTAGACAGTCTGGTTGCCTGAAAGCCGAGAAACCTGATCTGCAAGGTTTGAAAGCTTCTTCTGCAGGGCGCTCATCTGCTGATAGTTCACGTAGACGGACACGATTCCTCCGAGAACTAGCCCAGCAATGAATATCATTATGATGAAGGTTGTTGAGAACCTGATGTGGTGCTCATCATGCTGACCCATATTCATCACCTTTGAAACGGTAACCAAATACCTGCTTAGAAATAAAACTATCGCCAAACTGCCTGACTGCTACTTCTCATCAAGAAGCCTCGTAGATGCCAACAAAGCAAAGACGAGCGCTGCAACTATTCCCACCATGAACGGGTAATACGGCGACACATCGTACAGGAAGCCGCCGACGTACGGTGCAACAATCGAACTGAACATGCTCACTGTTTGAGGTATTGAAACCCACCGTGCCCTGCAGGATTCCGGTGCAAGAGGCCCAACGATGGCGCTCATCAGAGACCAAGTGATGTACGAGCCGCCTGCAATGAAGAATGCGGCTATGAGGATGTAGAAGTTGGCGAACAGCAGCAGAGGAACCAGCGAAAGACTGCACAGAATCATGGACAGGGCAAGGGCGTAGGATTTTCTCGACCTGTCTCCAAGCCTGCCCAACAAAACTCCCAGAACCGCGGAGCTCAAGAAAGCCACCGATCCGAAGATGCCAATTTCGAAATCGCCATAGCGGTAAACGTCTGCAAGAAACTGTGCAACGAAGGGACGGAACATCATCAGAACAAACATTATTGAAGCAAAGAAAACTGAAAGCCTCAACAGTTTCCCAGTTCTTAGCAGCTTGAAGAACGACGTTCGTTCCTCCGACGTCTGTTGGGTGCTCTGGCTTGCGCGTTGGCTTCTGATAAAGAACAATGTCAAAGAGGCCAGAGCGTAGAAGATGAAGGCCAAGTAGAATACAAACTGCATGCCCATAGTGCCTGACAGATAGCCTCCAACGGCTGGAGAAAAAATGTAGCCCATTGACCACCCGGCAGATATGGTTGTGAACGTCAAAGTCAGTTTCTGTTTGTCTGCCGCAGTTATGACGTATGCCGTTGTCGTCGGCGAACCGAGCCAGAAGCCCCACATTACCATCCCCGGCAGCATCTGCAGCCAGTCTCTTGCAAAGGAGAATATCAGCGGGGCAGGAAGCCACGCAAGCCAACCAGCGATCATAATCTTCTTGCGGTCGTATCTGTCTGCAAGCTTTCCAGCCAAGAGCAGGGTCAGCGCCGCAAAGAGATTCGTCACGGCATACAGTATCCCGATTTGCACTGGATCTGCTCCCAGCGTCTCTCTCATGTAAACAGGCAGCAGGTAGGAGTAGAGGCCATCTCCGAAGGAGCCTATCACGTTGCAGGTTAGAATCAGTTTCAAGTCTCTGTTGAACACTGTCAAGCCCCGCGTGTCGTTAGGCAAATTGCGCCGCGATTCTTATTGTTTTTCCACAGAAACGTCACAATCAGCAGGAAAAGTCTGCTATCATCTTCGGTCAATAATGTCTAAAGCCTCTGGGCCCGTGCCGATCAGCGCGGCGGCAACCCGAGTTTGCTTTTCAATTTCGTTTATGAACTGTTTTGCGTCACTTGGGAGGTCATTATAGGTCCTTGCGCCTTTACATTTCGGGTACACACAATCAAGCTTCGTCACCGCCACTTGTGTTGCGCCATTAAGCATAACTGCTTTCTTAGCAAGTTCGAAGTTGAACGGTGCCGAACGTCTGTCTCGGCCTGTTCCTGCGGCAGTTTCAAACCAACCACGTTTCATGGCTTCTTCCTTTGGCAGTTCCCCCGGTAACGGGCCTGTGCCCACCCGAGTCATGAAGGACTTCAGCACTACGAGTACATTGTCAACCTTGGTCGGGCCTACACCTGCTTCAGAGCATATTGCCGATGCGCTTGTGTCTCTGCCTGTCACGTAGGGGTAGGTGCCGTAGAAAAGTGAGAGCATCAATCCCTGAGTTCCTTCAAGGAGAACGTTTTTGCCTCCGTTTATTGCGTTGTTTGTTTCTGCTGCTACGTCTGCGAGATACGGTTTCAATTCGGGAACGTCGCGTGCAATCTTGGCTGTTCTGCGGACGCGTTCTTCAATTGCCGGTCCCACTCCTCGTCCTGTAGTACCTAAACCCTTCAGATGCGCGCTTGCTTTGTCTTGCGCTGAGTGTTTCTCTTCAATTATCGAGGCTTGGCTGTCTACGCCTATGCGGTTCTTGACATTGGTTTCTTCAACTTCCTTGAGGAACTGCGCAACCTCAACGTTCGAGCCAGCCCCGATCAGCAATCGGCATTTCTCATGGACGAATCCGCCTGGAACCATGTGCAGCGCGTACCGCTTGCCTTCGTACCAAATAGTGTGCGCAGCGTTCACTGAACCGGTTCTGACACAGAAGTCCAGCTTTTCCTTGATTGCAAGGTAAGAGATTATCTTGCCTTTACCTTCGTCTCCCCAAAAACCTCCACATATGACCGTGCAAGGCATATTATCGCCGTTCAGAGAATTTGCTTAGCTTTATTTAAGATTGTTTGATAGTTTCATGTCAAAGGAATGTTCACGGAGAAATCCGCCGGCTGCGTGCTTCCGCTTCGCTGTCTATCCTGTCCAGAAGCTTGACGACTTTCATGCCTTTCCGTTCCAATTCGTCTGCAGATAGAGTGTTCTTCTCTGGGCACAAGTCATCCGCGATTACTCCGTCTTCTTCGCTGTAGACAACTGGGTATATGCGGCATCCTAAGGGTCGATGCTTGTAGGCCTTGCAGCGGCGCTTTGCAGAATCGTAGAAGACGCAGTAGCCGTTGCGGTTTCGCAGTCTGGCGTACCCCTTCTTGTCGTAACGCACAAACTCCTGCCTGTCATGACCGGTTTTTTCCAGAAGCTCAATGTCCGCGTTGGAAAGCAGCATTTCTGTTTTGGTGCAGCAGATTCCGCAATGTGAGCAGCGCATGAACGTACTCTAATCTGGGCTTCTCTATTTTGTTTTTCGATAAGGCTTGTGGCGCCCACTGTTTTCATCCGCTGGTCAGCAGCAGGTTGAGGTTAAGCAATTCTGCCCATGCTATGTTCTTCATGGGAACTCTGAACGTGTCCTTTTTTCCGTATGGAACGCATCTGACGAGGGTTTCTCTTCTCAGCTCGTCTCTGTGAATCTCAGCGAGCTGAACGTTTATTATCACGGAACCGTCTTTCAGGTGAAGGTTCACGTTTTTCCCGAGAAAAGATTTGGCCGTGTTCATGCTAAACCTGTCCATCTTTTCACCACTCCAAATCCTTGTTCGCTATTCTGCCCCAGCACCGTCTGCAGATGGGAAGCCTTTCTCCTTTAACCTGAATGTAAACCTCGATATCGCTGGCTTTGCATTCCTTGTGCCATGGATTCTTACACCTCTCCATACATGCTAACCTCCAATGCACGTTTCAGCAATACTGCTCAGCAGTTTCTGCATTTAAGGCTCTCTGCGAAACAACATTCTCTCGCTGCGGAGAGGTGGGTTAAAGTGAAAACCTCACAGCCACTAAACGACATCTAAATTTGGACTATCTCAGGCACTACTCTTTCCTTGCTTACACGCAGCAAGGCCACGGATGGCTTGGATATGAAGGGAGGAACAGGGTTTGTCGGGCTTCCAGGGTTTATGAATAGCTTGTTTCCTTCCCACCTGATGCTCGAATTGTGAGTGTGCCCGAAGACAAGCGCGTCAAAACTGTTCTGCAAGGCAATTTCCCGCATCTTCCTCGTTCCAAAAAGTGCTCCGGGATTGTGCATGACTCCGATTTTCCAATCAAAAACCTTGACTGAATTCATCTTCGGCAACTTGCCGCGGATCTCAGGCCCGTCCATGTTTCCATGAACTGCCAAGACAGGTGCAAGTTGCTCTAACTCGTCGATGACTGACAGGTCTACCAAGTCTCCTGCGTGCACTATGAAGTCGACGTTCTCGAAAACCACGAAGACCTCTTTGGGTATTTCTCGGGCTCGAGCGGGCACGTGCGTGTCAGATATTAGGCCGATGTTCTTTGTTGACCCCATTTCGCGCAGCTTGGGCAAGACTTGGAACTGTTCCGCAGCCATTCGAAGCGTCCTCTATTATCACTGTTTGTGACCTGTCAAGATAAGACTTTCAATGACCGAATAAACATTCTCGATACATAGTTGAAAACCATCGCGGAAGTCAATATTCAGGCTTCATGAGGAATCGATTGAATTGTGCCGAACCGATCTTGAAGGAGTAAAATCTTAAGTCAGCAACGCGCTAATATTCTGACCGACAGGTGAATCGCCAAAATGTGTGCCAAACTTCTGAAGGAGATTGAACGAGAAGTCACGGATTTCCTCAGCGGCTTAATCCGCATAAACACGACAAACCCGCCTGGAAACGAAACTCCAGCCGCGAAATACACTGCAGAAGTCTTGGAAAAAGACGGATTCAAGTGCGAGCAATTCGAGTCTGCACCCGGAAGAGGAAACGTTGTCACACGTCTCAAGGGAACTGGCGAAAAGCCGAGCCTATTGCTACTGTCGCATTTGGACGTGGTTGCGGCAAACCCGAAGGAGTGGAGCGTAGACCCGTTCGGCGGCGTGGTCAAGGACGGGTTTGTTTGGGGACGTGGGGCATTGGATATGAAGGGAATGACAGCAATCGAGGTCATGACTATGAAGCTTCTGAAGCGAAATGGCGTGAAGCTCAAGGGCGACGTAGTATTGGCTGCAACGGCGGACGAAGAAAAGGGAGGCGAGGCAGGAGCAGGGTGGCTGGTGCGCAATCACGTTGAGAAGGTTCGAGCAGACTATGTTTTGAACGAAGGCGGAGGAATGGCCTTTCAAGCGGATGGCAAGAACATCTACACTGTCCAAACAGCGGAGAAAGGAATCCTGTGGTTCAAAATCAAAAGCAAAGGCAGGCCAGGTCATGGCTCGGTGCCGGGCGCAGCAGACAACGCGATAATGCGCATGAACAAAGTTGTCGAGAAACTGGGGAATCACTGTTCAGAGATCGTGCTTGTGCCAACCTTCAAGCAGTACCTGACGGAGGTGGCAAAAGAAGACAAGTTCCTGCGAGAAGACGTGATGTCTTTACTGAAGAATCCTCAGAAGGCTGACCAAATACTGGATTCGCTGGCTCGGAAGGACAATTACATGGCCGAAGAGTTCCGCGCAAGGTTAAGAATGACCGTCACACCCACAATGATCCAGGGCGGCGTGAAGGAGAACATCGTCCCGTCAGAATGCGAGGCAGTTTTCGACTGCAGAGTCTTGCCAGGGCAAAGTCCTGCACAGGCTTTGGATGAGATCAAGGGCTTGCTCAAGGATGTGGGTTTGGACAAGTTGGAGTTTGAAATAATCCAGGCGAATGAACCGTCTGAATCGCCGTTGAAGACGCCGCTGTACGAGCTGATTGCTGGCACTCTCAGGGAGTTTGATCCCAACTGCGCCGTGGCTCCTGTTCTGCTTACTGGCGGAACGGACTCGCGGTTTTTCAGAAGCCTAGGCAGCGTGTGCTACGGCTTTCATCCCGTCCGTCCAGACTTGCCCTACTCGGAAATGCAGAGGACAATCCACGGCATAGACGAACGAATCTCGATAGAAAACCTCGTGTTCGGCACAAGTGTTCTCTACAACCTTGTGGAGAGGTTCATGACTTAGGGTGAAGCTATAAATACGTTTGAGTGTTCTGTCTATCTTGTTCTTGAGGAGGATTTGGAATGCCAGCGATAGAGATCGGTAGGGTTTGTGTTAAGTTGTCAGGTCGAGAGGCTGGAAGAAAATGCGTTATAGTTGACGTTGTGGACAAGAGCTTCGTGCTAGTCACTGGTCCCAAAAAAGTCAGCGGCGTGAGACGGCGCAGGGCAAACACTAACCACGTTGAACCGTTGCAGGACAAGATAGACATCAACCGCGGTGCATCCGATGACGAAGTCGAAGAAGCTTTGAAGGTTGCTGGTAAGCAGGAAGAGATGGCGAAGATAGTGAAACCTGCCTTGACTTCGGTTTAAGCCTATTATACTCCTTAACCCTTTTTCTTCTCCGTAGGAGTATAATGACACTATGCCCAGAACTGTTGCTCCATGGGAAGTCAAGCGGGAAACATTGGTCAAGGCCGAGGGCAGAACTGACCCAAGCTTCGGGTGCAAGCCTGAAGAGAGACAGCCAGAGCAGTTCATGAAATTCGGCGTCATCAACTTGGACAAGCCGGCTGGCCCTTCCAGTCATGAAGTGGCTGCCTGGGTCAAACGCATCCTGAAGCTTGAACACGTTGGTCACGGCGGGACTCTAGAGGCTTAGAAGTTCCCCAAAGAAGCCAGAGAAATCCCCACGTGACAGGTGTTCTGCCCGTAACGTTAGAGGAATCTACGAAGGTTGTTCAAGCCGTGCTCTACAGTGGCAAGGAGTACGTCTGCGTGATGAAGCTTCACGGAGAAATGCCAGAAGATCAAGTCAGGAGAGTCCTGAAGGAGTTTGAAGACGCAATCTACCAGAGACCTCCCCTGCGGGCTTCAGTCAAGCGGCAACTGCGAACGAGGAGGATCTACTACTTGGACTTTCTTGAAATGGACGGTCGAAACGTGCTTTTCAAGGTCGGCTGTGAAGCCGGAACGTACATTCGCAAGCTTTGCTTTGACGTGGGCGAAGTCCTAGGTTGCGGAGCGCACATGCAGGAACTTCGCAGAACGAGAGCTGGGCCCTTCGTTGAAAACAACTGTGTTAGGTTGCACGACATGGCTTACTGGTTTATGCAGTGGCAAGAGAAAAAAGACGAGAAGTTCTTGAAGAAGTTTATTCAGCCGATGGAGCAGGCCTTGGCCTCGGTTCCCAAGATTTACATCAGAGATTCCGCTGTGGACGCTGTCTGCCACGGAGCTAGTCTCACAGCGCCAGGTGTCCTGCGGCTTGAAAACGGAATCATGGAAGGCTCCTTACTCGCAGTTTTCTCGTTGAAAGGCGAGGCAGTTGCTCTGGCCAGGGCAGCAGCATCTTCAGAGCACATCTTGAGCATGGATCACGGTGTGGTTGCGAAAGTTGAAAGAGTCCTTATGCTTAGGGGCACGTACCCAAGATGTTGGAAAAGCGGCGAGAAAGTCGATGAACAAAAACCCTAGTAGCGCAGAACACTATTTCACCGTGCATCCAAAATCAAAAGTACGGTTCGGCCTGATCCGCACCTACCTTCGAGGCAAACCGTTCGAGTTTCTGACAGCTTCAGGAGTGTTTTCAAAGGACCGAGTCGATCTGGGAACACGGCTTCTAATCGAAAGCATGATCCTTCCAGAGAACGGCTGCGTCTTAGACGTCGGATGCGGTTACGGCGCTGTCGGAATTGCGGCAGGAGTTTTCAATCCTAACTTGCGCGTAGTCTTGGTTGACGTGAACATGCGAGCAATCAGGCTTGCGCGACGGAACGTTGAGCTCAACTGCGTTTGGAACGTGGAAGTCAGACATGGACACCTTTATTCAGCTGTCTGCGATTTGGTTTTTGACTGTGTGGTTTCGAACCCGCCTGTGAGCGCTGGGATGAAAACTGTCGAAGCGATAATCACTGAGGCTCCAGAGCATCTGGCCCGCGGAGGCACATTGCAGATGGTTGTGAAATCTAAGATAGGCGGAAAACGTCTGCAGTCTGTTTTTGAAAAAGCATTTGGAAATGTTGAAGTTTCGGCACGGGGAAGCGGCTACCGCGTCTTAATGTCGAGAAAAGCATGACTTAGACAAGAGGATACATGTTCCATCGTCTACCAATCGTGTCTGATATCAAGTCAACACTGACTGAACGCTCTTGGCTATTGATCTGTTCAGAAAACCTATAATAAACTTCAGTGATTGAATATGGTTTGTCCTGTTTGAGCCGGGGTCTCCTAGCCAGGTATGGAGCAAGCCTGGAAACACTCAGGTGCCTAACAGCTTGTGGCCTCTCGGGGCCGCGTGGGTTCAAATCCCACCCCCGGCGCCAATGTCATTGCAGCGCGGTTTTCTGTTGCGGTTTTCCGAGAGACAAGCAGTCTCTGGCTCCTCTGGCTGCCGTTATTCTCTTGCACTGGCCATGGATTCGCTGTGCTCCACTATGCCCCTTTCATTTTCTCTATTGCGTCTTTTACCACAGCGACTGACTTCTCGAACTCTTCTTTCGTTTCAAGACCGAGTTCAAGCTCCAGAATTCTCTCAACACCGTTCTTTCCGAGGACACATGGCACTCCGATTGAGACGTCTGAGAATCCGTACTCGCCCTGCAGGTAGGTGGAGACTCCCATCACTCGGTTTCTGCCTCTCAAGACCGCGTCAGCCATTATGGCGATCACTGCTGCCGGGGCGTAGACTGTGCTTCCTTTGAGCTTGATGACATCCGTGCCTGAAGTCCGGGTCGAGTTGACTATCTTCTGTATCTGTTCCCGCTTGAGCAAGTCTGTTATCGGTATCCCTGAAACTGAGGCATAGTTCACGAGCGGGACCATGGAATCTCCGTGTTCTCCGATGACCAGGGCGCGGATGTCCTCTCTTGAAACACCCAGTTCCATGGCAATGTAAGACCTGAACCGCAATGTGTCAAGAATGTTGCCCATGCCGAAGACTCGGTTTCTCTCAAACCCTGACTCCTTGTAGGCCACGTACGTCATGACATCAACTGGATTCGTCACCACCATCAGCTTGCAGTCAGGCGCGTATCGGACAACTTCTTTGACTATGGACTTGACTATGGCCGCGTTCTTGCTGATGAGGTCCAACCTACTCATTCCAGGCTGTCTGGCTAAACCCGCAGTCAAGATGACGAGCTCCGAACCCTTCATTTCGCTGTAACTGCTCGTTCCCTCAATTTTCCCGTCGAACTCGATGGCAGGCGCCGCTTGCATCATGTCCAATGCCTCACCCTGGGCCAAGTTCTGAACGGCATCAATTAGAACGACGTCGCTTATCCTCCGTCCCAGGATGTTGAATGCGGCTGAACTGCCAACCTTTCCAGCGCCAATTATCGAAATCATGACTACCGCATAACAATCAGCTTTCATATAGATATAACTAGACGCCTACGCTCAGGGCAAGGGTTCAAAGCTGACAAAGTTTATCTGTCACAAACGCCTTGATTGATTTCTGCCTATCAAAAATGCCCTGGTAGTATAGTCCGGTCTAGTATATGCGGCTGTCGCCCGCAGGACCCGGGTCCAAATCCCGGCCAGGGCGCCAACCCTCAGTTATTTCGGATTTATCAGAATTCTCAGATAAGTTTTAATATTCCGAAGCGATTTGCTTTTCTGTGGTGATGTGTGTGAAGGACCAAGAGGGATGTTTCAGGGTTGATGCAGTTGTGTCGATGGATGCGAGGGGTCAGATAGTCTTGCCCAAAGACGTGAGAGAAAAGGCTGGACTGAAGCCAGACGACAAGTTGGCAGTCATCGGCTATGAGCATAAGGGCGAGATATGCTGCATAATAATGATTAAAGCCGACAACCTTAGTGACCAAATAAAATCGATGCTTGGTCCCATGCTTAGCGATTCTCAAGTAAGGAGGTGAACAGTGTGAGAGAAGATAAGGTGAGGAAGATGGTGCGTGAAGGCTACGCAAAAGTCGCAAAAGAACAGGCTTGTTCCTGTGGTTCTTCAGATGTGTGCTGCGACAAAAGCGATACGCAAAGAGAGTACAGCAAGAAAATCGGTTATTCTGACGAAGAGCTCGATTCTGTCCCTGCAGGCGCCGATCTGAGTCTCGGCTGCGGAAACCCCGTTGCTATCGCTTCCCTGAGGGAAGGCGAAACCGTTCTTGATCTTGGTTCAGGCGGAGGTTTTGACTGTTTTCTCGCTGCAAAGAAAGTGGGGGAAACTGGAAAGGTGATCGGCGTGGACATGACTCCTGAGATGCTTGACAAAGCGAGAGAAAATGTTCGCAAAAGCAGACGTAAGAATGTCGAGTTCAGACTTGGAGAAATAGAGAATCTGCCTGTTGCCGACAACACGGTTGACGCTGTTATTTCCAACTGCGTGATCAACCTTTCGCCAAACAAGCAAAGAGTCTTCGAAGAAGCTTTCAGAGTTCTGAAACCTGGCGGCAGATTGATGATTTCGGACATTGTTCTAGACAAGAAGCTTCCTGAGTCTGTGAAGGAAAACGTCAGAGCCTACGTAGGCTGCGTGGCAGGTGCTGTGAAGAAAAGGGAATACTTGAAAATGATAGAGAAAGCAGGATTCAAAGAAGTCAAAGTGATTGATGAGACACGCTTTCCAGCTGAATTCATGCTTGACGATCCAAACGTGAAAACTCAAGCCGAGAAATTAGGCGTTTCCCATGATGAATTGAAGCAAATGGTTGGCATAGTGTCAAGCGTAAAAGTGTACGGAAAGAAGCCTATCTCCTAGACTTGTTTCTGTCCTTTCTCTTTTTCTTCAATCAAATGCTTGAGCTTCTTCTCTATTTTCAACTCGTAGACGTGCTCTTTTATCGGAGGCGGCAGGCTTTCTTTCTTGAGAAGCAGGTTCGGAGCTACGATGCGTCGTTCACCGGCCTTGACTTCCGTCTTTGTGCCTTGAACGTCATCTTCAAACGACTCTAAAGCCTCAACAATCCAGCTTCCCTTGCTCTCAGTCAAAACCTTAACTTTGTACTTTCCCTTGTAGTAACGCACATTTTCGCTCATGGCAGCTCACACCATAATGCTCACGTGGGAGCCAATATAAAACACACGGAAAACGTAAATACTGACAGGGCAGTGAACTGATCTCAGAAAAGATAAGAGCCACTTTCAACCATCATTCTGGATGATAAGCGTTGACCTTTTCACCAAAACAAGTCAGCAAAGCCTACTCAAACACTTGGGTGCACGATCTTCTAAGAAGCACGAACCTCGACCAAGAAGACGTTCTGACCGTTACCGGCAAAGATTCGAAAAGCGGTCTATGCGTAATCTGTAAAGGCTCAAGACTTCTCTGCGGAAAAGACCGCTGCCCCATAATGGTCAAAGTGAAATACTACCTCAGGAGCGTGCCCTTAATGAGCAGCGAAGACATAGCCGGCGCGTCGCCACCGAGCGTTTTCGTCGGCAGAATCGGCTACCCAAACGTCTATGCTGGCCCACTTGTCCCGCCCGTGCAGGGAGACACAAGCCTCTACGACCTGCCGGAGCTGTGGTTTGGAAGGTCTATGGACGAGATCGTCGGCTTCCGCTCAATGCTCATCCGCGGCAAACACCGAGTCCACGTGAGAAGGTTCGAGGAAGCGGGGAAAATAATTGACAAGACCCGTGAACTGGCACTGGCCGTCAAACCAGTGGATGTCGAGTTGCTGTTGACCAAGAAACCGCATGGCTCCATATTCCTCGACGACGAAGTCCAACCCTTCGGGCCTTCAGCACCAATCCGCGACTTGCTCCTGAGCAACACCCGATGGGACCAGCATGTGGAGAAAGCCTACAGCGACACCGACCTGAAAGCCGTGCCAGCCGTGCTTGAACTTTACGAAAAAGGCGTTTCCGTTACGAAGATTCAAAGAGCCTTCAGCGTCGGCGCATTCGGCCTGAAAGACAACAGGCGCCTCGTGCCAACACGCTGGAGCATAACCGCAGTGGACGACATCGTCTCAAAGAACCTCAT
>Ga0315285_10005047_pt1 | contig 13645 bp, 19 predicted proteins | sample YL17G09_36_MG_FD_203698 | JGI IMG/M metagenome (GOLD analysis project Ga0315285, IMG submission 203698) | Sediment microbial communities from Yellowstone Lake, YNP, Wyoming, USA - YL17G09_36 | ecosystem: Environmental > Aquatic > Freshwater > Lake > Sediment | place: USA: Wyoming | collected... | reverse complement strand
TCTGCAAATTGAAATCCATCCCCTCTCCTCCCTATGATTGGACGAGGAGATATTAATAGAAGTATTTATATCAGTCTATCTTAGGTGATTCGGAAAGATTTGTGTGACAATGTCAAGGTAATGTCGGCCAGAAATATCTAGCTTTAGCTTTAGAGGAGACACTGTAGAGGAGACACCGTAAGGAGACTCTTAACTATAGACAAGGCAATCTCCTTCTAGAATCATTGCTGACCACAACAGTCCTGGCAGATCATGCTACATGCCGGCAGCGGTATCTGTCGGTCCTCTTTGCTCACAGAGCCGTCTTCCATTCAAGAAAAAGAGATCCGGATCAGCACCGGATCGTGATCGCTTGCCTGATCTGCCAGGCCCGAGTTGACATGAACGATGTCTGCATCTCTGATGGCAGCTTCCAGGCTCTTGCTGATCAAAATATGATCGAAGGCCTCAGAATTTCCTTCGAAGTTGATGGTATAAAGGTCATTGGGCGGCAGCCTGTCGAGGACATTATACAGCAAATCGCCCTCAAGCAGCACGAGTGTCCTTGAGAAGGGAAGATCGTTGAGATCTCCGAGAACCACTACATTGGCATCCGGTTCTGTCTTCAGAATTTCGCTTACAAAGTCGCGTACTACCAAGGCCTGAGAGTGACGCTGCACTTCGGATCTTGCGCTTGGCGGCTGGTTGTTGCCGGAGAGGGGATCGTCACCCATCTTGGAGCTGAAATGGTTGGCGATCACAAATATCTTATGGCCTCTGAACATAAACTCGGCAGCTAACGGTTTCCGGCTGTTCTCAAAGGAAAGGTTCATGGGATCTATGCGGCCTGGATTGAAGGAGAGATGAGCACCGTCCGTTCTGCTTATCATATCTACAGGCGTGACGGCATCTCCTCCTGTGATTGCCGGAAAGATCAATCCCCTATCGGTCCGGTAAAGGAACCCTATGCGGATGTTTGCGCTTCCATTCGCTGGCCCACCATCCTCTTTTCTCCGGGGATCGATGTCGAAGAACTGATATTTTGGTAAGGCTTTTCCGGAAGTTTTTTATATCTTCACTACTAAGCCTAGCTTATGCCGTCTGCCAAGTATCGTGAAAGGTGCATCCAGCTCATCACCCCGACGGCCGCACAGGCTAAGAAATATCATAACCTGGCGGAGAAAGCAGGTGTCCCTCTTTCTAAATTTCTATTATCTGTAATCGAGGATGCGCTCGTCGATAAGACCAAGGATCCAAGGGTAAAACTCTCCCAGGGAATGAAGGAGCTGAGGGAGGAGAATCATAACCTTCGCGAGCAGCTACGGATCCAATCCTTGCTGGTTAGCAAGTTTGAGCAGGAGGTACGGCAGCTCCGGCAGGCCGCCTTCTTGGACGACGATTTCGAGGGAGAAAGGGGACTCGACTCTACCATCGCGGCAGTCCTCCGGCGGAACGCCACTCACGACTACAGGCTCCTCGAGGTCCTGGGAATAGATCCACAGGACGCTCAGCAGGTCAGGGCGGTTCATAAGCAGCTCGAGGTCCTGGAGCTCCACGGCTTGATAACCAAAGATAGGCAGGGCTGGAGGTGGATCGGCAAATGAGCGTCCTCGAAGATTTTGCTGCAGATTGCCGCACGCGAGGATTGGCTGAATTATCCGTTGAAACCTACTTGAGAAACGTCCGGCTTTTCCAGAAGTTCCTCCAGGCCAGCGGCAAGGATCTTCTCCAGGTCGATAGGTTGGATGTTAGGGACTATATCGAGGAGATGCGGCGGCGGGGCATAACCAGTAATAGCATAAAGTATAGACTGGCTGCGCTCTCGGCTCTCTACGAATGGCTGATTTTCGAGGGCCGGGTCCATAGAAATCCTATATCTGAAGTTCGGAAACGCTACATGTCGCGGTACAAGAATGATGGCGAATGCCAAACTCACAAACTCATCTCTGTTGAGGAGGCAGCTGCCCTGGTTGATGCCCTGGTGGATGTCCGAGATAAAGCAATAGTATTATTATTTCTGAAGACGGGCATCCGCCGAGGGGAACTAGTCTCTCTAGACGTGGATTCCGTAAACTGGAAGGATCAGAGCCTTATCTTGAAGAGCACGAGGAAGCGAAGCAATAGGATAGTATTCTTCGATGATGAGGCTGCATTCTACCTCAAGAGGTGGCTGGAGGTTCGCAAGGGGCGGGGTGGGAGCGATGGGAAGGCTCTTTTCCTCTCCACACAGGAAAGGCGACTCAGTGGCAGAGGAATTGATTATATGATCCGCAGGGCAGCTCTGCGGGCAGGCCTTTATGATCCTAGTTCAGATAGATTAGAGGATCATTTTACTGCTCATTGCTGCCGACATTGGCATGCTACCCATCTTCTCAGAGCCGGCATGAAGACACAGTATGTAGAATGGCTGCGAGGAGATTCCATCAAGAGGGCTGTGGGCATCTATTTCCATATCGATCCGGAGGATGTCAGGAAGCAGTACCTCGCGCATATTCCGCAGCTTGGGATTTGAACTTATATTTATTATTTTCGATGATGGTGCTGTCAAAGCTTGAAATGGTCACCCTGCGGTTGTAGTGACGTGGCGACCGTGTGCGGCACGCTCCCGTATCCACCTCTTGCTACTGAACTCCTAGACGAAATTGCATTCGTCTTATTCATGTTGTTCTCATCTTCTTACAACAAATATTTTTATTTTTTAAATGCATTCCAGTTTCAGAAACTCGGAACTCGCGGTTTCTCTATCCCCTCTATGTGATACCAACCGTTATATACCCTCTTAATCCTTCTTCTCTTCTCATAACTAACTCATGCTCATCCGCGACATAATTTTCCATTATCCTTTATGTCGCGGTGCAGGGAAAACCAGCTTGTTTCTGGATCAGAGTTTCGAGTTTCTGAAACCCAGATAACAATGTTAACTTCTCGCTATTTCATGAAGAAGTTTAGCCTTATCACCCAGTTACCTCGCTGGTTATCCGCCTTCTCTATCTTGAAACGGGCATCCGTCCGGCAAGATTCACGTAACCGCCATGCTTGGGCCTTAGAGATATGCAGCTTTCCGCCCTTCCGGCCGTTCGGCCCGTAAAGGCTCTTCACATAGATTCCATTCTGGCGCGTCTTCTCACAGCGATCCTGAAGGATCCTAAACAACTCATTTCTGAGCTTCACCATCCCAGCTGCATCTCTCTTTGACTCGTCCTTTTCGATGATAAGAGACACCTTTTCCTCCAATATCCTAATCCGCCGGATACAATCGGCCAGCAGCTCATTTGTATCCCCTATCATCCTCTCTATTTGAATTTCCGAAACTCTAGGACCACCCTCCGCAACTGTTTTTCTAGAATCCGTATCTTTTTCTGCCTTGATGGTTTCAGAAACCTTGAAACCATCGCTATCCTTTTGTTTCTTAGAATCAGCAACGGAATTGCAATTCTTGGTTTCTGGAACTCTGGAACAATCTCTATCTATCGTATTCCTTGAATGGTCATCAGTAGAGCCATTGGCGGTCTCTGAAACCATGGAACCGTCTAGGTCTATTGATTTTTTGAGATAGATTTTGATAGGACCTTTACTGGTTTCTGGAACCTGGAAACCGTCCTCGTCTATTGATCGTACGGTCTTCTCTTCTCGCTCAATCCAATCCAATGCGTTTCTCTTTATGATTGCTGAATTATCATTTCCCTTGGGCTTGGATTTGGCTTTGCTCCTAGACTGAAGGCCCTCATGGCATCTTAGGCAAATATCGGCTGAATGCATCTCATCCGGGCGGCCCATCCTCTTGCATCGAATGCAGGCTACTTTCCCATCAGGGACCTCAACCGCCATTTACTGCCTCCAGCATCATCCCCCTCAAGCCGAGTCGAAGCCCAGGATCCGTGAGGCGCATCTAGATGCATATACTCGGCTCGGCCTCAGCGTCATCAGGCCCCTCTAGGTCCCTGAGCAAATCCCTGGATCCCGCCTGGTCTCAGCAAGAGGCTCTTGGGTTTGGCGCACCATGCCGATACACACCGCGCCGCTAATTCCCATGGTGGCAATCATACAATCCCCACGGCTGAATAGCGCTGTCCAATCCGCAGGATGGACGTCTTCCTGCCCACAAGGGGCCTGAGCTGCAGCTCCATCTCCTCCGGCACGCACCTCTCCAGGCCACCTATCCTGATCTGCAGGAGGCCGTCGCCGATCGGCTGGATACCTTCGAGCACTCCGACCAGCTCGCAGCCATCTTTGGCCAGGGGAGCATGGGCGAGCGAAAAAGACCGACGTGAAGAAGAAATTCCAGCCTCTCTGGGTGTTGCGGAGCTCATCTAGGCTCACTCCATCCCAGGACGGCGCGGGCGTTGTCCTCCACAGCATAGTCCTTCCGCTCTATCATTCCCGGAATGCAGATCGGACGCGTCTCCGCCCGGACCCTGCCCTTGCGCCCTGAATCGGCAGCCGTCATACTGCCTCACTCTCCAAGCTATCGAGATGCTCCGTGGTCGCATCAAGCAGCTTCCTTGTCTCTGCGGTCGGATGGCAGAGGACGCTTCGGCTCATCGTTGTTCTGTCGAGTCTCACAAAACCATGTGCTGCAAGGGTTATGACCTTGTAGTACAGGGCTCTTTTAGACCTGCTATTCAAAAAAGGACCTATGACCTCTCTTACGGTCAGGCCAGGCTGCCCATGTATCTTCTTGAGCAGCTCTATATCTAGACGGCTAAGATCGTGCATGCTCGCTCTCCCTCAGAACGAGCCGGAGACCAGTGCTTCACTCACCACCGCAACCCTTATCTTTTTGTTGAGGTCAATGGTTGCATAGCTCTGGGTGGGGTGACAATCTTGCAGGATGGACACCCCATCCGGACTCGTATTGCATGGTTGGGATCAAAGTTAATTAACATTAATAAGCGTTTTGCGCTAAAATTTTGGGGAAATGCTCTTTACAGGAAATTTTGCCCTCTCAACTTTCCAGATTATCTAAAATTGCTCTCAGATTCCTCTCCAGCTCACGACCGCGCTCCGTTGTCTGATATAGAGTCCTTTTTTCGGTCTGGAGGACCTCCAAGTGTCCGCTTTTTATTAGCTTTACGAGATAAGGATTCACGGTCCTGAAGTTCAGGCCGGCCCGGTAGACGATGGCAGTCTTATTGGCCGGTTCGCGACATGTCTTCAGGATCTCGGCCCGGATTTCATTCGGCTCGCGACGGCGTGCGCGAGGCGGACCGGATGTCAGAGATAGACCTCCAGGGATCTTACGGATCTAGTTAGGCGGAGCATGTAATAGCCACCTTCTCAAAGACGAGGCGAGAGCTGTGTCGCCTCTTTCGATGCCGAAATACCTGCAATGGCGATGCATTCTCGCCCGAAACGGTGGGCTTTTCTGCACATTTGGCGTTTTGGCCTCTTCCCTGATGAAAGTTACTGATGATTGATTAATTCCCACGACCTTATCCACTTCCCGAATAGGATTCGGGATAGAAGCCGGATCGTTGCCTGAAATGGCGGCCTTCCAGCCGTCGCCACCTTTCTGGCAGCGCTCAAGCTTGATGGGATACGGTTCTGGATTTGGGCCATAGTTATCCTGGACTTGCCCCATTTCAGCTCTCCTGGAGGGCGCGGAGTGCCGGATAAGTCCCCTTGATAGTAATGATGTGATCCCCCATCCTGTCCCGTGCTCCCATGCTGAAGGGAAACTCGATTTCATATGGACATCTCAGGTCCTCGATTCCCTGCGCCCTCAGACCGAACTCCTGCAATCTCTGGGCAGCTTCCTCGACGCTCATGATATGCTCACGGCCGTTTAGGACTTTGACTTTCATAGGCATCTTTTGCGCCTCCAAGCTTACCATACCTTCGTAATAGTATTTATATGTATTGGTAACATTGGTAGTATTACCAACAAAAGCTTTTAATAAAGGAAAGGTAATGTATATTACCATGAAAGCCATGCTTATGAGCATGAAGCTGGGAGAACTATTACCAGATGCGCTAGATCGCGAAACGAAAAAGCTCGAATATAGGAAACTCGATAAGTACGGCCGAGTCTATTTTGGACCAAATGAAGCAAATAAAGAATATCTTGTAGCTCTAATAGAAGCCATTCCTGAAGATAAAATGAAGTTCCTAAAAGTAGGCAGAGGATAACCTGAAATCCTAGCCTAAATCCAAATAGGCGGCGGTCGAAAATCCCCACCCCTCCCCGAGATCGAGACTCAGATGTTGTGCAGGTGCTAATCAAAAGGGGATTCTGTTTGTTGAGAAACAAATTTGAGCAGGGATTAAGCGTCAGCGACATTGCCTGAAAAACACCTTTTGACGACGAATCGAAGAAAGTGTATTCTATATACCGGTATCATTGGCGGACGGGATTCGCGCATCCCTACGCTACTCACTGGCTGATTAGGGCTATCCTTCTCACCGTCGTACACACTGAGCATAGATAGAAGTTCTATGACATCTTTAAAATTATATATTAAATGCTATAGAATTAATTGGAATGATACAGAGGGTCGCGTGGAAAGATCTCTGACAGTTCTGCCATGAGAGATGCCCCAAAGACGTAGCAAAGAAAATATTCTTCAAGATCCCATGTAGGGCTTGAAGCCCTGGCGGGTTCTCTCGAACCACTCTCATTGAGCTGATGATAAAATGCAGAGGATAATGATTTCTATGATCGTGCTCGCGGTCGTATCTGCCTCAGTAGCTCACTCTCAGGACCTGGCGGCCTCCGAAGAGGCTAGAGCCAAGCTGAGCCAGGCGGTGGAGAAGGACAGAAGGGAGCTGACAGGATCTGTCCAGGATTTGGTGCGCATAAAGAGCATTAAGGGTGAACCTCAGCCGGGCGCTCCCTTTGGTCAAGGTCCAGCGCATGCCTTGGTTAAAGCCCTGAATATAGCCACAGAGCTGGGATTTAATGCCACAAATATGGATGGATATATTGGCTATGCCGAGTACGGGCAGGGAGAATCTTATGTTGGCGTCTTGGCCCATCTGGACGTTGTGCCGGAGGGAGATGGCTGGACCTATCCCCCATATGCCGCGGAGATTCATCAGGGTCGAATCTATGGCCGTGGCGCAGTGGATGATAAGGGACCGGCTATGGCATCTCTCTATGGATTGAAGGCCTTGAAGGATTCAGGGCTGCCCATATCCAAGAGAGTGAGGATCATCTTTGGCACCACCGAAGAGACCGGCATAGATGATGTCGTATATTATTTGCAGCATGAGAAAACTCCGGTCGCAGGCTTCACGCCAGATAGCCATTTTCCCGTAGTCTACGCAGAGAAAGGAAGTGCCAACTTTCGGCTGATACAAGATTTGACGAATATGTCAGCTGGAATAAGAGTTTTGTCGATTCAGGGCGGAACCGCCAGCAATTCGGTCCCTGATGAGGCATCGGCCGAGATCTCAACAGGGGATACCGTTCACCTGATTAAATCCTGCCAGAGCTTTGCCAGTAGCACTGGCTACCAACTCACGGCCGAGGAAAAAGGTGGAAATGTTCTGGTGAATTCCAAAGGGCTGGGCGCCCACGGCAGCGAGCCTGAGAAGGGAAAGAACGCAGCGATGCAGCTACTGGCATTCTTGGGTACACTAGGCCTCGGAAAATCTGATTTAGCTAAGGCTATTGAATTCTTCAACTCAAGGGTGGGCATGGAAACCGATGGCAAATCCTTTGGAGTAGCCATGAGAGACAATATCTCGGGCAATCTTACATTCAACGTGGGCAAGATCAATGCCACTTTGGACAAAATAGTCTTCGACCTGAACCTGAGGTATCCGGTAACATACAAACTGGATGACATAATGAAGCCGTTCAACCGAACCATAGCCGGAACAGGATTCAGCTTGGAGGTCACGAGAAACCAGAACCCACTTTACTTCCCAATGGATTCTCTCTTGGTTAGGACTCTGCTAAAGGTTTACAATGACCAGACAGGCCAGAATGGAAAGCCTCTGGCTGTAGGTGGTAGAACTTACGCTAGCCTGATGCCCAATATGGTGGGTTTTGGTCCGATCTTCCCAAACCAGCCCATGCGGGAGCACAAACCAGATGAGTATATATCCGTAGATGAAATGGTCTTGATCGCCAAGATCTATGCCCAGGCAATTTATGAGCTGGCCAAATAAGCTTCAGGAGATCGAGTCCTTGCCTCCTTGTAGAGCACCTTTGAAGTACCCAATAGTCATACTAATAAGAATGAGAAATTCCGATTTTAATTTACCAGTAATCATTTTAGGAAGTTATCGCCATAAATCGCTATGCATCAAACAAATTTTATGCGGGGGATGGGAATTCAGCACGTATTTACTGGTAATGCAGGCTATATCTCTAGACCATCAAGGATTAAGACTAGCTAAGTTCGCTTGGCTGTCGCGAACGCGCCCGACATCCGGGTCGCCCTCATGACCTCGGCCGAGGTGAAGGACACCATCAAGTACACCCAGAAGGGGGTTGTGACTGAGCAGCTCCTAGCTGAGCTATTCGGAGTGGAGAAGTTCCTGGTGCCACGAGGGGTGATCAACACTGCGGCTAAGGGAGCGGCGGGGACCTACTCAAGGATCGTCTCCAAGAAGGTCCTCCTTTGCTACGCCCCGGAGAAGCCCGGCATCCTTGCCCCCAGCGCCAGCTACATCTTCGCCTGGAAGGGGTACTTCGGGGCCTCGAGGTTCGGTTCTCGGGTCAAGAAGTTCCGGACGGCTAACCTGGAGTCGGACAGGATCGAGGAGGAGATGGCCTTCGACGCCAAGCAGATCGCTCCCGATCTGTGCATCTATTGCAGCCATTGTAATCGTAAAAGGCCCAGCTCTATTTTGGAGGGGGAGATGGGCTGGACCTATGCCGAAAGATCCGCTCGATCGATCCGGGATGCGCCCCATCTCATGATAGGTGACACCAATGCCAGTGATCCGCTTCTCTCCGAGGAGCGAATTACAACCTGGGGCTTCAGCTATAGAACGTGGTCCTAGGTGCGGAGAGCTACCTGAAGCTTGCCCGGCAGCTGAGGGAACGGGAGGGGGATCAGAAATACGCACGAATTTATGATTACATCTTGATCACCAGTCTCAAAGCAGGCTTAAGATAAAAACAAAGATTAATGAACCCCTAAGAGATAATTGCCATCAAATGAGCAAGAAGGATGCACTGCCTGGATTCCACCTCCTAGCCAAGCCGACGGGGGCGATGTGCAACCTCGGCTGTAAATACTGCTTCTTCCTCTCCAAGAAGGACCTCTACCCAGGAAGCACCTTTCGCATGTCCGACATAATCCTCGAGTCATACATCAGCCAGTACATAGGAGCGCAAAAGGTCCCCCTGGCTACCATCGCCTGGCAGGGCGGCGAGCCCACCCTCATGGGCCTGGGCTTCTTCAGAAAGGCGATGGCAATGGTCCTGAGGTACAGACGAGCAGGTATGATAATTCAGAACACCATTCAGACCAATGGGACCCTCATAGACGATGAATGGTGTCGATTCTTCAAGGAGAACAACTTCCTGGTAGGGCTCTCCCTGGATGGGCCGCGTGAGATTCACGACGCCTATCGCATTGATAAATCCGGAGGACCCACGTTCGATAAGGTTATTCGTGCTGCCAAGACCCTCAGGAGGCATAAGGTGGATTTCAATGTCCTAACCACGGTCCACGCTGCAAACGGCGATCATCCCTTGGACGTTTACAGGTTCCTGAGGGACGATGTCCAGGCGGTGTTCATTCAGTTCATACCCATCGTCGAGAGGGACGAAACAGGCCAAGTAACTGAGTGGTCTGTAAAACCCGAGCAGTACGGACGGTTCCTCTCGTCCATATTCGACGAATGGGTCAGAAGAGACGTGGGCAACGTCTTTGTCCAGCTCTTCGACGCCTCACTAGCGGCCTGGACGGGAGCCATCCAGAGAATATGCATTCTTTCACAGACTTGCGGGACCACTCTTGCTCTGGAGCACAACGGCGACCTCTACTCTTGCGACCACTTCGTAGACAGGGGCCACCTCCTGGGCAATATCGAGAAGGAGAGCATGGAAGAGCTCGCATCCTCTGAGAAGCAGAGACGGTTTGGTCAGGATAAGCTCCATTCACTGCCAAAATACTGTGTTAAATGCGAGGTTCGGTTCGCCTGCAATGGCGAATGCCCCAAGAACCGCTTTATGGAAACCCCCGATGGTGAGCCCGGATTGAACTATCTCTGTGCAGGCTACAGGGAGTTCTTCAAGCACATCGACGGCTCCATGAGGTTCATGGCCAATGAGCTAAGGCAAGGTCGAGCGCCAGCGAACGTCATGAGACACACTGCCTCTGGCAGAATATCCAATGTGATCTTCAACCCAGGCAGGAACGACCCCTGTCCATGCGGTAGCGGAATGAGATACAAGAGATGCCATGACAGGGCGGGTTCGAAATAATCGAGGCTTGGTGCTCATCCATTTGCTAAACGTTAGCAGTGTTATCCTTCATTAATCGCCTCGGCTATTACATTGCTTTGAAGTTCCCTTGTGATCCCAGGCGTACAGACTAGGCTGGACCAGCCGCTTTTCATTGTCGTCCGGATTTATATGGAGAATTCCACGAAAGTTGGACCTGCCTACTCAGAGCTCGTGTACGGTCGAGCAATCAAGTTCAGCCCAAAGAATTAGGAAGATATGCATAGCTAAGAGGGCATTCTAGGGATGCCCTCCGGTCTTTATTCCGGTTCCTTCAGCGAGCTTTTTGCAGCCTTTTTCATGGACCTATAGGGAACTTAAACTAGAGCGATGATCAGGATCTCGCCTCTGGACATCCTCCAGACTGATTGCGACATGCTGGAGTACATCTTCAGCAGGCTCGAGGACAAAGAGTTCTTTCCAGCGGAGAATATGAGCACTATCCGGATGAGCATGGGACTTGGCTCAGCCCAGCTCTCTGCATATCATAGATGCAGAAGACGCGGTCGGCAAATTCGGCCATAGCTTCAAGGTGCCGGTCCAATTTAGGAGCGTAGAGGAGGATAGTAGCCTCCCTCGAGGCCTGCTTCAGGGCCTGGGCAACGTGGCCCGCCGTATCCCTGGGCCTTTCGTGCGCCCGATGCTCCCCTATCAGGAACGAGTGGTGGTTCTCCTCCAGGATAGTCCTGAGTTGGACGGAAGTATTGGCTCTCCTCACGTTCAGCTCGATCGAGCTGCGGTCCATCCGGCCGAGGACGCCCGAGCAGATGCCGTTGATAAAGATCCTCAATTGCTTTAGGTGGGGGTTGCCGTTAAGGGCCCGCGCTAGCATCTCATCGGAGGCGATGATCAAGTTTTGGATCTCAATTTCGTAATTGAGATATGATGGTAACCAGTTATGGATTCATAACCGACAAGACAAAGTCCGAAGGGAAAATTTATTTATACTCTGACAGTGAAATTATATTTTGTTTGTATAACCAAGTAGGAGGAGAGATCCAATCCCCCATTTTGGGGGCTTGATCCGAGCCCAATAATAGAAATGGATGGACCCAAAGATGGCAGAAAGAACAAAGAGGCCCAACATCATATATTTCTTGGTCGACAACCTTGGTCTAGGTGAACTAGGATGTTACGGTGGCGGGATCTTGCGTGGTACTGAGACAACATGTCTCGATCGATTCGCCGCTGAAGGCATAAAGCTACTCAACTTTGCTCCAGAAGCGCAATGCACGCCGTCACGTTCAGCTCTTATGACGGGACGTTACGCCATTCGCTCCGGGACTCACACAGTGCAAGTGGCTGGTTCTGGCTGTGGCATTGTGGCCTGGGAACGCACAATAGGTGACATCTTAAGCGAAGCTGGTTATGCGACATGTATCGTTGGGAAGTGGCATATAGGTGCTGAAGATGGACGATGGCCCACCGATCACGGTTTTGATGAGTGGTACGGTATTCCTCATAGCTACGATGAATGTCTTTGGGCGGACGATCCTTGGTACGATCCCAAGCGTGATCCGGTTTCGTATGTTCTCAAAGGCCATAGAGGCTTGGGTGTCCAGCCGGTTAAGCAACTGACAAAAGAGGTCCGCCGGAACATAGATAGGGAGTATATGTCTCGCGCTAGAGCATTTCTCCTGAGAAATGTTGCATCATGCAGACCATTCTTCCTTTATTTTTGTCACTCTATGATGCATTATCCGACGGTGCCGCGTGATGAGTTCAAAGGCATGACTGGTAATGGCGATTGGGCCGACTGCCTGCTGGAAATGGACAGCGACTTTGGAGCGCTATTGGATTACGTTAAAGCGTTGGGCGTTGCCGATAACACTATTGTCGTCTTTTCTGGCGATAATGGTCCGGAGCAGATGGATCCTTGGCGTGGAACGGCAGGTTTCTTTGAGGGCTCATACTTTACAGGCATGGAAGGATCATTGCGCACACCTTGCCTAATACGATTTCCTGGCAAAGTGCCACCTCGGATGACAAGCAACGAGATCGTCCATATAACCGACATGTTCAGCACATTGATTCGATGGGCAGGCTGCGATATCCCGAATGATCGCATAATTGATGGTATTGATCAGCGGGAATTCTTGGAAGGCAGGCAAAGGCAATCCCGAAGGGTAGGATTCCCCTTTTGGACTGGTCCGGTCTTGCATGGCGTAAAGTGGCATAATTTCAAAATGAAACTGGTGTTACAGCAGTACCTTGATTCTCCCGCCCTTTCCTTACCAACTCCACACATTGTCAACTTGCTCGTCGATCCTAAAGAACGAAAATCGTATGACTATCCCTATATTCACACATGGGTCGCGGCGCATATCGCGAAGATTTTAAGAGATTTTCAGGAGAGCGTAAAGAAAGAGCCACTAATTCCGGAATGCGCGCCGGTAGATTATGTGCCCCATCCGCTGACAGGCTTGGAGTTCCTTGAAAGGATCGAAATGGAGGGAGGAGGTAGCGCCAGCATTCACCTTCCTGAGCAGAATTCGAATGCGGAGAGAAGATGGCCCTAGTGAGAAGGCTCGATTTCCCCATTAATCTTAAGTAGAGCCATGATTAACCGGAAATCGACATTATCCAGATACTAAGAATCCATTGCTGGTATGTATTTAGCTCCTCCTAGATAATCTAATCTGCACAGAGACCAATTAGACCAGCTCAGTCCACCAGGACAATCTCATGAAAAGGCCTCCCAGGTGGTCTGGCTTGCCATCTCCTCCGAGATGCTTCTACCCTGGCTGTAGGCCTGCCCCTGCATGTCATAGAAACAGAAGACCCGGTCGGCGAACTCGGCCATGGCTTCCAGGTGCCGGTCCAATACCGGGGCGTAAAGGAGGATGGTCGCCTCCTTCGAGGCCTGCTTCATGGCCTGGGCAACGCGGTCCGCCATATCCCTGGCCCTTTCGTTGCGCCGATGCTCCACTATCAGGAAGGGGTGGTGATTCTCCTCCAGGATGGTCCTGAGCTGGACGGAGGTGAAGGCCCTCCTCACTATGAGCTCCATGGAGCTGCGGTCCAGCCGGCTGAGGACGCCCGAGCGGATGCCGGTGATGAAGAGGATCCTGAATTGCTGCAGGTGGGGGTTGCCGTTCAGGGCCCGGGCCAGCATCTCCTCCGGGGCGACAAGCACGCTCAGCGTCTCGGGGAGCAGGGAGACGGCGGGCAGGAGTTCGATTTCCATGATTAGAGGGGAGGGCTACAGATAGGCCTACCCCCTATTGGCGGTGCTCTAAAAAATGGGCACACACGCAGTGC
>Ga0315285_10005045_pt1 | contig 13649 bp, 11 predicted proteins | sample YL17G09_36_MG_FD_203698 | JGI IMG/M metagenome (GOLD analysis project Ga0315285, IMG submission 203698) | Sediment microbial communities from Yellowstone Lake, YNP, Wyoming, USA - YL17G09_36 | ecosystem: Environmental > Aquatic > Freshwater > Lake > Sediment | place: USA: Wyoming | collected... | reverse complement strand
CGAATTCCTTCACGAGGGCGTCGACGGCTTCGCGCACCTTGTCGAATTTCCGCGCAAGCTCCTCACCGACCGAGCCCTCCTGCTTCATCTTCTCGACATGTTCCTGCAGGGACTGCAGCGACTGGCGGAGCGAGTCGGCCTGCGCTTCGAACCCTTTTTTGACATCACGAAGTATCTGTTTCTGCTCCCAGGTGAGTTCCTTCCGGCCGGTTACGGCCTTTGCTACATTTTCGAGCCGGTCCTGCAGATCCCCCTGTCTGCCGCGCACCGCGCCTATAGTCTTTTCCACATACGATTCTTTCTCCATTATCTGCCGTTGGATCTCCTCGAAGGTCGGTATCCTGAAAGTAAAGGTATCAGAGACGCCCTGCTGCGGCTTTGCATCCTTTATTTCCGCCCAGTAGAACACGGTGTCGCCGGGAAACAGCGAAAGCTCCGTCAGGTGCCACACAAAGGCGGTACGGATAAGCGGCGGAGCGCCCGGCTCCGAAAGGTCCCGTCCGCCGTCATTGTTCTTCCCCTCGCCGGACTTCCGCCATTTGAGCGAAAGCTCGCGTATGCCGATGTCGTCCACCCCTTCTACGGCGAGCGTTTCGACCTGTTCGGGTTGCAGGTCTTTGCTGAAACTTGGCTTGACAATCTGGACCAGCGGCGGTTCGTCCGGAATGCAGCCGATATGGAACGCGGGCAGCGAATCGCTTTTCTGCCCGAACGTGTCCGTAAGCGTGAAGGTATAGTCGCAGGGGGCATCGACCCGGAACTCACCCGACGCGGACTCTCTCTTTACGGCAAGGTTAAGGGTGTCGCCGTGCAAGGCGAGTCTCGCCCTTGACAGCCGGTTTGATTCGATGGTGATGCGCGCCACTGACCCCGGATAGGCTTCAAAATTTCCCTGGCCCTCGGGCAGCGTGCGCTCCGGCCGCCGCGTATAAGGGGGCGGCCGCACAATAACGCGGAGGCGCATAAGACGCGGCGGCGCTACCACGGTCACGGTGTCGGTTCGCAGCGGCGCGCCGCCGAGTGCGAAGCGGTAAAGAAAAGTGTTTTTAACGCTGTCGATGCGGTACGTGAAGGCGCCGCCCGAATCCGGCCTGAGGAGGATGCTTGACAGGCGCTCACCGTCGGGCGAGAAGAGAATGCAGCGGCATGAGGGGAAACGCGCGGTCCCGGGGGCGAGACGCAGCCTGACGGATGCGTTCATGGGAACGACGACCGATCCGGGAAAAACTGCGGCGGCGGAACGCGAAAGTCCGGAAAACGGGAGGTTCCAGTAGTCGAGAAGCCGCGGAGAAAGCCGTACGGGGTTCAGCAAACACCACAATCCCAGGACAGACACCGCTACTGCCGGCAGGGCAGCATAGCGCGGCCGCTGCGGCGAGCGCGGGTAATTTTCCAGTTCGGCAAACGCACGGTCGAGAGCCTCTTGCGAAAACGGATTATCGCGCGTGCGCTCGTCGCGGGCCAGTTCAAGGGAAATTGACAGAAAGGGATTCTTTACGGCCGACCGCTGCTCGATCGTCCGCGCGACCTGCAATGATTCAGGCGCCCCTATCGTCGTTGCGGCAATCATATATCCGAGGATAAAAAGACAAACGCCAAGGAGCGCGGCATCGAAAACGAGCGGCAGGACCGTCCACGGGAAAAGAGCGAAGACAATTTGAAGCAGCGCCAGAGAAGCGAAAAACAGGGCGGCGGCGGTCAGGGTCACGCGCATGATCCGAAACGCTATCAGCCTGCGCCGGTAAGCGGAGACGAAGCGGGAAATTTTAATGATATTTTCCGACATTTTTAGCTATGGCTGTTTTGTATGCCAAAATTATTATATCGGTCATTAGATTAAATACTATGTGCGTCGCGAACGCACCCCCTCTTATCCCCCTCTCTTGCAAAACAAGAGAGGGGGAAGGAAAGGGTGAGTTATTATTTCGGTTCAAAAAACCACGTCAGCAGATTTATTCCCATTTTCAAAGCAATCTCGTGCGGCTTTTCGCCGTCGTGGTGCACGTCCAGGTCCTCCATACCGTCGGTGATGTCGGAGCTGAAGGAATAGAACAGCACCAGCCGTTTCTCAAAATAAACCCCATAGCCCTGCGCCAGCTTGCCGTCATGCTCATGGATTTTCGGGAGGCCCGGCAGTGCGTACTGACTCTTATAGATCGGATGGTCCGAAGGAACGGGGACCAGCGGGTTTTCCGGAAACAGGGCCGCGATTTCCTGCCGGAAGCTGAGGTCCATGCCGTAGCTGTCGTCCGCCCACATAAAACCGCCTCCGATGAGATACGCCCGCAGCCGAAGGCGCTCCTTGGCCGTAAAGTGAACATTACCGTGGCCGGTCATGCAGAGAAACGGATAGCGGAACAGCCGTTCGTCCATGATTTCCACAACGGCCATGGTATCGCAGACAGGCAGTTTCGTCCGTTCCCGCACAGATTTGATCAGGTTCGGGTACGCCGACGGGTTCGCGTACCAGTCCCCGCCCCCGCCGTACTTGAGCCGGGCAAGAGTCAACTGGCACTCCTGGGCATACCCTGAGATAGCGATTACGGAAATCAGCGGCAGCAACCGGCAGAGATTCATGATGCGCCCCGGATAAAAATACAACGGGGAAAACGTTATAACGTTTTCCCCGGAAAGAAACCTGAAAGGATTACTGTTTCTACCTGGTTATCGGCCACCGCTTGTTCCACCATATCAGAATCGGGCTGGCGATGTAGATCGTGGAATAAACGCCGGCGATGGTCCCGACGAACATGGTAAGCGAAAAGTCGCGGATCGACTCCCCGCCGAGAACGAACAGGAACGTGACGACACTGAACACGGTGAGCGAAGTAATGATGGTGCGCGACAGCGTCTGGTTGATACTCCAGTTGAGGAGTTCTGTTAAGTTTTTCTGACGGAGCCCGCCGCCGCGCAGATTCTCGCGGACGCGGTCAAAAATAACGATCGTGTCGTTGATTGAAAAACCGACGACTGTCAGGACCGCGGCGAGCGTCGATAGAGACATCTCGTAGTTAAAAAATAGGAACGGCGAAATGGCGATGCATGAGTCATGAAAGAGCGGAATAATGGCGGCCACGCCGAACGGCAGGCTGAAGCGGAACCCGACGTACACGAGGAGCACCGCGAGCGCGAGAATGATCATGATGATTGCGTCGGTGCGCAACTCGCTGCCGATCTTGGGCCCCACCTGTTCCTGCCGTCGCAATTCGAAGGTATTGTCGGGATACCCTTTTTGTATCGCCGCCTTGAGTTCATCGGCCACCAGCGAACCTTCGGCCTTTTTCTTGACCGTGATCTGCAGTTCATTATGGGAAACCGGACCGACCGTCTTGATTTCGGGATTACCCAGCCCGAGACCGCTCACGATGCCCCTGATCTTCCCGATGTCGTCCTTCACCGCCTTTTCGAACTTCAGCTGTACCACGGTTCCGCCGGCAAAATCGACGGAAAAGTTGGGGCCCCCGTAAACGACAAACATCACGAGGATCGCTGCGGCGATGATCGCGACCGAAATACTGATGGCGATCTTGCTGAACTTGAGGAAATCGTACTTGGTATCTTTCATGAATTGAATCATAGAGAGCCTCTGTATGATAGTATATAACCGTTAAATGCTCATTTTTTCTTTCACGTTCGCGAAAACAATATCCATCAGCACCTTGGTGACGAACAACGCGAGGTAGAGCGAAACGATAAGACCGAAAATCAGCGTGAGCGCGAACCCCTTGATTGCCCCGGTCCCTTTCCAGAAAAGGATGAGTGCCGTTGCGATGGTGGTAAGGTTGGAGTCAACGATCGTGACGAACGCCCGGTCGAAGCCGGCTTTTATGGCGGCGCGCACCGTCTTGCCCGTACGCAGCTCTTCCCTGATGCGCTCGTAGATCAGCACATTGGCATCGACGCCCATGCCGATCTGGAGCAAAATACCGGCGATGCCGGGGAGCGTGAGCGTGGCACTGAGCCCGGCCATTACCGCAAGCACGCCGAGGATATTCAGGATAATGGTAAGCACCCCTATCGCGCCTGCAAGCCGGTAATAAATCAGAATAAAGAATATCACCAGTATGCCTCCCACAAGGCCGGCTATCATGCTTTTCCGGATCGAGTCCTGACCGAGGGAGGGACCGACGGTGCGCTCTTCGATGATCTTGACCGGCGCAGGCAGGGCACCGGCGCGCAGCACCACGGCCAGGTTGTGTGCTTCCGCAATGCTGAAACTGCCCGTAATTTCGGCCCGGCCGCCCGAAATCTTCTGGATGATGCGCGGCGCCGAATATACCGTGCTGTCGAGCACGATGGCGAGAAACTTGTTGACATTAGCGGCAGTCACCGAGGAGAACCGCCTCGCTCCTTTGGAGTTCATCTCAAGGTCGACCTTTGCCCCGCCGGCGTGCATCCCGCTCTGGTCGATCGAGCCGCGCGCGTCTTTGATGGCATCGCCGCGCATCTCCGGCGTGCCTTTCATGTAATAGAGCGAACGGTCCAGGGTGCCTTCAGCATGGACCGTATCATGGCTCCATAAGAATTTATTGCCGCCGAGTCCGGCCCGCTCGAGCGCTTCGCGCACGTCCTTGCGCGCCAGGATGGCGTTCACCCGTTCGACATTCTCCATCCGGACCGCGATTTGATCGCTTATCCCGATAAGAAGGTCTTTAAATGAAACGGGCTCGGCCCCTTCCAGTGCGGCAGTATCGGTGGTGTCCGCTTTTCTCTGTAAGTCTTTTCCGCTCTCCGCCCCTTTGAACAGCTTCTCGGCCATGGCCTGCTGCGCTTTTGCTTTTTGCGCCGATGTGTCGGGCGCTGCGGCAGCAGCGGCGGTGTCCTTTCCGGCCTTGCCGGTTATCACGTTGTCGATCACCTCGATCGCGTGCTCGAGCTGCATCGGTTCGCGCAGCAGCATGAACTCAAGCTGTGCGGTCTTGCCGATGACGCTTTTCGCCATGGCTTCATCTTTAAGGCCGGGCAGTTCCACTATGATCCGGTCCCTCCCCTGCTTCTGAACCGTGGGCTCGGCTACACCCAGCCCGTTGATACGGTTCTCGATGACCGTGAATGCGCGGTCGAGGGGGTCTTTGTCCTGCGATTTGTCAATATTGGTCCTGTCGATCTCGAGCACGAGCCGCATGCCGCCCTGCAGATCGAGCCCCAGGTTGACGATTTTTTTGAGAATGTCGGGATGCGTTTTTACGTATTCTTCACGCTCTTGAAGCGGCATGGAGTAGTAGTGAACCGAATTCCACAGGAAGGCAACCAGAAGGATAATCGATGCGATCACCACCATAAGGCGCCACATGGTCTTTTTATCCATAGAAAACCTCTCTACCCTTTCTGAAATTCACGCTATGCGTTTTTTCGCGGTTACGTGCGTTCCCGGGAAGCGGTCAGGGGGCAGCCTTAGGAGGTGTCTTGTTGTTGAGGTACTCTTTCACCTTTTCAACAATATCCTTGGGATTCTGCGGTTTTGTCAGATACAGATCGCATCCGACCCGTTTTCCTTCCTGAAAATCGTGTTCCTGATTGAGCGCGGTGAAAAGAAACACAAAAATATTCTTTGTCTCAGCATTGCTTTTCACCCATTCGCACACCTCGAAACCGGTCTGCCCGCACAGAATAACGTCAAGGATCACGAGATCTGGCATTTCTTTCTGAATGACTGAAATCGCCTGGGTCGCCGTGATCGCCTCATACACGCTGTAGCCCTCTACCTCAAGGAACAGCCGTAAAATCTTGCGTATCCCCGGCTCATCGTCTACGATCAGGATTCGATATGGCTTCTGTTGCATGGTCAGACCCCTTCCCGCACGATCTCTCGCTGCGCTGACACCTGCCACGAATCTATTCCGCGGCATCTATGCCGCGCTCTTCCCCCGCAAATCGCAGACGTATGATGAGATGGAATGGTAATATTGGAAGATAAGTTTTTCAAGGTGAAACATGCAACGAAATTCAACGGGAGCGTATTGGAAATTCCGGCAACGGGAGTCCGTTCGGGAATCTTATTTACGATACTATTTGAATTCTGCGCCTGTTGCAAAAAAATCCGCGATGATAAAAGCTACTGGAACGACATTGAAGCATACCTGCACAAACACGCGCATACGCAGTTCACCCACACGATGTGCCCGGAATGCATTAAAACGCACTATCCGGATCTGTGGAAAAAAATGGAAAAGGAAAAAGGTCAGTCCGCCTAACGCATAAAAACAAAATCCACCTGATAACATTCATTGTAGCAATAGTTAGCGCCAGTATATTTTTCTCTTTCCGAATCAAAAGATCATTGCAGACTCATCAAATCAGGTACAACGGGAAATAATAGAAAACCAGACAGATCATGGCCCGGGAACAGCCTTCACGACAGGATATTAAAAAAAACCAGACCCTGCACGGCTTTAAGGCCGAACGGATCGAGCAAATCCCCGAACTCCACGCCACGGCCTACCTCTTTACACACGTCAAAACCGGCGCGCGGCTGCTGCACCTGTATAACGACGAGCCGGAGAACCTCTTTTGCATCGCCTTCAGGACACCGGTGCTCGACGACACCGGCGTTCCCCATATCCTCGAGCATTCGGTGCTCTGCGGCTCGAAAAAATTCCCGGTAAAGGACCCTTTCCAGGAGATGCTGAAAGGCTCGCTACAGACCTTCCTCAACGCCCTTACCTACCGCGACAAGACGGTCTATCCGGTCGCCTCGCAGGTGGAAAAGGACTTTTTCAATCTCGTCAATGTCTATTGCGATGCGGTGTTCCACCCGCTCCTCACTCAAAACACTTTCTTTCAGGAGGGATGGCATTTTGAAGCCGAGGACCTTCCGGCGGTAGACGGCCGGGTCGGCATCAAGGGGATCGTATACAATGAGATGAAGGGCGTGTTTTCCGATTTCGCAAGCCATGTGGCCCGCAAAATAACCGCCGGTCTGATGCCCGACACGCCGTATGCCTTCGAAAGCGGGGGCGACCCGGAGCATATTCCGGACCTCAGCTACGGGGAATTTATCGGGTTTCACCGAAAGTTCTATCATCCGTCCAATTCATTCATTTTTCTCTACGGCAACATCGGATCGGAAAAGACGTTGCGGTTCCTGAACGAAAACTATCTGGCCGGTTTCACCGCTGCGCCGCCCGATTCCGCGATCGCTCCCCAGCCGCTCTGGCAGTCGCCCCGCGCTCTCACGTTCGAAGCGCCGGCGCCCAGAGAAGACAACGGCACTGCCACCGTGCTCCTCGCATGGATTTTCGGCGAAAGCAGCGACCCGCTGTCCGTTCTCTGCGGCACCGTGCTCAGCCACTACCTTTTAGGCACCGAGAGCTCGCCGCTCAAGCGCAGCCTTATCGATTCCGGTCTCGGCGAAGACCTCGACGAGGCGTCCGGTTTCGGCATCGAAGCGGTGCAGAGCGTCTTCATCGCGGGTCTGCGTAAAACAAAACCGGTCCTTGCGGGAGAAATACAGGAGGTCGTCCTAGCAACCCTCCGGGAGCAGGCTTCGCAAGGCATGAACGACGATCTCCTCGAAGGCGCGCTGCGGCAGGTGGAGTTCCACCTTCGCGAGGTGGACGGCGGCCATTTCCCCTACCACCTGAGGCTCGCGGACCGGTGCTACAACTCCTGGCTCTATAACGGCGATCCGCTGGCCCATTTGGCATTCGAAAAGCCGCTCGCCGCGCTCAAAAAGCACCGCAGGAGTTCCGGAGACAGATTTTTCAGGGAAACAATCCGGAAAAACCTCGTCGACAACCATCACCGGCTCCTCGCCACTATCATAGCATCATCTGAAAAGGGCAAGCAACTCGAACAGCAGACCGAACAACAGGTCGTGCGGCTCTCGGCGTCCTTTTCGCCGGCTGACAGGGAAAAATACCGCGATCTCACCCGCGAACTCCTGCACCAGCAGGGCATGCCGCCTTCGGCCGAAGCGCTCGCCTCTTTGCCCCGGCTCAGCAAAGCCGATCTTCCGGCCAAAGGGTTTGAGGTGCCATGCTCCATTGACACAATTTCCGGCGTCCCCTTTTACCGCCATCCGATCTTTACTTCAGACATTGTTTATTTCGATATCGGCTTTGATCTCCGCAGCGTGCCGGCCGATCTGGTACCGTACCTGCCGCTCTACCTTGAACTGCTGCGGCGGTGCGGGGCAGGCAAGTTGTCATACGAACAGATGGCGACACGCATCGCGCTTGCCACCGGCGGCATAGGCGCTTCATCGTTTGCGAGAACAGTAACCGGCACACGTGAAGATCTTTTTTTCCATTCATTCATCCACGGTAAATGCTTGCGGCCCCGCATCCGTGAAATGCTGGGCATTCTCTCTGACCTTTTCACTGAGCCAAATCTTTCCAACAGCAAGCAGACAAAGGATATACTGCTCGAAGAGCGCAACAATCTCAACGCCTCGATCATCGGCTCCGGTCATCAGATGGCCATGATTCTGGCTTCGTCGGGGCTCTCGCATTCGCGGCTTGTTGAAGAAAAGCTGGGCGGCGTAAGCCAGCTCAGGTTCCTCGACAATCTCGTCCGGAACAACGATATTGACGAAACAATTCCCCGTCTCGGACGTCTGCATTCCCTGATGATCAATAAAAATGCATGCATTGTCTCCGTGACCGCGGACAACCCCGAAGCTTTAACCGGCGATATCGCTTCTTTTGTTGAAAGCCTTCCCGGGCGTGGGGTTTTATCGCAGACAATTTTGCAGGAAACAGCCTTGCCGGAAAAATCGCAGGGAATCGAAATCGCTTCGGCCGTCAATTTCACGGCACGCGCCTGGCGGCTCGACGCTTTTACGCCTGAAGGATACGGGCTTCTTTTCCTCATGGCGCGCCACTTGTCAACAGGTTATCTGTGGGACAAAGTGCGCGTGGAGGGCGGCGCCTACGGCGGCATGTCGATCATGTCGATCGCGCACCCGGTCTTTGCCTGCGCCTCTTATCGCGATCCGAACCTCGGCGCCACCCTGCAGCATTTCGAAAATGGCCTGCGTGCAGTCGCGCAGGGCGTTGAGCAGGCCGCGCTCGACCAGAGCATCATCGGCGCCATCGGACAGATAGACCGGCCCAAACCTCCGCACGGCCGAGGCTTCGGCGAAACCATAGACCGCCTCTGCGGCTACACGCCCGAGGTACGCCTGCGCCTGCGCGAGGCCGTGCTCTCCGCCACGCCGGAGAAACTCCAAAAAACCGCGCAGAAAATCCTCGATACGAAAGAGACGGCTATCGCTGTTTTAGGAAGCGCGGCGGCGTTTGACGGGGCGGAAAAAGAGGGGGTGAAGTTTAATAGAGAGCCGCTATTAAAATAAGGCCTCTCAGGACTTCTGGTGTGCCAGCCTTTTCTGGATCGCCTTCCAAATTTCGGTAAGCCCCATGGAGCGGGACCACTTTTGAATATAGCCGGTATCGATCAGCTCACCGCTGATTTTCATGATCCCGGTGATGTCGCGAAGGTGTTTTTCCGATCCGCCATGCTTGTAATACTCCATTTTCTTTATGATCACGTCTTCAGGGGAGGCGAAATCCGCAAAGTATCCCTCTGCCGGCGAGAGCTTTCGCGCCCTGCTGAACCGGCTCTCGTCGAACGGCGTATTTTGCTTTACCATCACATCGACTTTTAGACCTGAATCCGGGTGGATGATATTAAACTGCCCCTTGGTGCGTATCGCCTCCCGCATTGCTTCACCGCTCAGGTAGAACTCGCTTGGGGGGAAAAATGCTGTTAGCGCATCGACATGGGAGCCATCGATTGCCGCGACGATGTCGATATCATTGGTCAAACGCGGCTCACCATAGGCCATCGATGCCACGGATCCGGTTATGAGATATCGGATGCCCAGCCGGTTGAAGATTTCCACCACCGTGCGTAAAAGGTCAAGATGTTCCATGGAGAAACCTGTCGGAAACCGCGCGGTCGATTGTCGTGCTGTCCCAATCCGGGTGGATCTGCAGGAAATGCGCCTTCATGATGGAGCGGGCCGCTGATCGCAGAGAATTTCCAATGGCAAGCCGTTCGGCGGAAGTTTTCTTTTTAAGGACCGCGGTCATGGCATCGTCCACGACCTCTATCTGACCGCTGTCCAGCCTCAATTTCCTAACCATGCTTTATCTCATCTGTATATCGTTGGGTAACCTGATATCATTAATGTCAAAATACTTTATGATCATCCCGCGGGAGAGATGCAATACAGTTGTGTCTCCCCATCTTTTAGCCCATATCAGATTGCCATTGTGGTCCAGTTTTAAAACAAAGATATCCGCGCCTCCTGCGGAAATTAAGTCAACTATGGCTGGACTTGGATCAAAATCTGCGGTACCCCAGAAATCTCCTGTTATATATATATTTCCTGAGCTGTCAACGACAATGGAGGAACCATATTCGGAATTTGTTCCCCCCATACTCTTCGCCCATACCAGTCCCGGCGATTGCTGCGCCCAAGCCGGTAATGCTATCAGCATTAAACCGGATATCACAGAAATAAATCTTTTTTTACTCATTTCGCGCTCCGTTTTCAACCGGGAACCGTTCTTTCTATAATATAACAATAACTCCCGCTATTTGCATGAAAAAATTCGCTTTTTTATGGCACTATTCCTTGCGGCATGGTATTTTTTCAACGATAACAACATAGGAGTATATCAATGAAAAAAACAAATCTTGCCTATGTGCTGGATGCGGCCGGAAACCTCCCGCTTGAGGTGAGGGAAGAACTGGTCGAGATACTCCATAAGCGCACGGTCGATGAACGCAGGAACGATCTCGCCAGAGACGTCAAAAACGCACGGTCCGACTTTCGGCACGGCAAATGCAGGGCTGGTTCGCCCGACAGCATTATGAGAGAGATTATGTCATGAAGCGGGTCCTGCTCCGGTCCAATGCATTTGTCAGGACAGCCGGGAAAATCCTGCATAAAAAAGCCGAATATGCTTCCGACGTAAAGGAAGCGCTTACCCTGCTCGAAGAAAACGCATACCATCCCTTTCTGCGGACCCATAAACTTACCGGAAGTCTCAAAGGATCGGGGGCATGCAGCGCCGGATATGATCTGCGTATTGTATTCAGCTTCGTAAAACATGAAGGCAGAGAAGCCATCCTGCTCGAAACGATCGGCACCCACGACGAAGTGTACTAAAAAAACTCGCTACCCGAATAATTATTTTGTTTTTCAAAAAAATTACTCTTTGCAGATTTAGTATTTTCGTGATATCCTAATATAAAGGGAAAGGACGTTTTTTAGTGGACAATCAGACGCTCATCGCCAAAGCCAGACAATACATCGCCGTCGAACAGGACGGCTTCTTCCGGAAACAGGTCGAAAAGCTCGTCGCGGAGAAAAACATAAGCGAACTCAATGACCGGTTTTATACCGACCTGGAATTCGGCACCGGGGGCCTGCGCGGGGTGATCGGCGGCGGGTATAACCGCATGAATTCCTATACTGTCAAGCGGGCCACGCAGGGGCTCGCCAACCATATTAAAAAAAACGTGCCGGACACCTCCGGGGCCTCGGTGGTCATCGCCTACGACTCGCGGAACTTCTCTGACGTGTTCAGCCTCAAGGCCGCGCTCACGCTCTGCGCCAACGGTATCCGCACCTATCTTTTCACCGGCCTGCGGCCCACGCCCGAGATCTCGTTCGCGGTGCGTCTGCTCAAGGCCACGGCAGGGATCGTCATCACCGCGAGCCACAACCCGCCGGAGTACAACGGCTATAAGGCTTACTGGAGCGACGGCGGCCAGGTCCTGCCGCCCCACGACGCCGGTATCATCAGGGAGGCCCGCGCGGTAACGGGCACGGTCGCTGAAATGCAGAAAGAAGAGGCGATAAAAAAGGGGCTGCTCGTCATGATCGACAAGGAGGTCGACGAGCCGTTCATCAACATGGTAAAAGGCCAGTGCCTGCGTCCGGCGCTGGTGAAAGAGCGCGGCAGCAAACTCACGGTCGTCTACACGCCGCTCAACGGCGCGGGCGCCATGCCGGTGGGCCGCGCGCTCGCTGAGCTCGGCATCAGCGTAACCTTTGTGCCCGAACAGCAGAACCCTGACGGCAACTTCCCTACGGTAAAGTTCCCCAACCCCGAAGAGGCGTCGGCCATGAAGCTGGCGCTCGACCTCGGAAAGAAGAAAAAGGCCGACCTTGTCATGGGGACCGACCCGGACGCGGACCGCATCGGCGTTGCGGCGCCTGAAGGAAACAATTTCCGGCTCATTACCGGCAACGAACTCGGCGCGCTCCTGCTCGACTACATCCTGAGCACGCGCAGAGAGCTCGGCTCGCTCCCGGAAAACGGCGCAGTTATTAAAACCATTGTCACGACAGAGCTCCAGCGGCTTATAGCGCAAAGTTACGGCGTGCGCTGTATCGATGTACTTACCGGGTTCAAATACATCGGCGAAAAAATCCGCGAATTCGAAGCCTTGCCGGCCGGCCCGGTGTTCCTGTACGGCAATGAAGAAAGCTACGGCTACCTGACCTCGCCCGAAGTTCGCGACAAAGACGCGGTGTCCGCGGCGGTCATGACCGCGGAACTCACCCTCTATCACCTGAGTAATGGCAGAACGCTCGTGGACCAGCTGAAAGAGCTCTGGAAGCGGCACGGCTACTTCAAGGAGACCGGTATTTCCGGCTATTTCAAGGACGAGACTGGGCTCGCAACCATGGCCAGGCTTATGGATGCCCTGCGCTGCAAACCTCCGGCGGACTTTGCAGGTCAGGCTGTCGCTGCGATCAGGGATTATAAGGACGGCACGACAACAATCGTCAAAAGTCACGATAAAAAAAAGGACCTCGACCTGCCGTCCTCGAACGTGCTCCAGTTCCTTTTGGCTGACGGAAGTACGGTCACGGCGCGACCCTCAGGCACTGAGCCGAAAATTAAATTCTATATATCATGCCGCGGCCCTGCCGGTACGCCGCTTGAAGCTGCCGTAAGCGGGGTGCAGCGGAAAATCGACGCGATCAGCGCACAGATTCACAAGCTCATTGACGAAGCGTAAGCGGGCGTTTAATAATTCAGGTTGGGTCGGACGAACTGCCTTCCGGCACTGCGGAACGACGGAAAGGACATTGAGGATTGCATTTTTCTTACGAAAAACGCGAACCCGTCCTCGTGCTTTCAGGCAATCCGTCCGACCCAACCTATAAAAAACGAAGTGTGAGTGGTTAAAAATTATGGCCGACAAAAAATACCCGAAATCCGATACGATCCAAGAACGGGCCCTGCAGGAGCCGTCTCCTCCTGAAAACTCCCCTGCCATTTCTGACACCGGTCTCCAGCAGGGCGATCCCTTTATCGGCAAGACGATCGCCAACTGCCAGATCCTTGAGCGGATCAACGAAGGCGGCACCGCATTCATCTACCGGGCGCACAACATCAGGTTCGACCTTGACCGGGTCGTCAAAATCCTCAAGCCGTCGCTGGCTGACGAACAGGACTTCTTCATCCACTTCAAGCAGGAGGCGCAGCTCGTTGCCCGGTTCGACCATCCGAACATCATGCGCGTGTTCGATACCGGCGAAGTGGGTGGGTATTTCTACATCGAAATGGAGTATATCGAAGGTCAGACGCTGCGGGAATACATCATCCGAAACCCTCGCGTTAACGAACGGGAACTGCTCTCCATCGCCCAGCAGATCGCAAGCGCCCTCAATTACGCCCATA
>Ga0315285_10005044_pt1 | contig 13653 bp, 9 predicted proteins | sample YL17G09_36_MG_FD_203698 | JGI IMG/M metagenome (GOLD analysis project Ga0315285, IMG submission 203698) | Sediment microbial communities from Yellowstone Lake, YNP, Wyoming, USA - YL17G09_36 | ecosystem: Environmental > Aquatic > Freshwater > Lake > Sediment | place: USA: Wyoming | collected... | reverse complement strand
CGGATGGGCACAAACCCCGCACCACTCACTTCGTTCGTGTTGCGGGGGCGGGAATTTCACTGCTCGCTACGCTCCGACTTTAGTCGGAGCGGCTGCGCTTTCAGAACCCTCGGTTCTGAATAATCTCCGACACGGAGGGGACCCGGTCGCTTCCCCTCCGACCCACCCCCTCGTTCAAATCCCGCCTCCTCACAAAATTTCACTTCGTTCATTTTGTTGCGGGGGCGGGATTTGAACCCGCTTCAGGAGCTTATGGGGCTCCCAGGAAAAGCCATAAGGCACCAGATTCCCTACCCTCCCGCGAGAAGTATTATAAGCGAAAGTGGCGGATTGTCAAAAAAATCAATCAATGCTAAAAATAAAAGAGATTATGGCTGGGTAGCTCAATTGGTTAGAGCGCGGCCCTCATAAAGCCGAGGTTGTGGGTTCGATTCCCACCCCAGCCACAATATTTTGTTTTAGCATTTAATTCTGATAAGATTTATAAAATGGATATCACAGAAATCAAAAAATCGGCTTTAACCGAGATTGAAAAAGCCAAAAGCGCGGAAGAACTGGAGAAAATTCGGATTTTTTATTTAGGCAGGCAGGACGGAAAACTGACTGCTGTTCTGCGGTCGCTAAAGGACTTGCCGATTGGAAAACGCCGCGAGATCGGTCCTAAGGCTCAGGCGCTGAAACGTGAACTAGAAAATTTTTTAGAGGAAAAACTTAAAAAGTTCCAAGTTCCAAGTTCCAAGCTCCAAGTCGATCTGACTGCTCCTGGCAAAAGATTCAGGCGCGGACATCTTCATCCTTTAACGCTTGTGGACCGAGAAATCCGCAGGATATTTTTAAGCATGAATTTTTCCGTAGTTGAGGGGCCGGAAGTTGAGACCGAATACTATAATTTTGACGCCTTAAATATTCCGCCAAATCATCCGGCGCGGGAGGCATGGGATACCTTCTGGATTAAACGCAATCCGAATCTACGAATACATCCGAATGATCCGAATAAAAAACTTCGGGGCATTCGGATTAATTCGGATTTTTCGGATCGGTTACTGTTGCGGACGCATACAAGCCCGGTGCAAATCCGCTATATGGAAAAGCATACGCCGCCTTTTCAAATAATTGCTCCTGGCCGTTGTTTTCGTTACGAAGCGACCGACATTAGCCATGAAACCAATTTTTATCAGGTAGAAGGGCTTATGGTCGGCAAGAATATTACCCTATCAAATTTCAAGTTTGTTATAGAAGAATTTTTGAAAAGATTTTTTTCCGGCCAGAAAATAGAATTTCGTTATCGTTCGGGATATTTCCCATTTGTGGAACCGGGCGTGGAAGTGGATATTAAATTCAAGGGTAAATGGTTGGAAGTGATTCCGGCCGGGATGGTCCATCCTCGGGTTTTTGAGTACGCGCATTATAATCCTCATGACTGGCAAGGATTTGCCTTTGGCGCGGGATTAAACCGTCTTGCGATGATTAAATATAATATCCCCGACATCCGGCTTTTCAATTCTGGAGATTTAAGATTCATTCATCAATTCTAAAAAAAGATGAAGTACTCTTATTTTTTGCTAAAAAGATTATTGCCACACGTGCCTCAAGAAAGCAAATTAATTGAGGCATTTAATTTGCATTCTTTTGAAGCGGAAGACTTGGGCAGCGATTGTATAGAAATAGATCTGCCGGCTAATCGTTACTCTGACGCGGCTTCGCATATCGGCATTGCCCGCGAAGCCGCGGCGATTTTCGGATTGAAATTCCAAAGTCCGGTTAAAACAATCGTGAACCCTCCGGCTGACCAAGGATTTTTGAAAATTGAAATCCGGAACCCGAAACTCTGCAGCCGTTACTGCGGCAGATATTTTGAAATAAATCCTTCGACCCATTCGGCTACCGCTCAGGGTGGTGAGCGAGGTCGAACCACAAGCTCAGGACGGGGAAAGATCGCGTCCTCGCCGCTTTGGATGCAGAAAATTTTAAAAACTTGCGGCCTGAAACCAATCAACAATATTGTGGATTTAATGAATTATGTGATGCTTGAGACCGGACAGCCGCTACACGCTTTCGATGCTGACAAAATCGCTAATATACACGAATCTAAGCACAAATCTTCGCAAATTAGTGCGATTCGTGGCCAAATTCGTGAAAATTCGCGATGTATCATCGTGCGGAAGGCGAAGAAGGGGGAAAAAATTGAAACGCTGGACGGGCAAAAATTTATTTTAGATTCGGATGCCCTGGTTATCACTGATTCTATAAGACCGCTTGCGATTGCGGGCATAAAGGGAGGCGAGTATGCCGGCGTCACAAAGAGAACCAAGCGGATAATCGTGGAAGCCGCGAATTTTGATTCAGTAAATATATTCAAAACATCGCGCAAACTCAAATTATTGACCGATGCTGCTATAAGATTTTCTCATAATATTAGCCCAGAATTGGTTCAGATAGGAATGGATAGAGCAACCGAACTGCTTCAAAAAATCGGAGCTCGACTTGCGGATTCAGTTGATGTCTATCTCAAGCCGGTCGGCGAAGAGGTTATAGAATTTGACGTTAAAGAATACGAGGATTTAATCGGGGCACCGATTCTATTTGCTAAAGCCAAAAAATACTTTCAGTCGCTTGGATTTTCAATTGAGAATAATTTCTTGAATCCATCTCGAATTAAAGAAGCAATTTTGGTGCGCGTGCCTGCTTGGCGCACAGATATAGAAAATTTTGAAGATTTGGCCGAAGAAGTAAGCCGCCTTGAGGGATATAATTCTTTAAAGCCCAAACCGCCGCTGGTGGGGCTCAAACCGGCAGTAGAAGAAGACAGCATAGTTTTCAAAGACAAAATTCGCAATATCCTTATTAATTTCCAACTGGATGAAGTTTATAATTATTCGTTTGTCGGAGACGCGGATATATGCGGACAATACGCGGATAAACGCGGATTAAATATCAGCGTAAATCCGCGCAGGAATCAGCGTGAATCCGCGCTTGTGGAGCTGGAGAATCCAGTGAGCCAAGAATTTAAATATCTGCGGCCGAGCTTGGAGATAGGGCTTATTAAAAATACTGTCCAAAACTCCCGGTTTTTCGATAAAGTAAGGATTTTTGAGGTTGGCAAAGTTTTCCAGAAGAGCGGCAGCGGGGTACGAGAACGGTTGTTATTGGGCATTGTGCTTGCCACGAAAAAGCAGTCCCTCGTTCTGGAATTAAAAGGTATATTGAGCGATCTTTTGAAAAGTGTTGGGATCATTGATTTTGCAATGATTGAGGCAGGAGACATGCTTCGAATCGAAAGCGACCATCAGGTACTGGGTAATTTAAAATCGGTTCATCTTAAAAAAGGCTGGGTAGCGGCTGTTTCCGAAATTGATTTGGATAAATTTCTGCAATTAGTTGAAGAGGAAAGGGAATTCAGGCCGCTGCCTAAATATCCTTCGGTTATTCGTGACATCTCTATTCTCGTAAGCGGCGAAGCGCGAATAGGAGACATTGTCCAGTTGATTCAAGAAGCCAATCCAAAACTTATTGAGGATGTTGATTTAATTGACGAGTATGACATAACGCAGATAAACGCTGATACTGACGCAGATAAACGCAGATATGATATCGGCGTAAATCAGCGTAGAAATCTGCGAGAATCAGCGGCCAAACAGAGTTTGACTTTTAGAATTATTTTTCAGGCCGAAGACCGGACGCTCACTGATGCTGAAGTGAACCGGGAAATGGAAAAAATAAACAGGGAATTGAGAAGAAAATTCCGCGCTGAAATCAGATAAATTTCAAGACGTTATTGCTGACAGAATAATTATTCCGATTATAGCTAGGGCAACTCCAATAAACTGGTGCAGTTTGAGCTTTTCGCGGTTCACGAATATTCCCAAAAGCACCGTGAGCGCGATATAACTTTCGCTAATAGTGGTGGCGATTGAAATAGGAATATAACGTACCGCGAAAGCAAATGAAATCCACGCGAAGTTATCAAACATACTAAAGGCAAGCACCGTGTTCCTATAATGCCGGAAATCCCCCAGCAGCTGTTTAATTTCTCCGCTCCAAAAAAGATACGCAAGACAGATGATTGAAAGGCCGCCGTGAAGAATCCAGATAGTTAAAAGCGGGGAAGTTCCTTGGCTGCTAACGCCGGTCAGAAAATTCACCAGCGCCATGCCGATTGCGCCGATGCCTGCCAGAACAAATCCTTTTTCAAAAATTCTTTTATGATAATGCAGGCGGGTGTGATGGATGGTTACCGCGAGCATGATGCCTACGAAAACCGTAAGCATAAGAAGAGCTTGTACGACATTAAGAGTTTCTTTCCACAACACCAGACAGAAACCAACTGTTATGGGTAATTCAATTGAAAAGACCGGTTCTATAATCGCGATTTTTCCCGATTTTAACGCCTCAAATTGAAAGAGCGCAGCAAAGAGCGTTACAAGGAGCAAAAGGCCAAAGATAACTGCGTTGTTCCAGTGCGAGAACGCAGGACCGATTTCTTGATATACAAACGGAAAAAGAAATAATCCTCCCATTGCGCCGATATAAAAAAGCGTTCTCCAGCTGCCTACGGTGCGCGCCCCTCGCTGGATAAAAAAATCCCCAAATGTCCAACCGAAAAGCGCGCAGAGCGCGAAGAGGATTCCTAATGCAGGCATATATAATCAAGTGTATAATCAAGACATATGAAATACAACGTTCCCAAAGAAGTTTTGTCTGTGGCTATGACCTTAGAAAAGGCTGGTTTCGAGGCCTATCTTGTCGGTGGCTGCGTTAGGGATTTAATTTTGGGTCGCGAGCCGAAGGATTGGGATATTGCGACTAATGCTAAACCAGAGGAAATCCAGAAATTATTCCCCGATAGTGTTTATGAAAATCAGTTTGGGACCGTGGGCGTGAAGACCGACTCTGAAGATCCCAAACTTAAAGTGATTGAAATAACCACCTTCCGTTTGGAGGGGAAATATACCGATAAGCGCCATCCGGACGAAATAAAATTCGCCAAAACAATTGAAGAAGATTTGGGCAGGAGGGATTTTACGATAAATGCCATCGCGGCAGAAATTAGAAATGAGAAATTAGAAATTAGGGATCCGTGCGGTGGTCAAGATGATTTAAAAAACAAAATTATCCGCACGGTCGGCAAACCCGAGGAACGTTTCAATGAGGACGCGCTGCGGCTAATGCGGGCAGCGCGGTTTGCGACAGAACTCGGCTGGCAAATAGACTTTGAAACGCGCCGCGCGATCGTGAAACTTGCGGGGCTTTTGGAGATGATCGCGAAGGAGCGCGTGCGCGACGAACTCGTAAAAATTTTGGAGACGCTGTGCGCCGCAGAAGGGATTGTGCTTCTTGAAGAATTAGACATTCTCCGCTATGTGATACCGGAACTCCGGGAGGGGATAGGAGTCAGCCAAAACAGGCATCATACCTATACGGTGTTTGAACATAATATCCGTGCATTGGATTATACGGTGAAACAAAACTATGCGCTCTATGTGCGCATGGCGGCGCTGCTCCACGATGTCGGGAAACCGAGAACAAAGCGCGGAGAAGGGTCAGCAAGCACTTTCCACGGCCATGAGTACGTAAGTGCGAGAATGACGTTCAAGATTCTTGACCGCTTGCGGTTCTCTAAAGAGTTTGCGGAGCGCGTGGCGCACCTCGTGCGTTCGCATATGTTTTACTACAATGTGGGAGAGGTTACGGCTGCAGGCGTGCGGCGGTTCTTGGCGCGGGTCGGCGTGGGAAATGTGGATGACATTATGGAAGTTCGCGAGGCTGACAGGATTGGCTCAGGAGTCCCGAAGGCAGTAGTGTACAAAATGCGTCACTTGCTCTTCATGATTGAGAAAGTGCGGCGCGATCCGGTATCCCCGAAAATGCTCGCAGTTGACGGGAACGACGTGATGGAAATCGCGGATATTCCGCCGGGGCCGCGGGTGGGATATATCCTCGCGGTGCTGCTCGAAGAGGTTTTGGACGAGCCAAAGAAAAACACCAAAGAGAATTTAGAATCCAGAATTCGGGAATTGGGGAAACTAGCGGAGGAAGAATTAAAAAAACTTGCCCTAAGAGCCAAAGAAACCAAAGAAGAATTTGAGAGCAATATTGAAGAAGAAATTAAAAAAAGACACCATATATAGAGTTGCCGCCCCGATTAAAATCGGGGCGAGTCTCGCTCAATCAAATTGAGCGGGAGGAGGAAATGAAGAAAAAATACTATGTGAAATAAATGAAGAATCCTTACTCAGAAATCAAAGCGGCTTTATGAAAGGAAAAGGGAAAAGAGTAGTATATAAAGCATATCCGGATTAGTTCATATTTATGAGAATTATTAGATTTTTCGACAAACTGGAAGACAAGGTGCGCGGCTGGTTCAGCCACCGGCCGCTCCGCTATGGACTTGTGGGCGGCGTGGGCATCGTACTCTTTTGGCGCGGGGTGTGGCACACCACGGACTATCTCTCAATGCTTATCTCTGAATCGCAGTTCGGGCAATCGAGCATTGATTTGGGCGCAGGGCCGTGGTGGGACGGGCCGTTTTCGCTCCTTCTGGGGGCCGTGCTCCTCCTTATCACCGGTCTCTTCGTTTCCAACTTCATCGGCAACGAGATTATCATCTCCGGCCTGCGCGGCGAGAAGAAGCTGACCGAGAAAACCGAGGCCGAGGTGCGGACCGAAACCGGGGCGATTGCGGAAATCATGGAAGAAGTGAAGAAAGTTGCGAAGAAACTTGAAGAGATTGAGAAGAAACTTGCAGAAAGAAAGTGAGCTATCGTATAGTAAGGCGAAGCGGGGTGTAGTATACCGGCCCGCTTCGCCGGCTCGGCCTTCGTCCCGCTCCGCGGGACTCCGGCGAAGGAGGCAGCTTCAGCGAGGCGAGCAGTACGCGCGTCCCGCCCGCCAAAATTTTTATCGGGACATAGTATAGTGGTAGTATACACGCTTCGGGTGCGTGAGGCTTGGGTTCAATTCCCAATGTCCCGACAGATAAAAAATTTAGGCGGGTGAAGATGCGTGAAGACCGGATTCTCCCGCAACTCTCCGATGCGATAGCGAGGATAGAGTTGGCTCGCCTCGCTGTAGCTTTGGCGAAGCGGGCGCGATCCCGCCCATTGTATCACCCCGAGTTCCGGCCTTATTACGAAGAGAGAGTGCGGGATCTCCCGCAAATTTTGCCGAATATAAATAAGGCTTACAATTTGCGAGGACCCCGCACCATTCCCAGATGTTTTGAAGTGGATGCACTTTCCGGCAAAATCACGGGACGGCGCATCCGTAAATCGCTTCGCTCAAACGGCTGCGGGGCACGCCATTGTAATCTCCTCCGACCATGGTCGGAGTCGAACAATGGGCGGGAGATTCCCGGCACCCCGACACAACTGAATAGGGCCTATAGTCTAGCCCCGATTTACTTCAAATCTATGATTTAATAAGTAAATCGAGGATCCGCGATACGATAACAAAATTAAAATTTTGATCGTATCGGGATGGCAGAACGGCGCATTCGCTCCTTGTTTTTTGTACGGGCCGGTAGCTCAGTGGTAGAGCACTGCATTCGCATTGCAGGGGTCGTGGGTTCAAATCCCATCCGGTCCACATTAATCCACTCATATATCTATATATGTCTATGAAAAAACTAATTATTGCCTCAAAAAATCCAGTTAAAATCAATGCGGTGTTGAACGCATTTCAAAAGATGTTTCCTTTAGAGAACTTTGACGCAGAAGGTATTTCTGTTGAATCTGGCGTTAACGAGCAGCCACAGAACGATTCAGAAACTTTTCAAGGAGCATTAAACAGAGCCGAAAATGTTTCAATAAAGAAAGATGCCGATTTTTGGATTGGTATTGAGGGAGGAATACAAGATAAGGATTCTGATATGGAAGCATTTGCGTGGGTTGTAGTAAAAGACAAAAATAGCAGGTTGGGCAAAGGTAGGACGGGGACGTTTTTTCTGCCTCCTAAAATTGCGGAGCTAATAAGACAAGGGAAAGAACTGGGTGAGGCAGATGACATTGTGTTTGGGCGCACAAACTCAAAACAAGAAAATGGAGCTGTTGGAATTTTGACTGATAATGTGGTGGATAGAACTAAATACTATACCGAAGCGGTAGTGCTTGCTTTGATTCCTTTTAAGAACAGTCAGTTGTATTAACCAAAATAAGAAATTCTAGAATTTGGTTCCAACTCACGCATACGAAGCCTACCAGTCGCAATTCTTATTGGTTTGAGCGTACGGAGAATGGTAAAATAACCATGATGTCAACCTCAGAGAAACGGAAAGCCAGGAGGCGTATTTCGGATGTTCATATCTCAGAGCCGCAGCGGTTTAAAAAGTGGTTTAACTGGCTTTTTGGCTCTAAAACCGTTAATTTAAAGCCAACTTTCTATAAACGCTACCCATTTTTAGCAATTATCGGCGCAGCGCTTTTGGCGGTTTCTCTACTAATCGTTAGGAATGTTTTTACCCGCGCCGAGGTTGCCGATTTTTACCCCGTAACATGTTTGGGAGAATGGGAGCGCGCCCAAAACGCCCAGGGTCAGCCGGAAACATTCGGACAAGGCAGCCCAACCTTTGACGCAAGTAATTCAGCAATGTACGCGAGCGGCACGGCCAAAATATTTTGTGGCGGATTTGTAGCGCAAGACTACGAAGTAAAAGGAGAAATTAAGGACATCGGGCTCACGCTTATATGGCAGATAGGCCCGCCCGCCGGCGAGGCGGGGGAGGCTGGAGCAGGAACCAGTTCGTCAGCGGAAGAGCCGGGCGCGCCAAACAACGAGGCAATTCAGCCGCGAGGGGCAGCCAGTTCAACTCCCGCGCAAGACGCGACTTCAAGCGCTCCGGCGCCGGAAACCAGCGAGAGCTCAACCACTTCGTTCTTTAATTTCGTCGGCATCGCTTTTGCCCAAGAAACCGCGCCGGCCGCGAATGCGGCAGCCGAACAGGTTTCAACCCAGCCAACCGATGCCGAACAAATCCCGCTGCAGCCAGCGGATGAAAAAACAGGTTCCGTTCCGACAGAAGAAAATCCGCAGCCAGCCGCAAGCGAAAACAACGAATCATCCGGAACAATCATTATTTCTCCGCCGATTACCGTTTCTTTGGAACCGGTTTCAACTTCCACCGCAGAAACAAGCACCGCCGGAGAGCCCACAAGCACGCCGCCCACAGCAGTGCCGCCGCCTGCGCCCGACGAAAATTTTTTGGAAGTAAGTTACAGCACCGACGGCACGAATTGGGTTTCTATCGGGAAAGCCAGCCCGGTCAACTGGAAGAATTTCACGGTTGCCCTGCCCATAACTTCGTGGGACGACCTAAAAAAGCTGCAGATTAAAATCGAAGGCATTAAAACTTCATTGCTCCAGCCGCTCCCCGAGGTTCTCCTTGACGGAATGCTTTTAGAGGTTAAATACGAGGTCCCGCCGCTTTTCTCCTCTTCCGAAGAGGATTTAGGAGACGAAGCAGGGCGAAACAACGCTTCAAACAGCGAGGGGCAAACTTTTTCCGGACTAAACGCCCCAAATCCTTTCCCTGGTTTGCCGCAAGTCATATTGCCGTCAAAAAAAGGAGATTCCGGATTACCTAGAAAAAGCTGGAAAGCGGAAGAGCCGCCAACCCTGGAGATTGATATAAATAATTTGCCGCAGGAAAATTCAACAAGCGGAGTCCCGGAGAACGTTCCTGGCAGCGTTATGGAAAATTCAACAAGCACGGAAAGTCAGATAAATACGGAAAACCAGACAAGTACGGAAATTATAAACGCAAGCGCAACGGATTCAAATTAATTTTAATGCTGTCCCAACAATCACTTTTTAAAATATCCCGGCTTATTTTTTGGGCTGGCGCCGCGGCGTTCATAATCGCGGTTCTTTTGCTTTTGGCGAAAAACAGCCGAATTAACGAGAAAAAAGTTCAGAAAAAATACAACGGCCCGGCTTTTACCGCCCCAAACCCGTTTCCCAATATGTCGCAAGTTGTTGTTTCTTCCAGCGAAGGCGCGGTAAGTTCCCTGAAGGCGGATTGGAAAGCGGATGAAAATCCGGTTTTGGAGATAGACCTTAATAAATTGAAATAAAATAGAAATTTGTGGAAATATATTGAAATACGTAGAAATACATTATTTTTTTATACTATTTCCTGCGGCATTATAAAGAATTATATTTTACTTTTTTATTTTTATTATCAAGTGCTATGCTATAGCATAGCACCCAGAGGTGGTTTCCTCTGTTTATACTCGCTTACCTTCGCCATTATTTTGCTTTAGCTCTATTTATTATTATTACTTAAGCGATTTGCTAGGCGCTATGCTGCAGCATAGCACCCTTAAAAAGAGCGAAAGGACCATAACACCCTTAAAAAGAGCGAAAGAACGTTTGAAACTGGCTGAAATCGACAACGGAAACCTTTTCTATAATGCTATGCTATAGCATAGCACTTGAGGGAGTTCTAAAATCTTTACCCCCCATTTATTTTTATTATCAGGCGCTATGCTACAGCATAGCGGCACAGGGGTTATAGGGCTTATTCTGTGAAGATAACTGTGAAAATAACTATGAAGATTACCGTGAAGATAACTATAATTGGTTAGAATTATCAAATAAACTAAACAATTTTATCACCTCTACGCATAAATCCAAAAGAAATAATGCGGAAATGCGCTCGCTCTGCCCAATTTATTTCAATTCATATCTATATATTTCTATTGTATCTCAATGTATTTCCCGTATTTCTATTGTTTTTCCACAGGATTTCTGCTGAAATTTACGTTTTTTTGTTGTAAAATTTAGGTAATGCCTTTTCCTTGGAGGAGTTTTTTTAGAATTTATCTTTTCACCGCTGTTGCCGTAGGCCTTTTACTCGGTTCTTTTTACGCCGTCATTCGGACGGAGGAAGTTAACGCCCAAACCCCGCAGTACGCCATCCAGGTTTTTGATCCGGGGGGCAATTACCTGCCGGATTTTAAACCGGCAGTAACGCAGGCCGGCAGCAAACTTATTTTTACTTTCCCGAAACAGCGTTCCTTCAGGCCGGGCAAATACACCGTGCGGTTTTTCATCGTAAAGAGCGGCGTGGTTTATGTTTCCGAAGAGGATTTCAGCTGGGGAGTCATAGCGTTGAATTTCAACAAAACAATTTATAACCTTGGAGACGAGGCCAAAATCGGTTTTTCAACGCTGGATGACTTGGGGCACACTCTTTGCGACGCCGAAGCGCAAATGTCCATAGAATCCCCGAACGGCAAAACCGTTGTCCTTGCAACGAGCGACGGCACAATTTTGAAAAGCCCGGCGTGTTCCGAGTCCTCAATAACGAATGTTCCGGATTATTTCGTAAGCATGCAGGTGGGCCAGATCGGGCAATACAAAACATTTCTTATTGTCTCCACGGCAAACGGCACCCGGCATACCGAAGACAGTTTTGAGGTTCAGGCCCCGCCGGCTTTTGACATAGAGCGCTTGGGCCCCACCCGCATTTATCCGCCCGCCATCTACAATATGACTTTAAATATTGTGCCGACCAAAGATTGGAGAGGAGAGATAATTGAAACCGTGCCAAGCTCTTTTCAGATTGGAGAGGAATCAACTCAAAGAACAAGCCCTATTTCAACTCCGGAAAACATTGTTGAATCAAACCCGATTGTTGATCTTTTTATGTCCATTTTCTCCGGAAACGGACCCGCGGAAACAGCAGCCCAAAAACCAGATACCCAGAACTCAAGCGTCTCTCTTCCCAAAATCACGGAGCAGGGAGACGTAAAACAAATTTCCTGGGACGCGACCCTCAAAGCCGGGGAGCCAAGCAGCATAAACTACACCTTCAAGGCCCCGGACATAAGCCCGGAGTTTTATCTTCTGGGCCCCCTGAAATTGGAACCAAGCATCGGGAAAGAAACATGGCAGGAATTCAGAGCGTGGCAGATCGCGGCAGACCAGATGCCGGATGTCGTCATTTTCGTAAGTTCCACTGCTTCCACTACTTGGGTAGTGCCTTCGGACTGGAACAACGCTTCAAACACGATTGAAGTAATCGGCGCCGGCGGAGGCGGCGCTACCCCCACTTCCACCGGCGGTGGTGGAGGAGGAGGCGGCGCCTATGCCAAGATTACCAATTGGGCTTCCTCTACGATAGGCGCAACAACAACAATTCATGTTGGGCCTGCTGGCGCCACTGCGGCTGTTGGCAGTTCAACTTGGTTTGGCGGAACTTCATGCGCTGCTGCTTCCGTCTGCGCAGGACCCGGTTACGGAGGATCGGGCACCACCGCAGGAAATGGCGGTTCAACTGCAAGCAGCACCGGTCAGGTTAAATGGGCTGGCGGCAAGGGCGGCGCCGGCGGTACTACTGGCACTTATGGCGCTGGAGGCGGCGGCGGAGGAACAGCTGGACCAAATAGCACAGGCACAGCCGGCAACTGGGGAGGCGGTGGCGGAACCGCCTCGCCTGCCGGCGGCGGAGGAGGCGGCGGAAACGGCGGCGGCACAAGCGGAGCCACTTCCACGGGTACTACTGGCGCAAATGGCGGAAATAATTCCGGGGGAACCGGGGGGTGTACCGGAGGAGCCGGTGGAAGCGGCTCTAATGGCGGCGGCGGTTGCGGTGGTGACGGATCAAGTGGCGACGCCGGCGGGAGAGGCGGTTCTGGCGGAGGCGGCAATGAACAGACGGCAACGACTGGCGAAACTGGCGGCTCCGGTGGCGGAGGAGGCGGCGGCGGCTCAAGCTCCAAGGCAGGAACAGGTAATGGTGGGGCTGGCGGCACAGCAGGAAAATATGGCGCTGGAGGAGGCGGCGGAGGCGAAGGCAAGTCCGGAACTCATGGAACCGGTGCGGCTAGCAGCCAAGGCATTATTGTCATTAGATACAAACCGCTTAAATCTTATCTGACTCTGTCGCACTATCGCTGGAAAAACAATACTGGTTCTGAGACATCTACTGATTGGCAGGCAGGGGAAAACGCGACCGGCACTGCCACCTCAACCGGCAACATCTACCGTATCCGCATTGAAGTCATAAACGAAGGCACCACTTCCACTTCTCCTGCGCCCAAGTTCCAGCTCCAGTATCAGGCAAGCGCCACTTCCGGTTCTTGGACAACTGTTCCAGCCAGCTCCACCCTTGAAAGCGAAAAATTCGTAATGGCTTTTTCTTCTTATTTTACTGACGGCGCGTCCACTACCAATCAACTCACTCCTAGCAGCACGACCTTTGTCCCTGGCCAGATAAAACATTCTTCCAGCACCACCGGTTCAATTCTAATGGCTTCTTCCACCTATACCGAAGTGGAGTACTCAATCAGCGTGGCGTCGTCGGTTACGAGCGGCAGCAACGGGACTTATTATTTCCGCGTTAATTCCAATGGCGCGGCGTTGGATAGTTATTCTAAATGGCCTGTCCTTACGCTTTCCCTGCCTCTTCCTCCGCGCAGGCCCATTCTGAATTCTCCCGCGCCTGGCGCGCTGGTTCCCGGAACTGCCGGAGTCGGAGTATTCAAAATGACCGGCACAAGCCCGCAAAGCGCCTACTTGCAATATACGCAGGAGATTTATTTGAACGAGGCGTGCACCCAAGTCGCGCAAACCAACAGTCAGACCTCCACTCCTTCTGCTTGGACAGGCCAGAACGCGAGCTCCGGCGCGGCTTACGCCTCTGGCCAAACCGGC
>Ga0315285_10005043_pt1 | contig 13654 bp, 10 predicted proteins | sample YL17G09_36_MG_FD_203698 | JGI IMG/M metagenome (GOLD analysis project Ga0315285, IMG submission 203698) | Sediment microbial communities from Yellowstone Lake, YNP, Wyoming, USA - YL17G09_36 | ecosystem: Environmental > Aquatic > Freshwater > Lake > Sediment | place: USA: Wyoming | collected... | reverse complement strand
CTGGCCGGACTTGTCCGCCTTGGGCGGATTGCTCCGGAATGAGTGGCCGGATTGGATCGGAATCAGTGGCCGGATTCAATCGGAATCGGTGGCCGGTTTCGGTCGGAATATGCACCTGAGCGCCGCGCTTCTGGCGGTGCTTCTCGGATGCTCTGCCTCCGGTGGAAGCGCGCGGCCCATAGCACTCGCAAGTGAGAACTGGACGATCCGGATTGACCCCGAGTCGCTCGAAGTGACAGCTCAACCAACAGGCAGAGCCAGGGTCTCGATCTCTGTGCCGCAGGAGGGTCTCGGCCCAGTGAAGAGACTGAAGCGGGGCGACCAGGAAGTGAGTTGGGAGTTTGAGCAGAGCGACCTCCAGGTGTCGTTTCGAGTGGAGGGCGAGACCCTGCACGCCAACTTTGTCGCCACCCAACCCGGCGCGTTCACCTGGCCCGTCGTTGTCGGTGACCCTCCCGTAAAGGCATACACACTGCCCCTGTTCGAGGGCAGCTACGTCCCCGCCGATGACGCCGAGTGGCTGGAGTTCCTCGCCTGGCAGAGTCCAGGCAATACCACTGAGACCCTATCGATGCCATTCTGGGGTCTGGATTGCACAGACTACAGCGTTGCCTACATCCTGACGAACCAGTTCAACAATGAACTTGTCTTCGAGGATCGTGGAGGCAAGCTTGCCATACGACTGGCTCACGAGTTCACGAGGAACCGGGATAAGAAGGAGTACGGGCTGGTCATACGGCTGGGCGAGGCCTCTCCGATCGAGTCTGCCAGGCAGTACCGCAGCTGGTTGATCGAGCAGGGCGAGTTCGTGAGTCTGAGAGAGAAGATCGAGCAGGTGCCCGCCGTCGAGAAGCTGCTCGGCGCGGCACACATCTACCTCTGGGGTGACGACCTCATCAGCCGCTACGACGTCCTGGACTGGCGGCGTCTTCCGAAGATGATCATCGAACAGGGGAAGTCGTCCCGGCCGTCGCCCGGCAAGCGAATCTGGGATCTCATGAGCTCCGAGACTCACACGGAGCTTGTCGAGGCCGCTTCGCTGGAGTACCCCTACCGCTATCTCAAGGACCAGATCGCGCGCTCTCTCTCCGAGGTCCTCGGCAATCGCGACTTATACACGGAGGCGGCATGGCGAGGCATGCAGTTGCCGGCCGAGGCCCGGCAACTCCTGAGCAAAGGTACACCGAACCTGAATGAACCACAGGTGCTGCGGCTGAACAGCCTGCTGCTAGAAGCGGCCTTCCCGGGGGCCTTCGCCCCGAGCAATCGCTGGGGGAACGGAATCTCGCTGAAGATGATGGAGGAATTCGCCAAAGGCGGTTTCGACAGGCTGTGGCTGGGGCTGGCATCTTGGCAAGGCGGGTTCCGGCATCCGCAGGCAATAAGGCGGGCGAAGGGTCTGGGCTACTTGATCGGGACCTATGACTCCTATCACGACATCCACCACCCTGAGGAGCCTGACACGTGGGAGACCGCCCAATTCGATCTGCAGCTCTACGAGACTGGAGCCGTGGTGAGGGCCGACGGCACGAATAAACGGGGATTCCTGAGGAAGGGATACATCCTCAGCTCAGTCGCCGCCTGGCCATATGTGAAGAAGCGCGTCACGGGCCTCATGGAGACGCTTCCTGAGCCCTTCAACTCCTGGTTCATTGACTGCGATGCCTACGGCGACCTCTTCGACGACTACTCGGAGCTCCACCCGGCCACACAGGAGGACGACATGAATGCTCGCCTCCATCGTATGGCCTGGATCCGAGATACCTATGGGCTGGTCATCGGGTCAGAGGGGGGCGTCGCCTATTCTGCTCCCGTCGTCCACTTCGCCCACGGAATGATGACGCCGGTCTTCGACTGGATGGATCCAGACCTCAGCAAGAACAAGGAATCAGAGTACTATCTCGGCAATTGGGGCCCCCTGGATGGTCCCAACATCCTGGATGGTCCCGGCATCCTGCTCAGACGCGTGCTTCTGAAGCCGCGGTTCCGCAAGTACTACTACGACCCTCGGTACCGGCTGCCACTATATCAGACCGTGTTCCACGATTCCGTGGTGGCCACCCATCACTGGCAGTACGCCAGTCTGAAGTTCACGGATCAGGTTGACACCGTCGAGCTGCTGGAGCTGTTGTACAACGTGCCACCGCTCTACCACATGAACCTCGAGGAGTTCGAGAGACACAAGGATCGTATGGCGGCGCACTACGAGTTCTTCTCTCCGCTCCACCGAGAGCTCGCCCTGCTGCCCCTGACGGACTTCGCCTGGCTCACCCCAGACCGGATGGTGCAGCGTACCGTGTTCGGAGAGAGCGTGGAGATGGTGGCGAACTTCGGCCGGGAGTCCTTCATGTACCAGGGGAGCGCCGTGCCGGCCCGCAGCGTCGTGGCGCGATGGCGGGATACGCGAATAACGCGCAACTACACGCCTCTCCCCTGTGGCTAGACGGTTTGTGGGTGTGAAGTGGGATTCGAACACCGGCTTTGGGGTGGACGCGGATACTGTTGACACGAGGGGCAAGGACGGGGAGGCGGTGTAGCGGCGGGGTTCTGGTCGGACGGGAGAGAGAGTTCGCGACCGCATATGTCCTAGAGGAAACTGCACTCATCCGCGAACTCTCCGACCTGGTCCACGCTCGGAGAGTGTGCCCATGTCGATCGCCGGTAGGACCATCCTGAGAGAGTTCTGGGCGCAGGCCTGTAACCGGTGTTCTCACCCTAGCGCCAGCACTGGCGTTCTCGACCCAGAGCGCGTGCTTTCCCGCCGGCTCGGTCACCATGACGGCGGAGGCCGGTATCCCATGCGTATACTGGGAGACTCTGCGATACTGCTTGGCGGCTCATTTCCCAAGTTGCATGTCATGGTCGGCGGGGTTATCATCACCATGAGGCATACCTCATGCGAGGATCTGCACGCAGCAAGGTTGCGTTCGTCGGCACCGTCACCGCGGTGAAAGCACGCATCCGGTTGCTTCGCTCGTTCGACCAAGTCAGTCATGCTTACCTGGGGTATACGCTGGTCCTCGACGGCACAGTGGACGGGGTTGTCGTGGACGACCTACGAGTGGCCATCGGTCCGAAAACCCACGAGACGCATCATTTCCGGATCATGGATCAGCTCCAGGGGTCGGGGGAGCCAGTGCCAGACCAGGACCAGGAGTGGGCCACCCACTACAAGGCGAGTGGGCTGCGGTTGCTCCAGCGGGGCCCGGCTGAGCAGGATGTGCCGGCGAATCCGGAGGGCGGCATTGCTCCCCCGCTTCCTGAATACCGCTCCCGTGGTCACCTACGCCTTGACACCAAGACGTACCGTGCTCAGTGCCAGCGTTGTCCGTTCGGGCTAGTGATGCCGACCGAGATCACAATCGACCAGTGGAACCCCTCGAAGAAGAGGTGGCGATTCGAGACACATTGCTACGGTCCGCGTGACTGCCCCAGGTACAGGCCGGGCAAGCCGTACCGAGTCCAGGGCCGGAAGTCGTGGATGCTGTGGGTGGACGACGATGTCGAGCGCGCGGCTGCGGATGAGGAGTGGCTGAAGCGGCACGCAGAGGATGGCGGTGGCTAGCGGACCAGTCCGGTACCGGCTTCGCCGGTGAGTCCGGTATTACCGGCCACCCCCGACTCCGGCTACCCCCTCGGCTCGGAGTCAGTGAACGGGGGCTCCGTCCTGCCGGTCCACGAGCTCGCTTGCCGAGCAGGTGCGAACCGTGCTGCCTAGGGCAAGTGCCTGCTGCTGCGGGGTCATGGGGCCTCGACACGCACAGTCGGCCTCGAGAGGCGAACCTGCATCGCCGAATGCTTGCTCTGCCAGTGAGGGCCGCAATTCATATAGGAGATGCAAAGCTTATGAAGACCGTCGCACTTCGCAATGTGAAGAACTGGCTGATGGTCGCTTTCGTATTCCGGAGCATACTCGCTGCGACAACGTGCGCGATTGCGCAGCCTGAGCCTGCCGAACCGCGTGGAGTGCACCTGTGGGATACCGGGACACCCCTGAGCGGGCAAGCTGATCTGGCATCGCGCACGGCGTGGCACGCGATCATGCCGGCCGCGTCGGGCCACCTTCGAGGTGATCTGGTGGTCGAGACAAAAGGGTTGATCGCGGCCTTTGCCTCGCGGCCCGGAGAGGTACTGGTATGTGGGAGCGCACCGTCACCAACAGGGGCCGCGATTCGTCCGGCCGAACTCGCGAAGAAGCAGGCGATCATTGCATCAACCACCATGGCCGAACTGAACGACGTGGTGATTGTGCAGGCTGAGTTCCGCGCAGACGACCAGAGCCTCCCCATCACCTTCACCTTTCGGGGCGGTCGCATCGTGGCGATCAGGCCGGAGGGAAGGACGCGTGGCATTAGCATCTCGGCCCCCATCGACTTGGCGCTCGTACCCAGCATCGTCGGCGATGATCTCATCTACGATCCCAAGGACTACCCGTCGGCGAAGACGCTCTCTTTGCCCTCCGAGCACGTACTGCTCGCGCTACTGAACGGGGAAGGCGGCATGCTGGTCATGACCTGGCAGGAGGCAATGCCATCGGTGCAGCTATCGCTGACCACTAGTGCGGGGAAGAAGAGCATTGCCGCGGTCTACCTAGTGGGCGGAAAGGGCGTTTCGCTGGCGATACTTGACGCGCCCGGCATCTGGCACCGCGAGGTGCTCGAGCCGACCTACCTCGAGCGCGACGTGGCGATGCCATGGAAGCCGCCATTCCAGGCCGTATGGCTGACACAGCTGCATGAGGATGAGGTGAAGACGACGTTCGAGTTCCAGCACGAAAAGCAAGAGCACTGGCGCGGCGGCATCGGCTCTTACACGATGCCCGTGTGGTTCGATGGGGAGAAGCCGATGTTCTCATTAGGCAAACAGATTCTGCCCGAAGGCGAAGCCATCATCTACTTCCTGGAGCGGAACTGGGAGACGCCGGAACAGATGGATAGCCCCATGGACATCGTGCAACACACGCTATCGGCTGACGTGCGCGCGGACGTACTCAGCATCGAGGGACGACCCAGTTGGTGGCCCATGCGGCCCGACGCGGCCATCGGGGGAGAGACGTGCGATGTGATGAACGCACTGCAGAAGGTGTTCGCCGCCGGGCAGGAGGTGGAGAAGCAGCTGTTCGTGCGCGGCGGAGCGGAGGATATGTGCTTCCACCTAGAGGTGATGTTCGAACGCAACGGGCGCTATTACCCCTTCGCCCGGCACATGATCGCATATCTCGACGCTCAGGCGAAGGCGCAGCCCGAGTTGGCGCCATACCTGCGGGAGATGCGCCGCATCGCTGAGCAGATAATCAGCACCTATGACAACACGCGGGAAACGCTGGGAAGCATGGAATACGCGCACGAACTCGCGGCAAAGACGATCGCTCTCGCAGCGGAGAAGCGGTCTGATAACGTGCAACGGCTAGAGAATCTGCGGCAAGGCTGGTGCGGAATGGGCGGCGCGGCGGAGGAGCTTTCCAGAAGAGAGCATACCTTAGCGCGGAAACTCTACCAGGAGTCGGCCTATCGTGCCGCGCACAACCCCGAGGCGGTCAAGATCGCAGAGGAGATCCGCCGACGAACCAAGCGGTGCTTGCAGCGCCCCGATAGCTACGAGATGTGGGAGAACTACTAACGACTGTCGACACCTGCGTGCCGCACGCCGGTTAGCCGTCGCGCGGCACTTGCTTAGTCAGACATTGCCTTACGTGGACCTTACTAGCTACGGAGAACCGGATCACTTAGAACTGGCTGCGTTCCGCACGCAACGGAACCCATAGACGTCGTAGTAACCGATGCAGACATCCGCGTAGGCCGGGTTCTCTGCCGCGCGGTAGGCGGAGCGGCAGTCGCCAGCGCGGGAGTTCCAGCTCCCTCCGCGCACCACGCGTTGCTTGCCGGAGGCCGGGCCGCGGGGGTTCTTTGCGGGACTCTTCTGGTAGTAATCCACCGCGTAGAGATCATTGCACCACTCCGCCACGTTCCCATGCATATCATACAGCCCCCAGGCATTGGGAAGCTTCTTGCCGACTTCGCGGGGACGATCGCCGCTGTTCTCCTTCATCCACGCGAAGTTGCGCAGCGCGGAAGCATTGTCGCCAAATGAGTAACTGGTCGTGCTGCCCGCGCGTGCCGCATACTCCCACTCCGCTTCGGTGGGCAACCGGTAGCCGTTGGCGGCGAAATCACACTTCCAGGTCTTGAGGTCATAACACGGCGTTAGGTTATCGGCGAGGGAGCGAACGTTGCAGTACTTCACGGCCGCAGCCCAAGTCACTTGCTCGGTGGGCGCCTTCGGGTTCTTCCAGCGGGAGTAGTCGGAGCCCACCAGCTTGCGGTAGTGCTCCTGCGTCACCTCATACTTATCTATATAGAAGGCATCCACCGTGACCCGGTGCCGCTCTTCGTCAGTCGCGCCTCTTGCGTCGCCCATAGTGAAAGAGCCCCCTGGGAGCAGTACCATCTCCACGCCCGTCTTCGTCTTCGTGGTCTTGGGGGCGGCCGCGTGGACCACGAACGCGAGCGCACCTATCGTGAGTGCACAGCACAAGAGCTTCATCACGCCGCGTATCTTCAACGTCTTGCGTCCCTTTCAATTGAGGGTGATTCCGACTCCTCGTCTCTTCGCCCCTAGTAGTTCGCCCAGATCTCGTAGCTTTCCGGCTTTTCGAGACATTGCTTGGTGCGCTTACGGATCTCCTCGGCAATGGGCATGGCCTCGGGACGGGTGCCGACACCATAGCCGGCCTGCTGGTAGAGTTTACGAGTGAGCGTGTGCTCACGCCGCGCCAGTTCCTCCAGCGCGCCACCCATGCCAGTCCAGTCCTGCTTCAACTCGATCATTCGCTTCAGATTATCTGACCGCGTCTCCCCGGTGAGCGCAACGGTCTTGGCGCCCAGTTCGTGCGCGTAGCTGATGTCGCGGATGGTATCGCGGGCGTTGTCACAGGTGGTGATGATCTCCTCCGCGGTGGCCCCCAACTCGCGCAGCCAGGGGGCGAGTTCCGGGTTGGCCTTTTCCTGCGCATCGAGGTAGAGGACCATGTCTTGGGCGAACGGGTAGAAGCGCGCGTTGCGCTCGAACATGCCCTCCAGGTAGGCATACATATCTTCGACCCCGCCTTCGACGAGATACTTCTTCTCCACTTCTTGCCCAGCACGGAAGATCTTGAGAAGTGCGTCGGTAACACCGCAGGTGGCGCCGCCGATCACGGACTCGGGTCGATGCGGATACCAAGCGGGCCGTCCCTCAACATCGAGGATCGAGGCGAGGACATCGCCGGTGAGGGTCCGCGAGACAACATCAACGGGCGTCAGTACCGAGCGCGGCGTTTCGTCGCCGCGCTCCAGGCAGTAGATCACCGCCTCGCCCTCGGGCGGGATCTTCTTGCCTAATGTGAGCATCGTCTTGCCGCCCGAGAACCAGGTGGGAAAAACGTAGAAGCCCACGCCGCCTCGCCAGTGCTCTTCCTTTTCGTGCCGGAACTCGAACGTCGTCTTCACCTCATCTTCGTAGAGTTGGGTGAGCCAGATAGCGGGGAAGGGCGGCTTCCACGAGAGGGTCACATCCCGTTCGAGATAGTCAGACGTGAGCTTTCCACGATGCCAGATGCCAGGAGCCTCGAGCACTGCGAGGAAGAAACCCTTACCACCCTCGAAGCTTAGCCCGGTGGGACTCGGATTCGCAAGTGCCGTCGTCAAGCGTACGGAAGGAATATCGTCCTGCCAACTCATCACCAGTTCGCTGTTACCACCCTTCAGCAGACCGAGCAGGACATGCTCCGACACCAGGGAGAGAGAGGGCGCGGACGGGTATGCCTCTGGGTCATAGATGAGATCGTCACCAACGAAGCTAGGTACCAGCGCGAGTTCGACAGGAGCGAAGATGGTGATGCTGCGCGTGTCGTCTTTGGGCCAGATGCCGAGCACACCTCCCTCCCCGAAGGTGAAGGTGATAGGCACCGGTTCGCTCGTTCCCTTGGCCGAGAAGACGGTATGCACCACCAACGGGTTCTCTTCGCCTTTGGAAACCATAACGTGAGTTAGGGTGGCCGCTTCCTCTTGCAGACTGGTGGGTGACACTTCCGCCCGACACATCGGGCCGTCTTTGGCATAGACTAGGACTCGGCCTAGGTTGGACGCAAACACTACGGTGAAGGAGTCGTCCTCCACCACCAAGTCCCCCTGCAGCGGGCTCTTCCCCTCGACGGCGCGCCATCCTTGCCGTTGGGTAAGGTCAATCGGCGCACGCAACGGCGTCACGGTATCCCACATGTGGACCAGAGCCGACGGTGGGTCTGCCCAGGCCACCGTGGCGATGGGCACCAGCAAGATGGCCGCGGCGATGTACGGCATGCTCCTCATCGCTCTCATGCCTCCCCTCCCGTGTGGGGCTTATCAGGCGCCCAGCTCTTCCGCCATTCGCGGAACGATGGTGACGAGAATAGCTCCTCCGCTAGCTGTCGGTATCCTTCGCCCAGCGGGTGGCTGGCGTCGCCGTAAAGGTCCGTCGGCAACACGGGCGGCGCGTAGTATGGGATATGCTCCCGTGTGAGCCACTTCGCCATCGCCGCCGTCGCCGCCTGGTAGCGCGCCTGGCTCGCGGGCGTGAGCGCGTGGATGTTGAACGGCCCGAGCAACACGAACACGCGATTGCCTCCGGACTTCAATACTCTGATAGTGCGTTGAAACGCGTGCCACTGATACGAATCCGCAGGCTGTATCCAAGGCATGTCCTGCGGTTCGATGCCACGCTCACGCCAGGGCATGGGCGGACTGCCTGGGTCTTCTGCCGAGAAAGAACTCGGCCCCCGGTCTTCCGATACCAGCATATATGGGTTCTCCAGCGACCATTCCGTGGGCGCCATACCGCCGTAATAGGTGGCGATGAGATGCTCTTTCCAGCTAAGAAAGGGTACCTGCCGTTCGAGCAACGCCGTCGTCACCTCGGTCGCCGTGGGATGATACGCACTGGGCCGGTGCAGCACCTGCGCAACGAGCTTGGGGTGGTTAAAGCGCGTCTCGCCTTGACCCGCCTCCTGCAGGTCCTGTTCCCGTGAGGCCAGCCACAGCGGATTGAGGTGCACCAGCACGGGCGCATCGGTCAGGGCCCCGCCGTAATAGGTGACCATCCCCTCCATCGCCGCCGGATGCAGGCCGTCCACACCCATGTTCGCGAACACCGTCCTTCCGAGCAGCGCGTTTAGGTGGTGGGACAGCGTGTCGTCGTTCTTGGCATACTGGCCCCAGATCACGGAGTCGCCGAGTATCACCGCGGGGTAGTGTGCCAGGCCGTACCGCGTCCACTGGCGGAACATCCAGTAGTCGCTGCTGAGGTCGGAGGGCAGTCGGTAGTCGGCGCAGACGAACTGCGTCCCCGTCGCGGGCCAGAACATCGACAGCAGCACCAGCACTGCGAGGAACACGAACGCGGTGATCGCCCACTCTCGCCAGGAGAGTCGGATCGAGTTCGAGTTCGGGAGCGGCTGGGCGGCTTGTCTCGCTGCCTCGGTCGTCGCTTCCCGTGCTGGTGAAACTCTCGCGGTCACACGGTCCCTCTAGAACTGCAGATACACGAATGGCTGACTGCCGCTGCTGCCAAACATCACGAGATGGAAAAGCATATACGCGGTGGCTCCCACTCGCACCGGCGCCCATTCCAGCATGTGCTTGGCATTCGACTCGTAGACGTGTTGATACGTCCAGATCAGCAGACACAAGACAAGCATGGCCGCGGGGAAGCGCGGATCGGCCAGGCCGGTGGTGAAGATACGCTTGACGATGAGCAACGCCTGAGGCAGATCGGCCGCACGGAAGAAGATCCACGCGAACGTCACGAAGAGAAAAACCCACAGTTGCTTCAACAGTCTCGGTACGCGCTCCCGGTAGAGGCGTGTGCGCTCCAGTTCCCGCGTGGCGAAGCGGCCTACCGCATGCAGGAATCCCCAGATGACAAAGGTCCATGCCGCGCCGTGCCACAGGCCGGAGATTACCATGGTGAAGAGCATGTTACAGTAAGTGCGCAGTGTGCCTTTGCGGTTACCGCCCAGCGGAATGTAGAGGTAGTCCTTGAACCAGGAGGAGAGGCTGATGTGCCAGCGGTTCCAGAAGTCGCCCAGGCCGGTAGCGAGATAGGGGTTGTTGAAGTTCAATGCAAGACCGAGGCCGAGCGCCTTGGCGACGCCGCGGGCCATGTCGGTATAACCGCTGAAGTCGAAGTAAATCTTCCAGCCGAAGGCAAAGGTGGCGAGCGCGAGGGTGAGGCCGTCGAAGCTGTCGGGAGCCGAGTATACCTTGTCTACGTAGAGAGAGAGGTAATCAGCGAGCGCAACCTTCTTGAACAACCCGACCACGAAGAGTGACATCCCCTCGGCCAGATCCGTCGCCGTCGGGCGCTTGGGGCGGGGAGCCAATTGGCCCAGAAAGTGCGAGGCGCGTTCGATGGGCCCGGCCAGTAACTTCGGAAAGAAGGCGACGAAAACGGCGAAACGCAACGGGTTCCGTTCGGCCTGGAGGTGACTGCGGTAGCAGTCAATGCTGTAACCGAGCGCGTGGAAGGTGAGGAAGGAGAGGCCGGCCGGCAGCAGGATGGTAGGCACGGTGAGGCCCAGCTTCATCCCCAGTCGTGCGGCGGCCGCGTTCCAACTCTCCACTCCGAACACCCCGTACTTGTAGTAGAGCAACGGCGCGAGAGTGGCCATGACAGTGCCAGCGACCCAGAGCTTCTTGCGCCCACTGCGCTCGATCATCAGGCCGGCCGCGAAGTTCACCGCGATCACATAGAGCAGGAGCAGCACGAAGCGGGGCCCAGCCCAACCGTAAAAGAAAAGGGATGCCGCGAGCAGCCAGAGCAGACCCAAACGGGTTCTGCTTAGCAGAAGGTATCCCAAGTAGACCACAATACCGAAGACCGCGAACGGCCACGAGTGGAAGAGCATCCCGGCCTCACTGAGAACCTATGCAGAGCGGTATTCAACGTCCCCAACCTGAATGCCTACGCAGGTAGAAGTGGTACGGCAGATGCCTCAGGTGTAGCCGGCAGCATTCGTGAGATAAGACCGTCTATACATATGCAATCGCAGGTGACCCATTCTCGATCACTCGGCCGGGATATCCATCACGCGCTTCACGGCCACGTCGGGTTCTTCGGCATCAAACGGCTTCGTGAGATACATATTGTGCATGATAAGTGAGCTTGGCCCACCATCTGGGCGGCTCAACTTGCTCCGATTCTCTTGAGCGAGGGTGTCGCTGTCAGCCGCCCGTGGCGCCGTCATCGGGTCGCCCTCTCCTCCGGCTACCCCCTTGGCTGAGAGTTAGCGGCCGGGGTCTCATGGGCAACCATCGAACTCCGTCTTGTCCCGGCGATCCGAATCGCAGCGTTACGGTCGGCGGCGCGATCGCAGAGCGGCTTCACGGGCGCGTGACGGGGACAGCCTCTGCCACTGCGCTTGGTCGCGGCGGTGGGTCCGCGGACGTCCGTCAACTCCGTGCCGACGCTCATGCATCCCCGTAACGCCTGAGCTCCCAGTCGGTGACCACACCGTGGAGGTACTCCTCCCACACGGCACGATGCATCTCGAGGAACTGCGGGGCGAGGAGAGGGCCCAGCGCGCCCTGCACTAGATCATCCCGCTCGAAGGCGTCAAGGGCCTCTCCGAGCGTGCCCGGCAGAGGGCTTACCCGCAGGTGGCGGAGCTGCGCCGGTGTCAACTGGTAGATGTTCTCAAGTCGCTCCTCTGGGGGCTCCAGGCCGCGTCGCACCCCGTCCATGCCGGCCGCCACCATCGCCGCCAAGGCAAGGTAGAAGTTGCAGGTGGCGTCTGGGGAGCGCAACTCCACCGCCGTTTGCTCCGTCGCGCTCACCAGCGGGATGCGCACTAGCGCGGACCGATTGCGGTAGGCCCAGGCGATGTAGACGGGCGCTTCATGTCCGGGCACCAGGCGCTTGTAGGAGTTAACCGACGGGTTACAGACGGCGGTGAGTGCAGGGGCATGCTCCAACAGGCCGGCCGCGAACTGGCGCCCGACCGCAGACAGCTCACCCCCGGCACCGGCGAAGGCGTTCTCTTCTTGGTCATGAAGGCGGAAGTGCACGTGCATCCCACTGCCGGCGACGCCCCAGATGGGCTTGGGCATGAAGTTCGCCTTCAGTCCGGCCCGCTGGGCCATCGTCCGGATGAGCAGCTTGGAGGACACTAGTCGGTCCACCTGGCAGACGACGGGCGCGAAGTCCAGCTCCACCTCGACTTGCCCGGAGGCGCATTCGTGGTGGACGCGCTCTACCTCCACCCCCATCTCAGCCAAGGCGCGGAAGAACTCGTCGAGATGCTCGGAGAGCTCGTTGTCAGGGGAGACATCGAGGTAGTGACCCTGGTCCGCCGGCCGGCCCCCATTGAGCAGGAAGAACTCCAGCTCGGGCTTGATCTCGATCCGCTGCTGTGGCGTCAGGTACTCCGCCAGCACTGCCTTGAGGCGTGTCCGGGAGTCGGCCTGGAAGGGCTCGCGCGCACCCTTGGGATAGACGTCGCAGTAAGCCGCGGCCCGGCGTCGGTCATAGGGCAGACGGCAAAGGGTTGTTGGGTCCGGCACCAACAGCAGGTCAGAGTCCTGGATCTGCATGTAGCCCGCAACGCTTGATCCGTCCGCGGTGGCACCCTTGGCCACTGCCGGGTCCCGGGCGATCTCCGCCAGGTCACCACTAGGACAGGCCAACGGGATGACCATCGCCTTCACCCGGCCGAGGATGTCCACGAAGCGCGCTTCAAGCAGATCACACTTCCCGAGGTCGTCACACTGAGTCATCTTCCATCGCCTCCTGTCATACGACCTGCGGTCGGCCGCAGGCCTTGGGTCCCCGCACCCTCTTGGTCTTCCACACTTGGCACTGGCCTTTCAGCGCGCCCTGGGTCTGCCGGTGCCCTCGCTGAGGGTCCCGCCCCGTGGGGACGAAGACACGGCTCACCGAATCTATGGCATATGCCCGCACCGATCTAGCGACTCCTGGGGTCGGCCTCCCATGATCACCGCGCATGCGATGGCAACGCGCATGGCACTGAACTTGACTGCCGCGCCCATGACGTGCGGCATGGGTCCGGCGTCGGCTCCGCCCGGGCTTGCTGATAGGGCGGCTGTTCGACAGCCGCGTGCAGGGAATGACGGGCTGGCCACCCCCGACTCCGGCTACCCCATCGGCTTGGAGTCGTTAGCTGGATCTCCATCGCGGACGGGCACAGCAGCCGCGCCACGGTGGCGATCACAGGCGGGTGGCCCCAGTCCAGTTCCTGCTGGGCTTCCCTGTCCATCCTCGGTAGCCTCCCACAATAGGGGTACCGGCGAGTGCCGAGAATACCACGAGAGAGGCTGCACGAGCATACTGGACACCAGACTGGTCTCTGGGCAACACGGGCGACCGGCTCAGGTGCAAACCGATGGGACGGAGGGAGAGATCCACAATGATGAGAGCAGTCAATGGCGCAGGCACATTCGCCCTGCTGTGCCTCAGCTTCATACTGGTGGCAGGACAGGCCTCTGCCGCCATCATCTACACCTCCCCCACCGGCAATGATACGACCGGAAACGGTTCGCTCTCGAACCCGTATCGTACCCTGGCCAAGGTCGCATCCGTGGCGGAGCCAGGCGATACGGTTTGTGCCCGGGGTGGAACCTAC
>Ga0315285_10005041_pt1 | contig 13656 bp, 15 predicted proteins | sample YL17G09_36_MG_FD_203698 | JGI IMG/M metagenome (GOLD analysis project Ga0315285, IMG submission 203698) | Sediment microbial communities from Yellowstone Lake, YNP, Wyoming, USA - YL17G09_36 | ecosystem: Environmental > Aquatic > Freshwater > Lake > Sediment | place: USA: Wyoming | collected... | reverse complement strand
CATTTCGGGAACCACCGTACAGTAGGCGTTGACTTGGGGATTGATCTTTTCGATCCGGGCCAGGAGAGCATCGACGATTTCCACCGGAGATAATTTCTTCTTCTTCACCGCCGAAACCATCTCCGCTGCCGGCAAAAAACATAGATCCGCGGTATTCAAATTTTTCTCCTTTCGGCAAGGCGGATCAAGAGGAGATCCGGAAGGCTCTTTGGGTTCTTCGAGGAGGGGTACTCCCGCCGGGCAGGAAAGCGGGGGGCTGACCGTAAATTATTTGCCTTCCACGGGAAAGTTGGCCTTGGCCCAATCTTTCCATCCGCCCTGGAGGGCGAAAACCTTGGTGAATCCCATGGAGATCATATCCTGTGCCACCCGGGCACTGGTTCCTTCGTTGGGTCAGGCGCAGTAGAGGACGATGGTTTTGTCCTTGGCGTATTTTTCGGCCCATGTTTTAGTGGGTTTACCGGGATCTTCCCGGACCGCTCCCTGGATTTTCGTCTGGCCTTTCGCCCAGTCTGAGCTGGACCGGACATCCAGGATGACCATGTCGGGTTTTCCCATCAATTCTTTCAGTTGCTCTTTGGTCATGCGGGGGACTTTTTCCGCGGCCCAGACCCCATGGATCCCCATTGCCAGGATGACGAGGACGGCGATCATTCCGCAGATCATCCTGCTTCTTGTACCGGTCATGGAACCTCCTAAAAAAAAATTCCTTCTCCCGGCAAGAGAGGAGAAGGAGATACGGATCAGCCCGAAGGAAAGAAGTTAAAGATAGCGGACCAGGCGGACGGCCTTGGAGAGGGCGAACACCCGGGCATTGTTGCTCTTCGGATCCGCCGGAAAAACAAAAAAGCCCGGGCGCTTGGGATCATAGCCCAGCGTTGAACCCACCAGGACTTCCCCGTCGTTGAAAGTCACCTCCACAATCCGGCCGGAGGGGCGTTCTTCGGAAGCATATTTTTTTCGCTCGTCGTAGTCCGGCCTCCCCGCAAAATCGCGCACGAAGAAAATAGCTTTTAAATCCCGGAGAAGAATTTCCTTGTTCTCCGTAGCGTTGACGGCTTCGGTAGGGAAGATATGAAAGCCGGGTTTGGTGGGAGCAAAATCCTGGGTAAAGCCTTTGATCATTCGACCATTCAGGTACCGGGCAACAATCTTTACCTTCTCCATAGCGCTGACCTGACCTTTCCCGATTCCCGCATGCACCCATTCCGGTTTTTGCCCCAGGAATCAGCCTTTGACCCATTTTATAGACCTTTGCCCGGACAGTCAATGAAATTTCCGGGCCGGAGGATCCTCTCTCCCTTTTCCGCGCGGAGGGGCGAAAAAAGCTGAAACCATTATACTTTTGACCCGAATGGGACGATGAGTTAATATATAAAAGAGGAGAGCCTGATGAAAAGATTTCTTGCTTTTTCTCCCTTTTTTTCCTGGGCCTTGATCCTGCTTCTTTTCCCCGCTCCGTCCCCGGCGGGCGATTCAAAAGCGGGCCCTTCCGACACCCTCAAAGGGAAGGCCAAGGAGGAAATGTAAGCCGTGAAGAAAGACTCCCAGAAGATCGGTCAGGACGTCCAGCAGTCGGCCAAGGAACTTCCTGCCCAGGCAGGCAAGGAATTCAAGAAGACCGGAAGCGCACTGCAGAAAACGGGAAAAGAATTAAAGGAGAGCGCCGAAGAAACCGTCGACGACATCAAAAAATTGCTCAAGAAATAATACCCTTCAACCCCTGCACCGAATCCCTAAAAACTCCTCCGCCTCCCTTACGGTCAAAGGAGGGGGAGATTCCCCCTCCTGCTTCAGCCAAGCCAAGGGAAAACTCCCCTTGCCGGCATTATCCTCTGGCCAACTTGGAAGCGATGGCGGCTACATGCTTTCCCTGGAAGCGGGCGGCCGCCAGCTCATTCTCACTGGGCATTCGCTCTCCCTGCCCCCCCGCGATGGTGGATGCCCCGTAAGGAGAGCCCCCGGTGATTTCATCAATCCGCATCTGCCCCTGAAAGCTGTAGGGCAGCCCGACAACGATCATCCCCTGATGAAGTAGGGTGGTATGGAAACTCAGGATGGTGGATTCCTGGCCCCCGTGCTGGGTGGCGGAACTGGCGAAAACACTCCCCACCTTGCCGACCAGGGCCCCCTTCGCCCACAGCTGGCCCGTGGCATCGAGGAACTGGCGCATCTGTCCGCACATGTTCCCGAACCGAGTGGGGGTCCCGAAGATGATGGCCTCGGCAGACGGCAGTTCGTCCACCGTGGCAACGGGAATGTGGGCAAAGGCTTTCTTGGCTTCCAGAGCGCCCATCTTTTTCAGGACTTCTTCGGGAAGCGTCTCCGGCACCCGGCGAAGAATCGCTTCGGCCCCGGGCACTTGTTTCACTCCTTCAGCGATGGCCTCGGCCATCCGGTAAATATGCCCATACATGGAATAAAAGACGATCAACGCTTTCATATTTGCCCCTCCTTTTCCTTCCTTCCCTTCAAATCATCCTTTTATTTGGATGCGCTCAATGGAATTCCGGAATCTCCGATTCTCTTTTCCCATCCTTTTTCCGCTTTACCCGGTCTCCTATTTTCCTGGCCTTCTCCTGCTCCCTTAAAAAACCGGAGAAATTCTCAGAGGTTCAGGCAAATTTCCACGGCCAGGCGGGCCGCCTTCCTGGAAGCCAACCAGAAGAGCGGATTTAAAAACCCCGTTTCCCACTTGAGGGAGGCCAGTTCATCGGAGACCACCATGAAGCCTCCCAGCCGGATGCCCCGATAGGCGGCGACGGTGAAAAGGGCGGACATCTCCATTTCCACGGCAAGGAGGCCCATTCCCGAGTATTTTCTCGTCTTCCCCCTTGTCTCCCGGAAAAGAGCGTCTGTAGTCCAAACCCTCCCTGCTGCGGTCTTGAATTTTTTCTCTCGACTCTTGGCCAGACAAAGCCGCGTGATCTTTTCATCGGCTTCGGCCATCCTCCCTGCGGGCAGCGGATAATGGGCCGAAGTTCCTTCTTCGCTCAACGCTTGCGTGGGAACGACCAGGCTTCCCGTTCCAAGGTCTTCCTGGAGGGACCCGCAGCAGCCAAAGGATAAAACCTTTTTGGCCCCCATGGCGATCAATCGCTCCAGCACGAGGGCTGCTTGCGGCGCCCCCAGGGGAGTTCCGAAAACCGAAACCTTTCGCCCATCTATGGAGGTCGAGCAGCAGGTCATGGAAGGAAAACGGAGCCGCTTCAGGGCGGACTTCTTCACCTTCAATTCCTTCCGGAGGAATTCAAAGTAAGGGTCAAAGAGATTCAGGATGATGGGATGATCGATTTGCGGGTCCCCGGGGATCCTCCGGGGCTCGATCAATGCACTGTCGTCGTCCATGTCTTCTCCCAAAAACAGGGTGCAGGGGGCAGGGTGCGGGGTGCAGGGTATTGAGCAATGAGCTATCAGCTATCAGCCATCAGCTATGAGCCATGAGCTACCGGCTTTTTCCTTATTCCTCGTTCCTCGTACCTTGGTCCTGCTTTTTTAAATGCCTCAAGCGAAGCGGTCCTCGAGTCACGCCGGCGGCGTGACGGTCCTCAAGTCCGCCCTTGGCGGACGGTCCTCGAGCCCGCTCCAGCGGGCGCTCCCTTGAGGTGCCATCTGGGCCCTTCCGGCGTATCCTCCACGATGATTCCTTCCTGCAATAGCTTATCCCGGATCAGGTCCGCCAGCTCCCACAGCCCGGCGGACCGGAGTTTTCCTCTGATTTCCATAAAAATGGCCATCAGGGGGGCAAGGATGGAAGGAATATCCTTGGGGAGCTCATCGAAACGCAAGCCCAGTTGAACGATCATCCCCCGAAGGGTCTCCCGGGCCTGGGAAATTCTTTCTTCATCCTCAAATTCCCGGCAGGACTTCCAGATCCATTTATCCAGGGACACCAGCGTATTGATCATTGCGTCCGCCCGGTTCTCCTGAAGATCTCGCCCGAACGACTCCTGGAGAGATTTTACCCGTTCCAGGAAAGGCTGCGTTACCGGCTCCGTCGTTTGGATCTTCAAGGAAACAGATGGTTCTTCTTGAATGCAGGGCCGCGCCATTCTTTTCAACTCGGCCAAGGAGACAGCCTCGCCATCTTTAAGAACCGTCTGCCCTCCCCCCTGGCGTAAGGTAACCTCCCCCACCCCCCGGATCAAAACCTGTCCCGCCGAAAAGTCGAGAATACAGGCCGTATGCTCGTCGATCCCCAGGATTGGGGTTCCGGAAGGGAGCATCCTTTCCAGCTGGCTCAGGCGCGATTCTCCCATGTAGCAGAAGCGGGTGTCGTGCGTTCCCCCTTCGGCGTTGTTCCAATGGGGAATGACCACGAACGGAAGGCCGAATGGGCCGAGCAAATTCAGTCCTTCCACCCAATGGACGTCTTCCCCTGCTTTGTAGATTTCGTACACGGGGAGGGTAAAGGCTCCCAGGGTCAGGGCCGCGGCGCTGGCGGCGACAAAAATGCCTCCCTCCTGAATTCTTTCCTGAATAATTTGGGGTAGGGGAGTTCCCGCCCAGTTTTTCAGAGCATAGGTGGGGCTCCCCGGCCCGACAAAAAGATAATCGGCCCCTCGAAGGGCATGGTAGGCTTTCTCGGCCTCATAGGCGGATATGTTCTTCGCCGACTTGAAAGAAACGGGCAGCAGAGTTTGATTCAGGCGCTTCTGGAAGTACTCGCGGGCCTTTTCGAAGAGGTCATCGGCATTCGTCTGGAAACCGGCAGGAGTATCGATGAAAACAGCCTTGGCGGGAGACTTCAGCCTTTCCAGGAGGTACCGATGGACGCGGACCATCGAATCGGTTGTTTCTCCCGAACCCATGATGGCGATGGTTCCGCGGGGGATGGTCATGCCCTTGAACCTCCATGATCCAATGTATCGGCGCCGGTGTTGAAAAGCAAGGAGGAATTCAAACCTGCTCACTTTTGCGATTCCTTTTGCTGCGGAAAAGTAAGCTTGTGGCCCGGAAGCAAGGGCGTTGGGCGCGAAAAGCATCGGCGGGAAAAGAATTCGCTCAGGATACCCCCCCGTGCTTCCGCAAAGAGAGGCGGGCTCATCGGGCGCCCGACCGGGCGCCCCTATATCGGAATCACCCTGTTCCTGGGGAAAGAACGGCTTGCCCGCCCAGCCCAAGAAATGAAGCGTGCCTCATGGTTTTTGCGCTCAACGCCCTTGCTTCCGGGCCGGGCAATGCCTGAAACTCAAATCATCTTGCTCCTACTTGGCGAAAAGTGAAGTGGGTAATGGAATTCAAGGGAAAGCGGGTTGGGATTTATGAGACCCTTGAATCTCTTTCTACCGGGCCAATAGGGGAAGGGGGAAAGGGGGCATGCCTCGGGAGGGCTCCCCTCGGTTCACCGCCGGGTCAACGTCCCAAAATGATTGCCATAACGATGACCATCCCCACTCCGAGCGCTACCCAGAGCAAAGGATGAAGACGGGAGGAAAATCCTTTCGGTGCGGCAGGGGTTTTGTACAACTCTCTGAAGACCTCGCTTTTTGCTTTATCATCCATCAAGTGCAGATTCGGGAGAACCAGCTCTTCCAGGAATTTTTTCTGATTCGGGGTCTTTGCCTTTTCAGCCAGGGCTGAAAAGGCATAATTCTGCTTGGTCACCGTTATTTGGCTGTCTTTAGGCGGGTTCTTTTCGATCTCCGTGACGAGGGCCCGGTATTCCGCCGGCACCTCATCGATGTTCTGGTATTCCACTCCATTGACATGGTAGGTAGTTTTTCCAAACCGGGGAGAAAGGGATTTCGCCATAAGAGGTCTCTCCTTCCAGATGAAAATGGGTCACCCGCCGGGGCGGAAGCCCCCTTTTTGAGCCTCCAGTCGCCGGGGGCCCTTCATCGAGTGTAACCATATGAGTTTTATCGACAGGATGAACGAAGAATTGAAAGGGGGAATGGAGCCGGTCTGGCATGGCGGCAATTGAAATATGGAAAAGATTCTATACATGTTTTTACAGGATCGGGGTTTCATCCCTCCCTCCTTTTTAAAATTTAGAATAATATCAAAAAGATATTAAATCCGCGGGCTGGCCTTGAAGCGGCACGCATTTCGCTATGAATACCCGGCAGGGGGAAAGGGTTGTTTGGCGAATCGGGGGCAAATTTCCTGCCTTTCATCGGGTGCGGAGCCGCAACTCCCCGGTTCGGAGAAGGAAAGAGAAAAGAGAAAGATGGTAACCAAAGAAATCCTCCTGGTACATAAAGACGGGGGGCATCGCCAGGTGGAGCAAAAAACCAACGGATCCTTGTGGCTGGGCGGGGAGAAGATTTTTTCTTCCGAAGCCGAAGCCGGGCAGAAAGGCTGGAAGGTGGATGCCGTCAAGGTCATCCTGATGCCTGCCAGCCCGCGGGAGAATCCGGAGATCATCGGGCCCCATGAACGGGTCGCGAGATGAGACGGAGGGATTCACTCGGTGAAGGGAAAATCGTTCCATGGGATCGATGAAAGAAAAATTCATTCCTAGCACGGAGAAAAAGCTGGGCCAGATCCTGGTGGAGAGGAATATTATTTCACCCCTCCGTCTTCAGGCGGCCCTGGACCGGCAGAAAAAGCAGAACGGCAAATGCAAGTATCTCGGAGAAATCCTGCTGGAAATGGGGATCCCCCAGGGAAAGATCAATGAGGCCCTGGATGCCCACGGAAAAAGAAAGCCCCTCGGGGAAATCCTGGTGGAGTTGAGAATCCTGACGCCCGATCAATTGCGGAAGGCCCTGGATAAACAAGGTCAGCTGGCCAAGATGGGCATCCGCAGACCCCTGGGGAAATTGCTCGTCGAAATGGGGTATACCAGATATGAAACCCTCCGGGAGGCTTTTTCCAAACATTTCAATATGCCCATGATTTCTTTGAGGACGTTTTCCCCCTCCTCTTCCCTCCAAAGAGCCGTGGGGGAAGCCTATGCCCTGAGGCATAAGATCGTGGTCCTGGAGAATGATTCCGCCAAAGTCAGATTCGCTCTCGCCGAACCCAACCCGTTTATCATGGATGAATTGAGAAAGACTTTTCCGCCGGGGAAGAGAGTTGAATTTTATCTGGCCAGTCCCGGGGAAATAGATTTCTGCCTGAAGCAAAAATTCGATCCTTTTGCCCTTTCTCATTATCGATGAAAGGCGAAACCCGCGCCCCCGGCCGGCCGGGGGCGCGGAAAGATGGGAACCGCGCAAAGGAGTTTCATCAGGATCCGCCACCGAAAGGCGGATTTGGCGCTTCCTGCAGGCCCGGGAGCAAGGACGGGGTGCTCAAAACCATAAGATTCTTGTCACTTCCTGGATGGGGCGGTCAAGGGCGCCGGGATCACCCGGACTCTGCCCGCCTGTCGGGGCGATCCTGCAAAACACGCCGGGGTCGCCTCCCGGGCCCGCTTCCTTCGGCGGACAAAAGGGGGACGGTTTCCCCAACGATTTTTTCCGCCGTTGCCTATTGCGCACCCCGTCCTTACTCCCGGACCCCGACCCAGGCGCCCCGCAAAGCCCAAAACCCCTAAGTCCCCCGGCAAAGCCGGCGGGTTGGCAGGGGGACTACTCTACTTTCCTTCCCGGAAGAAAATCCAATAAAACCCGATTTACCGAGTCGGCTTCCTCCAGGAACAGGAGGTGGGCGGCGTTGGGGAAAACCTTGAACTGGGCCTGAGGGATCTTCTTCGCCAGTTCTTCGGTCAGAACCGGGGGCATGACCCGGTCCCGGGCGCCGGCGAGAATCAGGGTGGGCTGGCGAATCAGATGGGCCCGATCGCGGCTGTCGAAACTCATGGCCGCGTTGGATTGGCGGGTGAAGGCATGGAGGGGTTGCAGCTTTTCCATCCGAATGGCGACACACCGGTCTATCAAAGGGGGATTTGCCCGGTAGAACTCTCCGGTTGTGGCAAGGGCCATTCCCTGGCGGATGATTTCTTTAGGGGGCAGGCCGGCCAGGGTAGCAACTTCCCCCCAAAAAGCCATGGTCAGCTCAGCATATTTCGGGCCTCCGCAGGAGGTGGACAGGAGGACCAGACGATCCACCAAATCCGGGTAACCCAGCGCCAATTCCTGGGCGATGTAACCGCCGAGAGATACACCGACGACATGGGTCTTCTGAATACCCAATGCTCCCAACAACCCGGCCGCGTCGGACGCCATGAGGGGTACGGAATACGGCTCGTCCGGCTTATCCGTCTTACCCACCCCGCGATTGTCGAAGACGATCGTACGAAAATTCCTGGAAAGAGCAGGAATTTGAAGAAACCACAATCCGGAAGGGTAGCCCAGCCCCTGAATGAGAAGGAGCGGCTCACCCTTTCCGTGCTCTTCGAAATAGATCTGGATCCCATTCACTCGCTGAAACGGCATGGTGGGTCCTTTCGGGTTCTATCCTAAAGAATGACGGCTGCGGCAGAATCAGGAATGCTTGGTCACAAACCCAATCAGGATTGTGAGGAATTCGTTCATCCTCTCCAAAAAGGCTCCATGTCCGGCATTGGGGATCATCATAAATTCGCAATTCGGTATGTTTTCGTGGATATCTTTCATGGAACGGGGCGATATAATGATATCCAGATCAGCTCCGACAAGAAGCGTGGGGACTTGAATGGTCTTCAGCTCTTCCCGGGATATGGAATAATCTTTGACGCTTCTGGAGAGGCGGATAAAACCCTCAAACCATTCCTGGGTCAACAAGGACTTGAACATCTTCTGGCGTTCCATCAGAAAACCCAGGTTTTTTTCATAAAACGGCTCCGAATAGATAAAAGGAATGGCCAGCTGGAAAAACCTCGCCCCGTCATTGAGCTCTGCAGCCGTCTCCCATGCCTTGCCGATTTCCCGCAAATGATTGCTGACCAGGTTGGGGGTGTTGAAAAGACAGAATGACTTTATTCTCTCTTGATGTTGGAGGGCAAATCGCAGGGCCACCTGCCCCCCGTAAGAAAGCCCCATCATGTGGACCCGGGGAAGGTTTAATTCATCGAGCAAGCTGACGATGTCTCCCACATGGATGTCTTGACCGTACTCTTCCTTCATCCTGGAGGATTGGCCCTGATCCCTGAAATCGACCAGGATCAGCTTGAACCTCTTGGACAGCTCGGGGATAAAAGCCAACCAGCTCAGGGTACTCATCATGATCCCGTGCAGAAAGATGACCGGCTCGCCTTCTCCATGTACTTCATAGTGAATCTTTGCGCCATCCTTCAGATTTAGATAAGGCATTGCTCCTCCTCTATTTCTCCTCTCACGCCGGAAGAATCCCCAGATACCAATTTCGATTTATGGGTTTCAAATGAAGAAAAGGGAGATCGGGGAGAAATCCGCAATCCGCAATTAGGCCGGGCCCCACTGGATGAGTGCTGCAGCATAGGTAAAACCGATTCCTGCCGCGGCCAGAAGCACTCGAGACCCATCCTTTACGACTTCTCTCTTCAACCCTCTATCCAGGGAGATGATCACGTCATTGGGACCGTGGTGACCCACGTCCGCAAGAGCATCGGTTGCTTCTCCCCGGAGTCTCAATCCTTCGAGAACCCTCGCCCGCTCCTGCGGGCGCAGATGTCGAAGCGCCAGGTAGTCCGGGTTTTGCCCGGAGAACCCCGCCTGAGCCAGGGTCCTCTTGATCAAACTCACCAGCTGCGGGGCCAATCGGTCGGCCAGATATGCTTCCACCTCTTGCGGGCGGGCAATCTGGAAGAACATCGCCTCGGTGTTTAGAATTTCCGGGCTGAAAGGCCGGACGGTCCCGCCTCCGGGCACATACACCTCGTCAGCCATCTCCGGATCCACGGAGAAGGCCGTTCCCAACAGCCGGTTGCGGGAATGCCGGCGCCGGAGGAGAAGGGCAGCGCCGCTTGCGGATACCGGAAGCATCCACCGGGTGTTGGGGTTGGAAGAATCGACCAGGTCGATGTTCCGAGTCCCTCCGGCGAGAAGGACGGTGCGAACGGAAGGATCCCCGATCATCAAATCCTGCGCCGTCCGCAACCCGACCAGGGAGGTGGTTCCTTGGCCGATCAAGTCAAAGGCCCATGCATTCCGGGCCCCCACTTCTTCCTGGACCCGGATGCCGGCCGTCTGGGCGATGTAGTCCTTGTACTCCTCCCCCGACCAGATGACCACGTCGATTTCTCCAGGGTCGATCTCCCGAGCCCGCTCCAGGGCTTGGCGGGCGGCCTTCACCGCCATGACCACCGGCAGGTCTTCGGCGGAGGGGAGACATTTTCTCTCCACCCCCAGTTCCTCGATCACCTGTTTCCGGGAAAGTCCGCTCCGCCCGGCAATCTCCTCCGCAGTCTCAAACCCGGAGGGAAGGTACAGCCCGTAGCTGACGATTCCGAGCTGGTATTCGTTCGTTCCCATGGAAAATTTTCTCACGCCTTCCGTAGAAATGTTCTATAGGGAACGGCCAAAAAAGGTTGACATGATCAAAGGCAGCATTTTGAATCAAGCCCATGCGAGCCAGAAATCCCCCCATCCCCCCTTTATAAAAGGGGGGCAAGGGGGGATTTCTGGAGATGTCGGACACATCGCGATGTCCCCATATTTTTGTCTTTCTATATAACTTGGAACCGGCAACGGGCAACCGGCAACGTGTTTATTCATTGTTTGGTTTCCCGTGCTTCTCTTTGAGGATGAACTTCTGGATTTTACCCGAGGCCGCGGTCCGGGGTAGTTCCTTCACCATCACCGCGTACTTGGGGATCTTGTATTTTCCCAGCCGGTCGTTCAAAAAGCCCTGCAACTCCTCCAGGGTCAGTTTTTCCCCCGGCTTCATCTCCAGGAAGGCCTTGCCCACCTCTCCCCACTTTTCGTCGGCCACCCCGATGACCGCTGCCGCGGCCACCCGGGGATGGCTCTCGATCGCCTTCTCGACCTCGGCCGGGTAGATGTTGATTCCCCCGGAGATGATCATGTCCTTTTTGCGTCCCACGATCGAGACGTGGCCGTCTTCGTCGATCCGGGCGAGATCCCCCGTGTGGAACCACCCGCCCCGGATGGCCTCCGCCGTTGCCTCGGGCTTTTTCCAGTAGCCGCTGCACATGTGATCCCCGCGGAGGAGCATCTCCCCGTCCTGGCCCGGGGGCACCTCTTTCCCCTGGGAATCCACCACCCGCACGTCCACATGGGGCATGGGGTTTCCCACGGTCCCGGGTTTGCCGTTGGCCATGAAGTTATTGGGGCCCACCTCGGTCAGTCCAAAACCTTCCCACAGCCGGATGCCCTTCTGGGCCTGGTACATTTCGATGAGTCTTTTCGGCAGGGGGGCTCCTCCCGAGACCAGGAAGCGGATGGAGGAAAAGTCGGTCTTGGCAAACCGGGGCGACTCGAGGAGCATCTGGAACATGGTGGGAACCCCGAAGAAAAGGGTCACCCGTTCCCGCTCGATGAGGTCCAGGATCAGATCGGCGTCGAAGCTTTTGACCAGGACGTTCGTCGCCCGGAGGTGAACGAGGGGAAGGGTGAAAACGTTCCATCCCGCGGTGTAGAAAAGGGAGGAATGAAGAATCGTCCGGTCTTCCGGCCGAAGTCCCCAGCCCAGGTTGGTATTGATGGAGTTCCAGGTGATCATGCCGTAGGTCAGGATAACCCCTTTGGGGACCCCGGTGGTCCCGGAAGTGTAAATGATCAGCTGGGGGTCCGAGGGTCCGAGAACCACATCCGGCGGGGCGTCCGAGGGCAGTCCTTCCCAGAGGGAAGCCAGACTCCGGCCCACCGCCTCGCTCCGGTCGAAGCATACGGGGTGCTCCATCCGGACTTTTGATTTCATCTTTTCCACGATGGGCTGGTGGTCTTCGTCGAAGAAAATGGCCTTGGGAGTGGAGTCTTCCAGGAAGTAGGTGAACTCTCCCGGGGCCAGACGGGTGTTCAGCGGGACCAGGATGGCTCCCAGGCGGCTGGCGGCAAAAAAGAGGGTCAGGTATTCCGCCCGGTTGGAGGACAGGACTGCGACTCGATCTCCCTTCCGGATTCCCAGGAAATCCAGGTGATGAACCATCCGATAGACGTCTTTCGCCCATTGACCGTAGGTGTAACGGCGATTCCCCACGGTATCCACCAGGGCTTCCCGGTCTGGGCAGCTCTTGCCCCAGCGGCCGATCCAGTCTCCGTAAAGCATTTACCTTCCTCCCTTGCCCTTTCCTTCTTTCCCCCACCGGACCACCAGGGCGTCCCAGGCATACCCGATCCCCGCGGAGATCATGAGGATGAGATCGCCGTCCCGAATCCGTCCCTCTTCGATCCCCAATTCCAGGGAGAGGATCTGGTCGTTCTGTCCGTGATGGCCGAATTCGGCGAGGTAGCGCGTCTGATGGGGCTTCAGCCCCAGTTCTCTCACCAGGGCGTCATGGGCGCTCCGTTTCACCAGAAGTGTGTCCAGGTAAGTGACGTCCCTGCGGGAATATCCGCTTTTTTCCAGGGCCTTGTCGATACAGAAGAGCCAGTTGGAGAGCGATATTTTCCCCAGCCGGTCTTTCATTCCTTCGGGGTCGAAGACTTCCAGGTACTGCCTGCGTTTCTCCAAGAGCTCGGGAGTCATGGGCTGGGCCGCCCCCCCGGCCGGAACGTACACATCATAGGCGAAAGTGCCGTCGCTCATGAAATGGCCTTCCAGGATCCGGTTTTTGGGGTAGTCCCGCTGCACAATGCAGGCCGCCCCGCCGGCGGCCAGATAGTACATCCATCGCAGGCGCGAGTTTTCATAATCGATGAGGTCGCTGTTGCGGTAGCCCGTGGCGATGAGCACGTTCTGGATGGAATCGTCGCCGCGGATCATGTCCCGGGCGAGTTTGAGGGCCACCAGGGTGGTGCCGCAGCGCTGCTGCATGTCGAAAGACCAGGCCTTCTTCAGCCCCAGCTCTTTCTGGATCTTAGGGCCCACGGGCCAGCTGCGGTATTCCTTGACTTCCTCCCCGCTCCAGATCACCAGGTCGATGTCCGACGGCTTCAGGCCGGAGTAATAGAGCGCCCGGCGCGCGGCTTTCAGCCCCATGGCCACGGTGTGATCATCCGGTCCGGGGACGGTTTTCTGGTACCATCCCAGTTTGGTGCGGATGATTTCTGCCGGGGTCTCCGAGTGGGCGGCGATGTATTCGGCATCGTGGTATGCCTTGGGGATGTAGGCCGCCAGGCTGAGGATTCCGGCGGCGGCTTTTTGATTGGACATCTTGGCTCCAGTAAGGAAATCTCCATGAATGATTCTGGATACTGGATGCTGGATATCGAATGCTTGATTTTTTTATTGCTCAGGAAATTAAAAAAATCTGAAACTGTTTATCCGCAGATTACACCGATTACGCAGAGAGCACAGAGATATAAATGCTACGAATAAGAATCGCTTTACAACCCTCCAAGCTCCAATAAGCTTCCCCAGACGTTCGTATTTTCCCTTAACGCTTCATCCGTGTTTATCCGCGTTCATCCGCGTCCCATTCAATCTTTGGTCTTTAGGTCTTTTTCTAAAATAAAATCTGTGTTCCTCTGTACTGCTTACGTTCAAACTCTTTAAATTTTGTTAAGAATATGTGGGTGGGAAACGCGTCTCTGAAATCCCCCCCAACCCCCCTTTAGAAAACTGATCCTTACCCATAACCTGGGTTGCTGGACACAAGGGGGAAAGAAGAGGAATGGGAGTTAGGTGTTATGGTCAACAGCTTCCACATTGCCGATAGATCGTCCAGTCGTTGTAACCCCAGCC
>Ga0315285_10005036_pt1 | contig 13665 bp, 5 predicted proteins | sample YL17G09_36_MG_FD_203698 | JGI IMG/M metagenome (GOLD analysis project Ga0315285, IMG submission 203698) | Sediment microbial communities from Yellowstone Lake, YNP, Wyoming, USA - YL17G09_36 | ecosystem: Environmental > Aquatic > Freshwater > Lake > Sediment | place: USA: Wyoming | collected... | reverse complement strand
CGCCGTTTTCCCCATCGCCGGCGTACCCGTTGCCGTTGGCATCCTCATCCTTGACGCGGACGTGAACGAAGGGATCGAAGAGCTTGATGATCTGGCCGTAGGCATAGATGGCATAGGGGACGAAGATGGTGCCGTCGAGGTGCTGGATAAACGAGGCCAGGAGATGGGTCTTGCCGTTGCCCGTGGGGCCAAAGACCATGGCACAGCGGCCGGAGTATAGGGCCCGCTCGACAAAATTGGCGATGTTCTCCTCCAGGATCAGAGACTGTATGGCCTTGCGAATGGCCTCCTTGGCCGGCCGCCACCGCTGCCCGCTCTGCCTTTCAGCCATTTCCCCGTACTGCTCGAGCGTGACCGGGGCCGGCCCGGCGTAGCGGCAGCGGGCCAGCGCTTCCTCGGCGCGACGGCGACCCAGATCTGTCAGCCGATAGCGGTAAGCCCCAGGCATGAGGTCGGCCGAGCTGATGGACTCACAGAGCTGCCCGTCCTTGAGGGAGGCCAGCAGCCCATCGAGCAGGCGGGACGGAAGGGCCACCGTGCGGGCTATGTGCTCGGCCGTGGGCATCTCTGCGTAGTGCATGATCTTGAGCACCAGTTCGATGAGGAAAGAGGGGGAAAGACCTGTATCCTCAAAAGTTCGTGGCGCCGGCGGATCGAGCGCGGGGGGCTGATCAGGGGCAGCCTCCTCCGGCTCATCCTCTTTCTGCCGCGAGGGCTCGTCCGAGCAGGCGTCTGGCGCGTCAGGATAGGTCATCGGTTGGGGTGGACGCGAGGCCGATCGCACCTCACGTCACTTAATGGGGACGCCGGGTGCTTGGGAATGTTACAGACAGGCGAAGGTGTTGACAAGAACACAAATTAAGCTGTATATTATTTGGTTGATGGCAGGACGGCTTTCCCCAACTTTTTCTCCCCCCTTTTCGTATTCACTACTATAGGGTTCATGCACTGCTAGCCACGCTAGGGGCCGCGGGGTTCTTTTGCCCTCAGGAGGGTTTTTGTCTATGACGTTGCCCAGGGAGTCTGCTCAGGAGAGGGACCGAATCCCCCAGATCAAGAAGTCCTACTCCCGTATCCCCGAAGTAATCCAGGTTCCCAACCTCATCCGCATCCAGCTCGATTCTTACGAGTGGTTCCGGAGAGAAGCTCTGCGAGAGCTCTTGGACGAGATCTCCCCCATCCTCGACTTCACCGGCAACCGCCTGGAGCTGCGCTTCGCCCAATACGAGTTTAAGGAACCCAAGTACTGCCAGGCCGAGTGCCGCGAGCGGGATATGACCTACGCCGCGCCTCTGCACGTAAACGTCCAGCTCCTGGTGAAGGAGACGGGCGAGATCAAGGAGACCGAGATCTTTATGGGGGACTTCCCCCTGATGACCGAAAACGGCACCTTCATCATCAACGGGGCTGAGCGGGTGGTGGTATCCCAGTTGGTGCGGTCGCCCGGCGTCTACCTCACCCTCCAGCGCGACGCCACCAGCGGCCGCGACCTCTGCTACGCCAAGCTGATCCCCAACCGCGGCGCCTGGTTGGAGTTCGAGACGAGCAGCAAGAACGTTGTGTACGTGAAGGTCGACCGCAAGAAGAAGATCCCCATCACCACCCTCCTGCGGGCCATCGATGAGGACCCCAAGATCACGAACGATCAGGCCCTGGGGACGGACGAGCGCATCCTGGCCCTGTTCGAGGACGTGGACAACGACGCCGACCACCACTACGTCCGCTCCACCGTCGATCGGGAGCCCTCCAAGAACAAAGAAGAGGCGCTGCTGGAGTTCTACCGCCGCCTGCGGCCGGGCGATCCGCCTACTCTGGACAACGCTCGCAGCCTGCTCACCGCCCTGTTCTTCAACCCCCGGCGCTACGATCTGGGCAAGGTGGGACGTTACAAGCTAAACAAGCGCCTCGCTCATCCCGACCCCGCGCCAACGCGGATCCTGGCGCCCCGCGATCTCCTGGCCATCACTCGCGAAATCATCCGCCTGAACAACGGCCAGGGACGCCCCGACGACATCGACCACTTGGGCAACCGCCGCATCCGGACGGTGGGCGAGCTCATCCAGAACCAGTTCCGCATCGGCCTGTTGCGCATGGAGCGGGTGGTGCGCGAGCGCATGACCATTACCGACCCGGAGACCACTTCTCCCAGTGCGCTGATCAACATCAGGCCGGTCGTGGCGGCCATCAAGGAGTTCTTCGGGGGCTCTCAGCTCTCGCAGTTCATGGACCAGACCAACCCCCTGGCCGAGCTGACGCACAAGCGGCGGCTCTCGGCCCTGGGGCCCGGCGGTCTTTCTCGTGACCGCGCCGGCTTCGACGTGCGCGACGTGCACTTCAGCCACTACGGCCGCATCTGTCCCATCGAGACGCCGGAAGGCCCCAACATCGGCCTCATCGGCAGCTTGGCTACCTACGCCAAAGTCAACGAATACGGCTTCATCGAGGCGCCTTACAGGCGCGTCATCCGGGAACTGCCCAACGACTCGCCCGAGCTGGTGGGCCGATTCGTCCGGACGGACGTCAAGAACGAGAAGGAGAAAGTAGTGGCTGCGGCCGGCAGCGAGGTGACGCCCGCGCTGGCCAAGCGCCTGGCCGGCTTACCCCCCACCACGATCGCCGTGCGGCCCTTCGTCTCCCAGGAGGTACTGTACCTCGATGCGGACGACGAGGAGAACTTCGTGGTGGCCCAGGCCAACGAGCCCCTCGACGAACGCGGCCACTTCATCGAGAACAAAATCGAGTCGCGGTCCAGCAGCCGCTTCATCACCGCCACGCCCGACCAGGTGCATTTCATGGACCTGTCACCCAAGCAGATCGTGTCCGTGGCCACCTCCCTCATCCCCTTCCTTGAGCACGACGACGCGAACCGCGCCCTGATGGGCTCCAACATGCAGCGCCAGGCAGTGCCGCTGGTGCGCCCGGAGGTGGCCTTGGTGGCCACGGGTATGGAGCGGCAGACGGCCTTCGACTCCGGCCAGGCAATATTCGCCGAAGATGATGGCGTGATACTGAGCTGCACTGCTCGCCAGATCCGTGTCCGCTACGACGACGGCCGTGAGAAGACTTACGAGCTCTCCAAGTTCGTGCGCTCCAACCAGGGCACCTGCATCAGCCAGCGCTCCATCGTCCGCAAGGGGCAACGGGTGGGCTTGGGCGATGCCCTGGCCGACAGCTCTTCCACCGACCAGGGCGAGCTGGCCCTGGGCCAGACGATGCTCTGCGCTTTCATGAGCTGGGAGGGGTACAACTTCGAGGACGCCATCATCATCTCCGCGAAGGTGCCACGCGACGACAAGTTCAGCTCCATCCACGTGGAAAAGCACGAGCTGGAGGCCCGCGATACCAAGCTGGGGCCGGAGGAGATCACCCGCGACATCCCTAACGTGGGCGAGGAGAGCCTGCGCAACCTGGACGAGGAAGGCATCGTCCGCATAGGCGCCGAGGTACAGGCGGGCGACATTCTGGTGGGCAAGATTACGCCTAAGGGCGAGACGGAGCTCACCGCCGAGGAGAAGCTCCTGCGGGCCATCTTCGGCGAGAAGGCCCGCGAGGTGAAGGATACCTCCCTCCGCGTGCCGCACGGCGAGCGGGGCAAGGTAATCGACGTCAAGGTCTTCTCCCGCGAGAACAAGGACGAACTACCACCCGGCGTCAACAAGATGGTACGCGTCTGCATTGCCCAGAGGCGCAAGGTGGCCGAGGGTGACAAGATGGCCGGCCGTCACGGCAACAAGGGCGTCATTTCCCGCATCCTGCCGACGCAGGACATGCCCTACCTGGCCGATGGCACGCCTGTGGATATCATCCTCAACCCCATCGGCGTTCCCAGCCGCATGAACATCGGCCAGGTGCTGGAGACGCACCTGGGCTGGGCGGCCAAGGTCCTGGGCTTCCGCGCCCTCTCCCCTGTCTTCGACGGGGCCAACCCGGAGACGGTGGAAGACGCCCTGGCCCGCGCCTGGCTGGCCCAGGAAGCCGCAGCTGTGCTGCCCGGCCCCAATGGCCACAACCACTCCGCCGGTGAGAACCTGGACTGGGACAAGGCTACCCGCTGGCTTGACGAACGAGGCTACGACGGCGCCGCCGTCTTCGACGAGACGCGTGTGGGCGAGGCGAAGCGGGCCTGCCTGGAGCTGTGGCTGGAGCAACAGAACCGGAAAAACGTCCGCGGAAAGCCGATCCGTGACCTGGAGGACCGGGCCGAGCAGGTGCTGGTGACCGGCGGGCCCGCCGCGCCTACCCTGGGCAAGCAGATCCTCTACGACGGCCGCACCGGCGCGCCCTTCGACCAGGCGGTGACGGTGGGCTATATCTACATGATGAAGCTGGTGCACCTGGTAGAGGACAAGATCCACGCCCGCTCCACTGGCCCCTATTCCCTGATCACACAGCAGCCGCTGGGAGGCAAGGCCCAGTTCGGCGGTCAGCGCTTCGGGGAGATGGAGGTGTGGGCTTTGGAGGCCTACGGCGCCGCCCACGTCCTTCAGGAGCTGCTCACGGTCAAATCCGACGACGTGGTGGGACGGGTCAAGACCTACGAGTCCATCGTCAAGGGCGAGGACATCCCTATACCGGGGGTGCCGGAGTCGTTCAAGGTGCTGGTGAAGGAACTGCAGGCCCTGTGCCTCGCGGTAGAGGTGTTGAACGAGGAAGAAGAGAGGGTGGTCCTGGCCGACACATCGTCCACAGAGATCCCTGAGCTGGGCATTAACCTGTCGGGATTCGAGGGGGAGGACCTACTTGGCTCCTGAGGTTCGCGATTTCAACGCCATCCGCATAGCTTTGGCTTCGCCGGAGCAGGTGCGCTCCTGGTCCTACGGGGAGGTGACCAAGCCGGAGACCATCAACTACCGCACTCTGAAGCCGGAGAAGGACGGCCTCTTCTGCGAGAAGATCTTCGGGCCCACCAAGGACTTCGAGTGCTACTGCGGCAAGTACAAGCGCGTCCGCTACAAGGGCATCATCTGCGATAAGTGCGGCGTGGAGGTGGCCCGCAGTAAGGTCCGCCGCGAGCGCATGGGCCACATCGAACTGGCTTCGCCCGTGGCCCACATCTGGTTCGTCAAGGGCACTCCCAGCCGCATCGGGTTGCTGCTGGACATTTCGCCGCGCAGCCTGGAACGCGTCCTCTACTTTGCGCAGTTCATCGTCACCGCCGTCGACGAGGGCGCCCGCGGTCGCGCCATCGAGGCGCTCCGCGCGGAGATGGACAGCCAGGCGGCGGAGCGAGAGCGGCAGTTTGCGGAGAAGATCGCCGCAATCGAGGCCGCCAGCGAGACGACCATCGCCAAGATCGAGCAGCAGCGCACGGAGCAGCTTGCGCGCCTGGAGGACGAGGACAAGCGCGGGCTGGAGGCGCTGGACAAGAAACTCGCCGCCCTGGAGAAGGCCCTGACCAAGACACAGAGCAAGCCCGCCGCCAAGGACCTGGCCCTGGAGAAAGATGTCATCCTGGCCGCCGGCGAGTCGGCGGGCCCTGACGCCCAGGAGCGGTTGCAGTCCCTGGGCGAGGAACGCCGGGCCGAGCTGCAGACCCTCTTCGCCCAGCGGCGGCAGGAGGCCGAACTCGTGGCCCAAAAGAAGGCCCAAGAACAGCTCGGCGCCGCCTTGGCCGAAACGGCACCGCTGCGGGAGAAGATGCAAGTGGAACACCGCAAGGTGGCCGAGGAATACCGCCTGCGCATCGAGGAACTGGAAGACCTGAAGGATCCTGTCCGCGACGACGCCGTCACTCTCCTCCTGGAGCCCAAGTGCCGTGAGCTGGCCACTGCCTACCCCGGCGTGTTCGGGTCGGGAATGGGCGCTGAGGCCGTAGTCGACATCCTGCGTCGTGTAAGTTTGGACGAACTGTCCGTCAAGATGCGGCAGGAGATCCAGAACTTCAGCGGCCAGCGGCGCAAGAAGGCCACCAAGCGCCTGAAGGTGCTGGAGGCCTTCCGCAAGAGCGGCAACCACCCCGAGTGGATGATCGTCTCCGTGCTGCCGGTATTGCCACCCGATCTGCGCCCCATGGTCCAGCTCGATGGCGGTCGCTTCGCCACCAGCGATCTGAACGACCTTTACCGAAGGGTCATCAATCGCAACAACCGTCTCAAGCGCCTGCTGGAGCTGGGCGCGCCGGAGATCATTATCCGCAACGAGAAGCGCATGCTCCAGGAAGCGGTGGACTCGCTCATCGATAACGGCCGGCGCGGCCGGGCCGTCTCCACCGCCGGGAACCACAAGCTGAAGAGCCTATCGGATATGCTCAAGGGCAAGCAGGGGCGCTTCCGCCAGAACCTGCTGGGCAAGCGGGTGGACTACTCCGGCCGCTCCGTCATCGTCGTCGGGCCGGAGCTCAAACTGAACCAGTGCGGCTTGCCCAAGCGCATGGCCCTGGAGCTGTTCAAGCCCTTCGTCATGCACGCGCTGGTGGAGCGCGGCCTGGCCCACAACATCAAGTCGGCCAAGCGCGTCGTGGAGCGGGCCCGACCGGAGGTCTGGGACATCCTGGACGAGATCGCCCGCCAGCGGCCGGTGCTTCTCAACCGGGCGCCGACACTCCACCGCCTGGGCATCCAGGCTTTCGAGCCGGTGCTCATCGACGGTAGCGCCATCCAGATCCACCCCCTGGTGTGCGCCGCTTTCAACGCCGACTTCGACGGTGACCAGATGGCGGTTCACATACCGCTATCGCGGGCGGCGGTGGCCGAGGCGCGTCAGATCATGCTCTCTTCTCAGAACTTGCTCCTGCCCAGCAACGGCGAGCCGACTGTGGCTCCCACCCTGGACATTGTGCTGGGCTGCTATTACCTTACGCTCCCCAAGCCAGTGGCCAAGGGCGAATACCGCGAGGGCACTCCGCCGAAAGGCGTCTACGGTAGCTTTCGCGAGGCCAAGCTAGCCTGCGATCTGGGCCTGGTGGACCTCCAGGCGCGCATCCGAGTGCGCGATGCGAAGACCCAGGGCCAGCTCATAGACACGACCGTGGGGCGCATCATCTTCAACGAAGTGCTGCCCGAGGAGCTTGGGTTCCGCAACGAGGTGATGGACAAGAAGGCCCTCAAGGACCTGGTGGCCGAGTGCTCTCGCAAGCTGGACGCCGAGCGTACAGCGGAGATGGTAGACCGGATCAAGGACACCGGTTTCCACTACGCCACCCAATCGGGCATGACCATCGGCATGAACGACCTGAAGGTGCCGGAACAGAAGGCCGTCCTCCTGGCTGAGGCCGATGCAGCCATCGCCCGCGTGGAGCAGCAGTATCAAATGGGCCTCATCACCGAGGAGGAGCGCTACGACCAGGCGGTAGCCACCTGGCGCCAGACCACGGAAGAGATGCAGGCCGTCATCCAGCGACAATTGGCCAGCTACGGCGGCGTATACCTGATGGCCATCAGCGGCGCTAAGGGTAACATTAGCCAGATCAGCCAGATGGCGGGCATGCGCGGCCTGATGACCGACCCCGCCGGCCGCATCATCGACCTGCCCATCCGCTCGTCCTTCCGCGAGGGGCTGAGCGTGCTCGAGTACTTCATCTCGACCCACGGCGCCCGCAAGGGCCTGGCCGACACCGCCCTGCGCACGGCCGACAGCGGCTACCTGACCCGCCGCCTGATCGACGTGTCCCAGGAGGTCATCGTTCTCGAGGACGACTGCGGCACGACGGCCGGGATCTGGCTGACGGAGCCCGGCGACAAGGGTGTGTTCGAATCTTTGCGGGAGCGGATCATCGGCCGCTGGACCGCCTCGGACCTGTTCGACACGGAGACCGGCGAGGTGGTCGCCCGCCACAATGAAGAGATCACCGAGGAAGTGGCCGACCGCGTCCAGGCCCTGGGCATCGACCGCGTGCACGTGCGCTCGCCGCTGACCTGCCAGGCCAAGCGGGGCATCTGCGCCCTGTGTTACGGACGCAACCTGGCGCGCGGCCATCTGGTTGGAAGCAACGAGGCGGTGGGCATCGTGGCCGCCCAGAGCATCGGCGAGCCCGGCACTCAGCTCACCATGCGCACCTTCCACACCGGCGGCGTCGCCGGCCTCGACATCACCTCCGGTCTGCCTCGCGTGGAGGAGCTGTTTGAAGCGCGAGTGCCCAAGGGGGCGGCCATCATCTCGGAGATTGATGGCACGGCGGAGATTCTGCGCGAAGGTGAGGCGCGCCGCATCAAGGTGGTGAGCAGCGAGCTCTACCGCGACGACTACGCCCTGCCCGAGGGGGTGGATGTCCTGGTGGAGCACGACCAGTGGGTGGAGCAGGGAACCGTTCTGGCCCAGCCACCCGCGCCCGAAGCGGCGCCGGAGGAGTCGGAGGTCACCCTGCCCGCGCCCACCGCGCAGGTCACTGCCCGCATCGCCGGGCGCGTCCTGCGGGAGCGTCCGGATCGCCTCTCCATTCTCTATGAGGAACGAGAGGAGCGAGAGTACCCCGTCCCGCCCACTTCCCGTATTCGGGTAGAGACAGGCCACTACGTCCACGCCGGCCAGCAGCTCACCGACGGCGCCGTGAACCCTCAGGACATCCTCCGCGTTCAGGGGCCGGAGGCGGTTCAACTGTACCTGGTAGAAGAAGTGCAGAAGGTCTATCGCTCCCAGGGCGTGACCATCAACGACAAGCACATCGAGGTCATTGTCCGGCAGATGCTTCGCCGCGTCCGGGTGGATTCCCCCGGCGACACCGGCCTGCTGCCCGCCGAGCTGGTGGACCGCTTCCGCTTTGAAGAGGTGAACGCCAAGATCCTGGCCGAAGGGGGCGAGCCCGCCACTGCGCAGCCCGTTCTGCTGGGAGTCACCAAGGCCTCCCTGAACACCGATAGCTTCCTGGCCGCCGCCTCTTTCCAGGAAACCACCCGTGTCCTCACCGAGGCCGCCGTGGCCGGCGCCGTTGACCACCTCATCGGCTTGAAGGAGAACGTCATCATCGGCAAGCTCATCCCGGCCCGCGCTCAGGTCAGTGTGCCCGAGCGCCGCCCGCCGGCGGAGCTGCTGGGGCCGGCCGCCTTCTTCCCGGGTGAGGCGTCGGAGCTAGGGGAGGAAGGCGAGCAGCGCTCGGGCAAGCTGCCCGAAGGCTTGGCTGAGGAGTTGGCCCGCGAGCTCGCTGAACTGCGTTCCGGCTCCGGCGACCTAGAACAACTGAAGGCGTCTAAGGAAGACCTCAAGGACGACGAGAAGGACCTCGACCCAAAGCCGGACGGAGACGTCGAAGCGGAGGAGGACGCACCGGTCGAGTAGTCGTCAGGCTCGCCATAGATTCGAAAGGGGGCCCTGGGCTGTCCGTCAAGAAAAGCGGGCCGCTCAGGGCCGTTCGTTAGGAAAGGTGGACGCCGATGTCCCAGCCGCCGAACCCCTGGGTGACAGCGCTAGCGCAGTTCGACGCCGCCGCCGATGGCCTCCACCTGGACGACAGCCTCCGCCAGATCCTGCGCTCCTGCAAGCGCGAGCTGACCGTCCACTTCCCAGTTCGCCTCGATGACGGAGGCACGACCGTCTTCCGAGGCCACCGCGTGCAGCACAACGTGGTCTTGGGGCCGGCCAAAGGCGGGATTCGCTTTCACCCCGCGGTCGACCTGGACGAGGTAAAGGCGCTGGCGATGTGGATGACCTGGAAGTGCGCTGTGGCCAAGATACCCTTCGGCGGCGCCAAGGGCGGCGTGGCCGTCGACCCCAAGAAGCTCTCGCCGCGGGAGCTGGAGAACCTGACCCGCCGTTACGTCACCGAGATCGCTCTCCTCATCGGCCCGCAGCAGGACATCCCAGCGCCCGACATGGGCACCGACGCCCACGTGATGGCCTGGATGATGGACACCTACAGCATGCACCGCGGCTACTCTGTGGCGGGCGTGGTTACCGGCAAACCGCTTTCCATCGGCGGGACTTTGGGGCGGCTGGAAGCCACCGGCCGGGGGCTACTCTACGTGGCTCAGGAGGCATCGCGCCGGGGCCTTACGCGGCTGGCTGGGGCAAGCGTGGCGATCCAGGGCTTCGGCAACGTCGGCGGCGTGGCCGGCCGCCTGCTGGCCGCCGAAGGTTGTCGCGTGGTGGCGATGAGCGACTCGTCCGGTGGCGTGCACAACGAGCACGGTCTGGACGTGGAAGCACTGCAGCGCTTCCGCCAGGAGGGCGGCAAGCTGGCCCAGGCGCCGGGCGGCGACCATTTGTCGAACGAAGAGCTGCTCTGCCTGCCGGTGGATATCCTGATCCCCGCCGCGATGGAGGGCCAGATCAGCGGCGCCAACGCATCCCAGGTCAGGGCCCGGATCATCCTCGAGGGAGCCAACGGGCCCCTCACTCCCGAAGCGGACGCTGTTCTGGCGGAGCAAGGCATAGTGGTCATACCGGACATATTGGCCAACGCCGGCGGGGTCATCGTCTCCTACTTCGAGTGGGTGCAGGACATCCAGTCCTTCTTCTGGGAAGAGGACGAGATCAACGAACGGCTGCGCCGGGTGATCGTTCGGGCCTTTGCCGACGTGAAGAACCTGGCGGACGAGCGGGGGGTCACGCTGCGGGAAGCGGCGACGATGCTGGGCGTGCAGCGCGTCGCGGAGGCTACCCTTGTTCGGGGAATATATCCCTAGTCGGGAAGTTGTCGCTCAGGCAGATGATCCAGCTGGCAGTGAAGATGGAAGCCAGCGTTACGCAGTAGATGCAGATGGCATCCAGGACAAACAGCTCGACGTAGGTGAGATAGGCGGCGAAGGCCACCGATAGTGTTGTAAGGCCGAGGGCCGCCAGGGACGCCCACTCCACGGCCAGGGGCAGCCTGCCCAGCCGGGCCAAGGCAATGGCCAGCAGCGCCGTCGCGGCCAGGCCACCGAGCAGGGATACCGGCACCCCCGCAATCGTCGCGTACTCGCTCTGCTGGACTGTCTGGCACTCGTGACCCACCAAACAGCTCACGGGCGTGTCCGAATAGTGGGTGTAGGTCAGGTAGGCGGCCACGCCCATTGCGGCGACGGCTAGCACGGCCAGCGTGCCCCAGCGGATCAGGCCCGCCGGGCTCAGGGTGGCTTCGTCAGTGGGGGGCGGCGGCGCAGCTCGCCTGGCTGATCTTCCGGCCGCGGCCCTCTTGGCCGCCTTGGCCGGCCTATCCACCAGGCGTGCCTTCTGCGGGCGGGCTACCTTCGGCCGTGGGGGTGGCTTCCGGCGTGGGGGTGGCCAGCGCGGCTTCTACGGCCTTACTGATGGCGTCGAAGTTGTTGTCGACCGGGGTCTCACCCACGAAGAAGGTCGGCGTGGAGTTGATGCCCCGTCGCGTCGCTTCCGACATGTCGTCGGCGACATCGGCAGTGTGTTTGTTCTCATCAAAACAAGTGTTGAAATCGCCTTCGTTCAGACCGATCTCCTGGGCGAAGAGCCTCAGGTTCTCCACTTTGAAGGCGCCCTTATTCTCGCCCTTCTGCTCCTCGAAAAGCTTGTTGTGGTACTCCCAGAACTTCCCCTGGTCTCCTGCGCAGAGTGCGGCCTCGGCGGCCCACATGGACTCGTCCCCGATGAAAGCCAAGGCCTTAAATATCAGCTTGGCCTTGCCGGTGGCCAGATACTCTGTGTCCAGGCTGGGCACTGTCTCCGCCGCCGCGGTCGCACAGAAGGGACACTGGAAGTCCGAGTATTCGTAGATGGTGACCGGCGCGTCGGCGTTGCCCAGCGTCGTACCGTTGGCAGGGGCGGTGTGGTCGGGGATGGCGCCGATGGCGCCGTTGGTCGTACTGTTGCCGTCTCCCCGCAGGAGGTTGGCCACGCCAATGAGGGCGATGGCGGCGATCACCGCCGCCGCCAGGGCCGCCACAAATCCCAGGTTGCGGAATTGGCCTACGGTCCGCTTGGACCGAACCGCCCTCACGCTCGGCCGCACGCCGGGCCGCGCGCCCGGCCTCGCGCCTGGTCCCGCGCCTGGCTTCGCGCCCGGACGCGCCGGACCGCTGGGCCCGGCGGGTCGCGCCGTCGGCTTGCGAGCTCGCTTCTTGGATCCTTTTGCCACCAGTAGCCTCCCTGGGCCAAGATAGCAGCGCATCCCAGCCACTGTCAACGCGATTTGACGTCTCGCCATAGGCATAGTCTGCAGAAGCTGTCGGCGGCCAAGATAAGGCAGGGATTCCAGGCGGTGATGGCGCCCTACGCCAGCCTGAGCGACTCCGACATCGACGCCCTAGCAGCCTACATCAAGTCGCTCGGCCAGCAGTAGCTGTCGCCCCAAGGCCGGGGCGGTATCATCCCCGGCGAGGTGGTTCTTGCGATCTCCTTCCGCCCCCGATATTTCCCTCCTGGCGCTAGCAGCGGCCGGACTGCTGCTCGCCCGCCGCTGGCCGACCGGCGGCTAAACCCGCAGCGACCCGCAGCGAACGCAGAACAGACAGCAAAGGATCAGCGGACGGCAAGACCCATCCGCTGATCCTTTGCTGTCCGCGAGGCGCCGCTCCGGGCGAGCCCTGCCCCTACCCTACGCTGGCTGGCGACGGGACCGCTGGGACAGCTCCGCCACCTTCGCCAGGCAGGCATCCGCGCCCAGGTGCTGCACGCCGCAGACGTTGCAGCCCTCGATGTGGCAGTCCGGCGTGGTCTCACCTCGCTGGGCTTTGAGCCACTCGCCGCGCAGGTAGGCCTCGCTCACCCCCACCTCAATATGGGACCAGGGGAGCTTCTCGAATAGCCCCGGCTCGCGGTGCGCGTAGAAGGCGGGGTCGAGGCCGCACTCAGCGAGGGCCTGCTGCCACTTGCCCCAATCGAGGTGCTCGTGCCAGGCATCAAAGCGGCAGCCCAACTCCCAGGCACGCAAGATCGCCTGGCCCAGACGGCGGTCGCCGCGCGAAAGGACAGCCTCCAGCAGACTGCCTTCGGGGTCTTCCCAGGCGAACTCCACGCCTGCCCGCTTGCAGCCGCGGCGAAGCAACTCGTGCTTGGGCGCCAGCTCCTCGGCGGTGTTCTGGCGGGCCCACTGGAAGGGAGAATGAGGCTTGGGGATGAAGGTGGAGGTGCTGACCCGCACTCGGGCGCGGGCTCGGTGATGGGAGCGGCCGATCTCCTTCACCTGCGCCGCCAACCGGACGACGCCTTGTACGTCCTCCAGCGTTTCCGTGGGCAGGCCGACCATGAAGTACAGCTTCACGCTCGTCCAGCCGCAGGAGAAGGCCGCCTCGGCGGCTTGCAGCACGTCTTCGTCCGATAGCAGCTTGTTGATGACCAGACGCAGGCGCTGGCTTCCGGCCTCCGGAGCGAAGGTGATCGCGTGGCGTCCCGGCCCGGCCACCGCCTTGGCCACCTCCGTCGAGAAGCTGTCCACCCGCAGGCTGGGCAGGGAGATGCTGACGCTCTCGCCGAGCTCCCGCTTGAGATCGAGCACCATGGGGACGATCTGGGAGTGATCGGTGGTGCTGAGGGAGACGAGCGCGAGCTCGCGATAGCCGGTGTTGGCCAGCAGTTCGCGGGCCGCCGCCACGACCTCCTCGGCGGGCCGCTCCAGGCGAGGGCGATAGATGACCCCCGCCTGGCAAAAGCGGCAGCCCTGGGTGCAGCCCCGCTGGATCTCGATGTTCGCACGGTCGTGCACCGCTTGCACAAAGGGGACGATAGGCCGTGTAGGAGGAGGCGGCAGTGTCTGGACGAAGCGCTTGCGGATGGCGGCCGGCGCTGCGGCATCGCGCGGCTTCGTCTCGGCGACGGTACCGTCGGGCTCGTAGCGGACGCTGT
>Ga0315285_10005032_pt1 | contig 13668 bp, 27 predicted proteins | sample YL17G09_36_MG_FD_203698 | JGI IMG/M metagenome (GOLD analysis project Ga0315285, IMG submission 203698) | Sediment microbial communities from Yellowstone Lake, YNP, Wyoming, USA - YL17G09_36 | ecosystem: Environmental > Aquatic > Freshwater > Lake > Sediment | place: USA: Wyoming | collected... | reverse complement strand
TCCCCTGACCCCCTGAACGTACTACCTTTACCGGGTCGCTGGCCTCTCGAAAGAGGGGAACCTCAGAGAGGGTATCCAGGAAAGGCTCCCGGGATTCACTGGTCTGCTTTCTTGTTCTTGGACATGAAGCCCTGAGAGGGCCGGGGAAAGCCACCTGATGCTAGGCTTGACAGATCGGAGAGACGGTCAAAGCGTTCAAGCTTGAGGTATGGGCCTTGAATGGTCAGCATGGGGTGTAGGTCAATCCCAGGGCGGGGCGTCCAGGCGGTTTACGCTATCACGGACGAAGGCCAGTCCCACCTAGACGCCACCTGACGGTTGATCTCAGTACCCCCGGAAACGTAGTACAGGCAACCGGGTCACTGACCCAACAAGGAAACGCAAATGGCTACCAAAATACCCCCATCGAAGAAGCCCATCACGATCATGCTCTCGGAGGACCTGCACAAGAAAGCCAAGATCCTGGCCGAACTGAGCGACACTAGCCTCTCGGAGCTGGTTGAGGATCTGTGTGAGCGTACCGTCAAGTCCCGGCTCCCGGCTCTCCTGGCTAGCCTGATGGCCCAGCCTACCCCAGCGGAGTGACATCATGATACCCAGCAAAGAAGCGACCCATCCAAGCTGGCTTCATCTCATGGAGCTGTGGCTCCGGACGCACCACCAGGGGCAGCCAGCCGTGATCTTCAGCCAGCCCGGGGACTCGATGCACGGCACCAAGATCGCGCTTTGGGTCAAGACCATGCAGAAGAACTTCGGGGCGGACTTCGCCCAGTGCATCGGCAAGGAGTTTGCTGTCCTCCCGTGCAGCACCCTTGCGGAGGCCCGCAAGGTCATGCGGTCAACCCCTGAGAACAACCCCTTCACCCTGGTCTGGGACGGTACCACGATCACCGATCCCTACGCTCACACCGGGGGAGATTTATTTAGCCATGGTCTTGGGCCTGGGGACGTACCTGGCCATGAGAGGCATGTCTGCGCGTTCGCAAGAGCCGACGGGATTTGCAAGTCGCCACCAGCCTCTTGGCCGAAACGCTACGCAGCGCTCGCCACCTCACGTTAGACAAGGACCGTCTTCATGGAAGCAACCGCAACTCGACCGAAAACCCGCGATCCCGAGGACCGTCCGTTGGGCAACATCGGCCCAGAGGGACCCGGTTACGTCGCTGGCGACTGCATGTCGCTCATTGGCGCGGTGCCCGACAACTCAGTGCATCTCATCCTCAGCGACATCCCCTACGGCATTGGCGCCGACGAATGGGATGTTCTTCACGAGAACACGAACTCAGCGCTGTTGGGACAAAGCCCCGCTCAGGAGCGGGCTGGCGCGGTGTTCAAACGACGCGGCAAACCAATCAATGGATGGTCTGAGGCCGACGGCAACATCCCCCGCGAATACTATGACTGGTGCTCCAAGTGGGCCGGCGAGTGGCTGCGCGTGCTCAAGCCCGGCGGGTCGGCGATCATCTTCGCAGGGCGTCGCTACGCGCCCCGCTGCGTGACCGCGCTGGAGGACGCTGGCTTCAACTTCCGCGACATGCTTGCCTGGCTTCGACCCCAGGCGGTGCATCGCGCACAGCGACTGAGTATCGTGTTCGAACGCCGCGGCGACGTGGAACGAGCCAAGCAGTGGGAAGGATGGCGGCTAGGAAATCTGAGACCCACCTTCGAGCCGATTATCTGGTGCTTCAAGCCCTATCGCATCACTATCGCTGACAACGTTCTTGAGCACGACGTGGGGGCGTATAACCAGGATGCCTTCTCTCGCTACTTCGATGGCGTGGACAACGTGCTCAATTGCGGCCGCGAGTCGGGCGAAGGCGGCCTTCATCCGAACCAGAAGCCGATGCGTCTCATGAAGGCCCTCATCGAACTGACGACTGCCAAGGGACACGTCATTCTCGATCCCTTTGCAGGGAGCGGGACAACGCTGGCCGCCGCGAAAGAACTTGGTCGGCATTTCCTTGGATTTGAGCGCGACCCCAGCTATGTCGAAGCCATTCGGAAGCGCCTCGACACGAAGCAACGAGTGCTTCCCTTCTGACCGAGGCGCTTTGGGTCAGTAGTCGAACAACTCGGTGCGCCAGAGTTCTCCCGGCTGATGGGGCCAGTAGCGCTCGTGGGGCGTGATTTCCGCGGGCGCGGCGGCCGGCGAGAATCTCCATTGGAGTTGCGAAGCGGCGGGAATTTCCCTGCCTGCCAAGGCGTTCTTCCCGTCGATGACGGACAAGGCGATGTTACTGGAAGTGTGCCAAGCATTCGATGGCGACTCATCTGGTATCGAAATAGAGGTTGATCCTAGTACCCCCGGAAACGTACTACTGGCATGACACAAGCCGACCTAGACCTGATGACTGTGACAGTCCGCAAGCGCGAGCTGGACCACCTGGATGCGTGCGCCGAAGCGGACGTGTACGGGGCCATCGAGCGTGCGGACGGAGTGGTGCGGCGAATGACGAGCACGCACCTGAACCCGGTGGCTCAGACCGAACAGGAGGCGCGTCTCATCGCGAAGGCACGACTGAACCAAGAGGGTCAGATCAAGTGGTGGGACATCCGCAAGGGCTTCGATGGGTACTACGTGGTGCCGTCTAGGTCGCTTGGGTGCGGGATTCACGAGGTTGATCAAGGCTACGCATCGCTGGGCAATTACGTGGGCCGTGAAGCTCGTGAGAGGTGATACATGACCGTTGCCCAGAGCGTCGTGGATACATTGGACAGGGGTCCACGTCAGGAGCGGGACATCCTCACAATCGAGCCATGCCGTCGGTATGTTCGGGGCCTCCTGTGACGGTTGAAGAGAAGATCCTGTCGGGGGCCTACAAGCCTCTGACTGAAGTGAAGGACATCGGTTTGAGGGGCTCTCGAAAGGCCGTAGCTCAATGGCATGCCGAGAGGGCGAAAAAGAAGGCTGAGGGCCTTCAATTACTTGAGGAATTCAAGCGGGATCTCTTCGAGGAATACGGGGTGTCTGACAACCCCAAGCGGGATCTCGTGTGGGAGCAGGCCGTGAGTTCGGGACACAACTTCCTTGAGGTCGCTGAAGCCTTCAAACACCTCGTCCCCTTGATTACGTAGCGTTGGTCATGTCCGGGCGATTGGTAAGAGGTAGGTTGATCCTAGTACCCCCGGAAACGTACTACTGGCATGAACACCTCCCTGGCCTTCCAGTCCGCCCTGAGCAAGTTCGTCACCGAAGCACAGGCCGTGTGTGACCTGTACCGGACCCAGAACTTCCCCACCCTGCCCCGTGAGGTCCTCTCGGTGGACCCCGGTCGTCGGTACGTCCGCATCTGGCGGAACGGCAGCCAGAAGATGTCCCACTGCTTCATCGACTCGACCAACGGGGATGTCCTGATGTGTGCGACCTGGAGAGCCCCTGCCAAGGGAGCGAGGGGCAACGTCTACGTGGGCACGGCCAGCGACTCCATGACGGCCCACGGGGCCAAGTACCTGGCCTGAGAGGGCCTGTCAGACCCCACCACCAAGCACGTCAGGAGGACAGCATGACTGACTACCAGCGATGGATGAAGGAAGTGTCCAAGATCCTCTTGCAAGAGGGCTGGGCCATCCAGGTGAACGGGCACTACAAGCTCAAGAGCCCCCGGGGGCCGATGGTCATTGCCTCGGCAAGCCCAAGCTCCCCACACGCCTACAGGCACGTGGCACGTGACCTGAAGCGGGCCGGGGTCTCGATTGATTTCAAGCCCTAGGTTGATCCTAGCCCCCTGAGAAACGTAGTCCCAACATGCCTCGCATCTACAGAGAGTTCAAGAACGGCCGGTGGGTCAAGAGCTTCTTCCAGCGATGGGAGCAGCGTTTGGCGGTAGCGGCCTCCAAGGGCCAGCCTGACTACGCCCGCTACGTCCGGGGGGATACCAGCACAACCCTCACCCGGTACAACGCGGACACGGACTTCGAATACGAGCTGGATGACGTCCAGGTGAAGTACACCATCGAGCCAGCCCAGCGTGGTGGGATGACCGACCCCTCCTGGGACGCCTACGTGGACGAGGTCTGGGCCTACTGGGAGCGTCCAGGCAAGGGCTGGACCCAGCTTGACCTGTCCAAGGACGAGGTTGAGATGATATCCGAGCAGATTACTGCACGGCGGTAGTAGAGGGAGACAACCTTGGCCGGGCCGTAAAAGGCTAGGTTGATCCCCACCCCCTGACGGGCCAAGAGCCTGGGCCTGACCCCCTGGCTGCCCCGTAGAGGTCGTTTTCGTTCTGAGGGCGGGATGGGTAGTCCCGTGGCCCCGACGACCGTCCTGGGGCATCCTCGTGGCACTTTGAGGGCCTCCTGGGGTTCCCCCTGACCGTTAGAATCGACCAGGGCCAGGTTGATCCCACGCCCTGAGAAACGTATCCAACCCATGACCATCCAGACCCGACGGACTCTCCTGGGCAAGCTTCTCCCCTCACAGCCTTGGCAGCTTCGGCTGACCCCGGTCAACGACCTGCCCGTCTACCACGGATGCGGCGGGGACCACACCATGACGCTGTTCCGTGTCAGCCCCGACACCGACTACGAATACGAAATCGAAGTCCAGGTCACCGGGGTGTACGAGCCCGAGGAGCGTGGAGGCCGTGACAGCCCCTCCTGGGATGCCTACTGGTCCGGGGTCAACGCCTACTACTATCGAGAAGGCAAGGGCTGGATCGAGCTGGGGCTGACCAGCTCGGAGCAGGAACAGATCGAGGAGTTCCTGGGCGACACCCTCGGAGGTGGCCGGTCAGATGACTATGACGGTCCCGATGACCGGTACTACGATGACCGGTCCATGCCGGACCTCTACGATGGCACGGGACGGTACTGACCGTTCAACCCGTTTCACGTGAAACCAAGGTCTTGGGGGTGAGCACAACCAGTGGATCACCTGTCCACCTCCCATGCCACCGTTCGACAAAAAAACAGGTGACTCCCCCCTGCACGTGCTCGTACTCGGGGGGAGCCTGCCTTGGGGCTTTTACGCCCTCGTGGCACTTTACCTGGGCCTCGCTTACAGCCCCTACCCCCGCCAAGGGGTAGGAGAGGATCTGCCTCTAGCATTGACCTTGGAGCACGAGGGCAGACGCCCGCACTTCCATCGGTGTGACCTTACAGTCGAGTCTGCGAGGGATCCTCTCCAGGCTCGCCTAACGCCCCTGCTATGTGGGCTCGGTCACTTGCGATGTGACTACTACGTCCGAGGGCGTGTGGGGATCAACCCTCCCCTGCCCAGGGCGGTGTGACCAAGCCATGCGTGTCTTGATCGGCTGATCGGGTCATGGCATGGTCGTTGGCAGGCCGGAGGCAGGCCAGGACTACCGCCGTAACAGGGGTGGGGTCAAAAACCGCTCCATTACATTTTCGGCCTTGACAGACGGGCGTAAAACGCCCGTCAAATATACACATCCTCTTCCACGGTACGGGGGGTCATATCGACTGGTTCTACGGGAGGGTGAGGTTTCCAAATTTTTAGGGGAAGCCAATTTCAGGTCAAAAGGCCCCACATCACCCTTGTCATGGCCCCGGGGGCCTCGGACGGGGGTTTCAGGGGGTCTGTTGATAGTGGGGTCTGTTGATAGTGGGGTCTGTTGATAGGTCCGAGTCCATCCGTTGACCTTCCGAAATTTTCTAGGGAGGTCATTTTTCGGTGTACCTTTGCCTGAATCCTGGCCCTGGGGGTTGATCTTCGTATCCTTTGATACGTACTCCTATGAGCATGAAGTACCCGGTAGTCATTCAGGACAAGTCCACGGGGCTGGTTTACGGCGTTGGGGGAGGTTGGGTACCGGGGAGGTACCGGACCACGCGGCCGGAGAGTCTGATGGTGTTTCCATCCGAGACGGTGGCCAGGGTTTTTGCCAGGGCCAATTTTCGGCGTCCTGAGCAGACTGATCAGGACGCCCGTTCTGCGTTGGAGGGTTTGGACTACCCTGACGCTCCCGCTGGACGCTGACAGGGTTGCGGCCTGGTCATACCTTGCGTTTCGAGGGCGAGGTCCGGCTGTGTGCTCCTGGACCCTGGCTTCTGGTGTAGGGTCTCCTGAGCGATGCCTTTAGTGACGTCCTTGCCTGTTCGAGGAGAAGCTGGGCAGCTCTTCAATCCCGGTCCCAACGTGGTGTACGTGCTCCTCGGGCCTGGGAAAGCTGGACCTGGGCGGTACACGGTGAAGCTCCTGCCTGGGGCGTATTACGAGCCTGCTGAGGCGTGGGCGGGTGAGTTATCCTGGTGGGAGGACTTCCCTCTGGAGGGTCTCACCATCTGGGACCGCCTGTTGACTGACGTGTGGGACTAGAGGCCGCCGAGTTCTTGGATTTCGGTGCTTCCGGTGTATCGTTCTGGGCATGGGCACTCAGTATTGTTTGATTCTGACGACTGAGGATGGGGATGTATCGGTCGAGGTACTCTCCAGGGAGGTACTTTTGGAACGGTTGAACCAAGGGTACTACGGTGCTGGGGCGCACCAGCCCCGGTTCCATGCAGGGCCTCCACCTCGTGACCCGATGCAGTGGGGTCAGACCCGTGCTCTCTTGATTCAGGGGACCGTAGTGGTTCCGGGGTCTGAGAAGGTCGTGGAGCGGTTCACGCTATGAGCGGCGTTTGTTCTCGTCACCAGGGTCATGACCCCACATGTGACCTTTGTCTAGCGGTTCCCCTGACTGAGCTGGACCTGGCGTACTACCGGGGCTGGGCTGAGTCTTTGGAGTCTGCTCACCGGAACGGCTGGGTCATGACCGAGGCCCTGGTGATGGACGCCTTTGAGGAGCTTGAGCAAGCTTCCAAGGCTCTGGTCTCCGGTGGGGCAGGCGGGGTAGGGGAGCTTCAGGAGAAGTTCAAGGCTGTAGCCAATGCTGTGGCCAAGATAGATGACTTTGGATCCGGCTGAGCAGAAGGCGTGGCTTGCCAACAGAAGTTCAAGAAGTATTCGGGGTCCGTTGAGGACCACTGGATCCGATGAAGCTCTTGGTTAGGCTCCAGTGCCTCCAGGATGGCCGTGGGACGGCTTTTGGGACGGGGTACCGTCCTGACTGGCGTAGTGACCGGAAGCCCGAGCTGAATGGTGCTCAGGTGGCCTTGCCACGGTCAGTGGGGACTTTGGCCCCTGGGGCTTCGGCTGACGCCCTCCTGACTCCTTTCGATGGGAGCCTTTGGGTTGGGCTTGTGGAGGTGGGGGACGAGCTTAGGGGGTACGAGGGCTTCACCGAGACGGTCACGGGGGTGGTCCTTGAGGTGTTTGAGCCCTGACCGGTGTATCCATTGGGGATGCTGATTGATCTTGGCCTTCGACTTGTAGTGAGCCCGAGTGAGTACGTGGGGACGTTGGCTATCCGGCTTCAGACGGACGACCTTCCTGGGTACGGCCTTGGGTCTGGGCAGCATGCTGGGTTCAGGCCGGGTGAGGGTAATCAGGACGTTCCCGGTATCCCTGTGGGTCCGCCTGATGACGTACTCCCGGGGGTCTGGGACTACGTGATAGACCTGCCTCGGAGGGTTCAGGAGAACCAGGTCTTGACGTACCACTATGTGGCTCAGGGGCGGGGGTCTGGGGTGTACGTTCAGTACCCGGACGTCTGGCTTCTGCAAGTAACCGAATCATCGAGTGCAGGATGGGATGTAGCGGTTCACCGGCCTGGGCATTACGGGTTCACGTTGATTCTGCCGGACTACCGGCCTGGTCAAGGCATTGCTCTGGTGTAGTATCCTGGCATGTCAGATCCTATTGAGGACCGGGTAGACCAGGCACTCAAGGCAGCCGCAAAAGCGGCCTCCTACGAGACGCGATGGAGACGGTTCGGCATCGATCTCGCCACCGTCGTAGTGTCCCGGGTCGTGGACGACGCGGTGAAAGAGCGCGTGATGGCGCACGCCGGAGGCGTCGTGTCAGATCCTGGCGTCATCGCCGTATTGAAGCTCCAGCGGAGCGTGTAGCAGCCCATGTCAACAGAAGAGTGTGCGCCGTGAAGTATGAGGTTCACCGGAACACGACGACTGAGTGGGTCGTTCTCTCCGTTCACCGGCTGAAGAAGTCTGCGATCCGCTCGGCGGAATCTGAAGCAAAGGCCAGCAGGGGCAAGGGCAAGGACGTCAGCTTCGGCGTGTTCGACACGGTGAAAGGCCACTACATCGGGTTTGCCAGCATTCCTGGAGACGAACGATGAGCACGTCCCGGCAGAGCAAAACGGAGTCAAAGCGTGTAGCTGGTTTTCGAGCAGCACTATGGGCTGGCCGGGTGGAACACTCGGTATTTCGTCGGGCAAGACCTCATTGATATATCCTTCTCACCCCGTGAGGCTGTGATGAACCCGAAGTTCCCGGCTGCCGGGGTTGAGGCAGTCGTCACGGAGGTGACCGAGACGGCTTGGGACAAGATCAGGATGGACGAGTGATTACCCTGCCAGTGTAGCGATGGCCTCTATCAACCCCAGCCCTTGCCGCTGGCGATGGCGTAGATTTTGGCGGGGCAGGTGTGTTCGACCTTGGCCTTGGAGTCCACGTTGAGCCGGTTGGCCCGCATGTAGCCGACGGAGTGGCCCCGGTACTTGCCGTACTTCTTCCAGCAGCCGGTGATCAGGGCCTTGCCCGTGTTCGGGATGAAGGCTTCCAGCTCGCTTCCGCCCTGGAAGTCGGTGACCTTGCCCTTGCCCGTGGGAGTGATGACCTCGAAGTAGGTTTCCTCGTCACGGTCCTGGTGACCTGACGGGTAGGAGGTCACCCGGGTCACCTTGACCTTGTTCGAGGCCGTGATGTGGTCGCCCACATAGTCGAACCACCGGGCTCGTTCCATGCGGTACTTGGAGGGGCTGGCCGGTTCCCTGGTGACGATGTAGCTGGTCGTCCAGGTGGAGGCAACCTTGGTTTTCCGTGTCTCGGTGAAGGTCAGGGTTTCCATGCCAGGGGTACGTCTGAGGACTGGTCAGGATCAACCTTTATCGGGAGGGTTGATCCTTTAGCCTGTGGGGACGTATCAGGGGTATGGTCAACAAGAATCGTCTGAACCAAGCATTCAAGGCCCTGCGGAAGTACGGGCTGGTGGCCAAGCAGAACTACCAGTGCTGCATGGGCTGTGCCTGTGGTGCCATCACAGAGGATGCTGAGAAGCTGGTGGACCAGGGTAAGCGGGTGACTGGGGGCGTGTACTACCACAAGCAGGCTGGTGACAATCTTCGGGCTGGCAAGGAGTTCTACGTGGGCTTCGGGGTCATCACCTCGGACAAGCACGGGAAGCTCGGGACCACGGACGAGGAGATCGGCCGTTTGGTGGTCGAGGAGTTCACTCGTGCGGGGCTTCGGGTCCAGTGGTCAGGGAACGTGAACACGTCCATCCTGGTTCAGCCTGGTGAGCCTGACCCCAAGACCATCTGGGAGCGTCTTGGCTAAGACTTCACTTATCAGAGGGCTCTGACGTGCCGGACGGCAGTAACGTGTACAGCGGCACTCCGCCTGTTTGGAGAGCACCATGACCTTCCCTGCCATTGTTTTCCCTTCGGGTCCTGGAGGCTCCGTGTTAAAAAGCGTGAGCAACCCGCTGACGAATCCATTTCGCTGCCACACAATCGGCGGCTACGTTTACATAATCAGCTCGAACCACGGTGCTGTAGGTCCCTCAGGAGTGACTTGGGTAGAGGCTACCACGAACGCTTTTGGTGGGTTCAGCGACTTTCTAGGTCTGCTTAGCGGGAGCATTCGGAACTCGGCTGTGTCTGGGACAGACATCTACATCTGGGCAGCCATGCCCACCACCGGAACTCGCTTAATCAAGTTTGACACCATCACAAAGCTGTTCACAGTCGTAACGACGTTCACAGAGGACTTCTACGGAATAGCCGTACACGCTGGGATACTTTATCGGACTCAGGATGATGGTGGTGGCTTGTATGCATTGACCAGTGTCGCCCTATCTGACATTCATACAGTAATCAGCACAACCCCCACAACGGAGCTAGGCCCTCTTGTTGTAGACACCCTGGGCGCAAATTACACGAATGGGTTTGCTCGTGTCTGGGTTGGTGTAGAGCGTTTCTCGCTGTCTGGAGTCGGACCAGAGGGTACTCCAATCGTATCAACGGGAACAGTCAGGGCAATCGGGACAGGGTTATCTACCCTGTACATGGTGACCTCGACGGGCCGTGTTCACAGCGTAAATCCGCAAGCACAGACGATAGCACTTACCACAGACCTAAGCGCCGACTTCACTGACGGTTTGCAGTGCTGTGTGCTGGACTCTGTGAATTCCAAGTTCATGGTTATTGGGCGCATAACCACGGACACGCTCAAGGTTGGCCGGGTGAGCCTAGCGGGGGCTCTTGAGTCTTCAGTGGTACTCCCCGCTCCTACCATGGGGGAGCCTTATGTTCCACGGATTGATAATCTAGGGACCATAGCGGCCAGCAAGTTCTTTGTTACGCGGTCCCGTACGGGCGGTGGGGTCTTGGGTGATGCTGGGGAGGTGTACTCAACACCGCTTACAGGGGCGCTAGCTCTCACAGAAGTTACCCAACCGTCGTTATCTCCTGCGTGGAGAGCACCATGACTTTCCCTGGTAAATATCTGCCAAACGTCACTGTAGATGGGGCGACCTTGATCACTGGTGTTCTGAACCAGTCTGGTCCAGCAGTGTGTGTGTCCATAGGTACTAAAGTTTACGTACTGAACACAGCAATCGGCCTTTTCTTAACTGGCGGGTCGGCACCTGTTGGTGTGTATTGGGTCGATGCTGGAACAGGCCAAATGCTAGGAGCTGTTACCTGGGGCAACGCCACAGGGGTTGCGTCTACGTCCATTAGTAACGGGGGTCTTGATATGGTGGCAAGTGGCACCGACCTGTACATCACCACTATTGATTTCCCAGCTGGGACTGGGAAACTTATCAAGTTCAATACTCTGACAGAGCAATTTACAGACCTTGACACTTTAGCTGAATACTCCCTCATCACAGCCAATGCGGGCAACCTGTACTTAATCAAGTCGAGCAGCAATACACTGGAGCGTCGCACAATAGCTGCTCCAACAGTTGTCGTGGACTCCACAGTTGTTCCTAGTGCAGCGGGCGCGATTGCCATCGATACCGTGACCACTAATTATGGGGACGGTCTAGCGCGGGTGTGGGCAGGGCCTTGCCGGTATCAACTGACTGGCTTTAATGGAAGTTCGCCAGAGGGTACGCCGTTCACACCCTCAGCGTCTATTGGCTCAATCGGTGTAGGCTCTTCCTCCTTGTACTTCGCTACCACCGGCTCTCTGATTGATAGGGTTGATCCCGATGCCCAGACAATAAGTGCCACATATGACATGGCTCCCGATTTCGATGCCCTAAATGACATTAGGTATGATTCGATCAACTCAAAGTTCATGCTACTGGGGAGTTCAACAGGCACCAGATGGGTAGGAAGGATCAGCCTGGTAGGGGCGGTTGAATCTACAGCGGATATTCCTCTATCATCGGGAGACTTCTTCTTCCTTGTCAAAGCTACTGTCAACTCAAGCAAGTTCTTTTTCACGCGAGTTATCAGCGGAAACCTTTACTCAACAGCGACCACAGGCGCTCTTGTTATGTCGGCTGGTTTACCAGTAGTTGTTGGGTGGAGTAACCCATGACGTTCCCTGGTAGAGAATTAGCCGCAGGGCTCCTTGGACAGAATTTGTCCGTTGTCCGTAATCCGTTTTCGTACCCTTACCAAGCTTACACAGTTGGTGGCTACGTATACGTGATTGGCTCTGGGCTGGACAGCGCAGCACCAGCCCAACCTAAATCTCCAAGCATCACGTACATAAATGCGACTACTGGATTGATCGAAGGGTGGGTGGACGCGGATCCTACCTTTGGCGTCTTGACATGGGCAGCCGTCAATGGGACTGACATCTGGATTCTAGGTTGGACAGGTGGTACTGGACCCAGCCCTGGTACCAACCTTCTGAAGTTTGATACCATCACCAAGGTACTCACGCTTGAGGCTACTTTCGGTTCAGCGCCCCAAGGCATCGCCATCCACAACGGCAACATATATATAGCAGGAGTTAACGTAAGCGGCACCCTGATTAGAGTGGCGATTTCAGCTCCCACTATTGTGTTGGACTTTATGAACACTGCTTCGTATGACATTTTTGGAGCCGAGGCCATTTTCGGTTTGATGATCGATCCTTCTACCACGACATACGGAGATGGACTTGGGCGCGTCTGGTGGTTTCGCATCGGCCTTAGTTTTATCCCTTCCCTCCTAGAGAGATTCCCACTGACAGGGTTCACAGGGCCTGATGGGGTCTCCATTAATTTCATAGGTGTCAGATCCATGGTGACCTACGGAGCTACGCAACTACTCACATGTGATTCCGGTAGCTTGAGCATAGTGAACGCTAGTGCTCAGACCGTAGCGGCTAGTAACTCGATTCCATTTGATGAGACAGGGCACATCATGCCTGACGGATCTGGCGAGTATATTGTTATCGGTACACAGCTCGTTGGAACAGATCCGGGTCGCCACCAGCTCAAGGTGGCACGCATGAACGGCACCGGCACGGTAAGCTCTTCAGCGGTAAGAGACGACTCTAACGGCAACGATGCAACTGCGTACAACCATCCTCGTGTGGGAGCTATAGCTGCTGGTAAATACTTTGCGTGTGCCCCTACGGAAATAGCTGGGATGGCTATGCCCGGCAATACTGGAAACGTGTATACAACGCCTGTTGCGGGGACGCTTAGTCTCACGGTTGTTCCAGATATTGCTCCCCCGGAAGTTTTATGGAGAACCCTGGGGTAGAAGAGCTGGTGTCCTCACATGCTCGTTGAATTCATCCCCAAGTTTCCCAGTAATTTCTGAGCAGGGATGCACGCCCTGTGGGTCTATCTGATGACTCTGCCGTTCGGGTACTGGCTGGTGGGCCGGTACTATCCCGATGGAAGGATGTCCTGGCGGGACTTCGTGGCCTTGGGTCTTTTGGTGGTTATTTGGCCGCTCACCGGACTGGTGATACTCCTCGTAAAGATCGACCGGTACTAGCTTCGGTGTAGGGTGGGGCTGTGCCAATTTTGTACGGCTTCACCGGGCCTGTGGACCTCTTACCAGGGGGCCATGTGGTTGTGTTTGGCTCCTGGGAGATGGGCTTAGAAGGCCGGAGACGGGGCCTGGAGTTACGGGACACTCTCCTGGTCGTCGGGGCCTTGGGACCGCCTCGGTTCGCCTTCCTGTTCCGTCGTGACCTCTCTGGGAGCACGGTAGTTGAGACAGTCTTGAAGTACGGGACCGGTGGGCTCAACGTTGACGGCTGCCGGGTAGGTTCGACCAAGCGGGTACCTGGGGGCCTCTCTCGGAACGCAAGATTGCCAAGCTCTTTATTCGGTTCGTTAAGACGTGACCGGACGAGTCCCTGGACGGGTGAGGAGGGCGGGCACAACCCGAACGTTGGGCGTTGGCCGACCAACTTGGTCTTCGTTCATGCTGAGGGATGCAAGAGGGATGGGGTGAGAGGAGTGCCTCAAAGTCGTGGGTCTTCCACGGAAGAGGAGGTGAAAGCTTGGATCTGTTCATACGGCTGTCCTGTGAGAGCTTTGGATGAGCAGGGCAAACAAGCCGGAATTCACTCCTCTGGAAGTCCCCGTGGTTACAAGGCGGGGTATACCACCGAACCGGGGTACACGGGGAGTTGGAACACGAATCCCTACGGTGGGATGCGTCACGATGATGGGGA
>Ga0315285_10005029_pt1 | contig 13674 bp, 11 predicted proteins | sample YL17G09_36_MG_FD_203698 | JGI IMG/M metagenome (GOLD analysis project Ga0315285, IMG submission 203698) | Sediment microbial communities from Yellowstone Lake, YNP, Wyoming, USA - YL17G09_36 | ecosystem: Environmental > Aquatic > Freshwater > Lake > Sediment | place: USA: Wyoming | collected... | reverse complement strand
GGAGGATTCCCTCGACCTGGTCGGGTCTTGTGGCGATGGTGAACACGGCCGAGACGTCCACGCCGGCGGCGTCCATGGATGCCAGCAGGTCAGCGACGGTCCCGTCGCCGATCGCCTGCCACGGGCAGCCGGCCTCGAGCGATTCTATCGCCCGTCCGGCCAGCGAGTCCGGGAACGCGTGAACGTGCATGTCGATGGTCGCGGCCTTTGGCCGCAAATGTTCAATGTTCAAATGTTCAATGTTCAATTGGCACGACCTGGTCTGCCTTGCGATTCTTGAGAAGATACTGAAGGATCATGACATCTCTGCGCCTCTGAGGCTCTGCGGTTCCTCTTCATTCTGCAATCCGCAATCCGCAATCCGCAATCAAATCACTCGTACCGCAGGGCCTCGACGGGGTCAAGCCTGCTGGCGCGGATGGCGGGGTAGAGGCCGCTGGTCAGACCCACAATGGTAGAGATGACCACCGACAACGCGACGACCCACCATTGCAGTCTGGCGGACATGTCCAGCCAGTGTCGCGCCACCGCCGCCCCCCCGGCCGTCAGGCCCCAGCCGAGGCCCAGGCCGACCAGGCCGCCGCCAAGCGTTATCACCAGCGCCTCGATGAGGAACTGCCCCAGTATGTCGCGGTCCTTGGCGCCGAGGGCCTTGCGGATGCCGATCTCCCTTGTTCGCTCGGCCACGGCCGCAAGCATGATGTTCATGATTCCGATGCCGCCGACGACGAGGCTTATGGCGGCGATCGTGCCGAGGAACAGCGTCAGTCCGAGGCTGACGGCCTGGAACGTCGCGAGAAGTTGGGCCATGTTCTGCACGTCGAAGTCGTCCTCGTCGCCTACCTGGAGGCGGTGGCGATGGCGCAGCATCGCGGCTGCCTCCTTGGCGATCCGGTCGAGGTTCTCCTGGCCGAACGCGTCGACGACGATGGCCTGGACGTAGTCTCGCCGCGGCGGGAGCTGGTGCATCGCCGTCGTGTAAGGCAGGATCGCCTGGTCGTCGGCGTTGAAGCGCCCGAGGTCGCCCTTGGCGGCAAGCAGGCCGATAACGTCGAAGCTTATCCCGCGGATCTTGACGGTTTGCCCGACGGGCGGGCGCGTGCCGAAGAGGTCCTCGGCCGTCTTTGGCCCGATGACCGCCACGCGCGCCTGGCGGCGGACTTCCGAGTCGTTGAACATCCGCCCGCGGGCCAGTTCGTAGCCCTGCGTCAAGAGGAACGCCGGCGAGGCGCCCGTGATGATGGCGGAGTTGGTGTTGCGGTTGCCCGCCTTGATCTCGCCGGAGCCCATCGACCACGGGCTGACCGCACGCACGCCCTCGATGGCCAGCAGCGCCTCGCCGTCCTGGGGCGTGAGAGTCTGAACCATCGTCACCACGCCCATGCCGCGCTGGCCCGGGCGGATGAACAGCACGTTGGTGCCCAGCTTGCCGATGTAGCCGCTGATGACCTGCCCGAAACCCGTGCCCAGGCTCAGCATCGCGATGACCGCACCCACGCCGATGATCACGCCGAGCATGGTCAGCACGCTCCGCAGCTTGTTGGCTGTCAGGGAGGCAAGGGCGATCTTCAGCGTTATCCAAAGCAGCATGTCGAGGCCCTTCATTGGACTGCGGCCAGTACGTGTTTGGCGTCATTGTCTTGAGCCCCGTTCACGGGGCTTTGCCCGCCGAAGCCTTGGCGAAGGCGGGTATAGGCCAGGCCTTTTAGGCCTGGTGTGCGGACAATACGCTATCCATCCTTAGCACGCTTTCAGCGTGCTTACCTGTTCTTGGGGGCCTTTAGGCTAAAGCCCGCCCAAAGTACGCTGAAAGCGTGCTAAACAAAAGCAACAAAGTGTCCCGATAACCCCAGGGCTAAAAGCCCTGGTCTATACCCCTTAGGGGCGAAGCCCCGTAAACGGGGCTGAAAGCCTGATCGCCAGCCGGCTGCCACGGTGCGGCCCGGTCCGACTACGGTCCGGCCCCGACCAGGCGCTGCTGCGGCCAGGCCGCGGGCGCTACCACTCCACGATCTGCCCGTCCCGGATGTGGATCTGCCTGGGGCAGTACGCGGCGATTTCCGGGTCGTGCGTCACTATCAGCACGGTCCGGCCCTCGTCGTTAAGCTCCTTGAGCAGCGCCATGATCTCCTTGCTGGTGGCGGTGTCGACGTTGCCCGTCGGCTCGTCGGCCAGTAGAAGGGCCGGGTCCGTCACCAGCGCCCGCGCGATGGCCACGCGCTGTGCCTGGCCGCCGGAAAGCTGGCTGGGGCGGTGGCGCATCCTGTCGCCAAGCCCGAGGCGGCTGAGCATCGTCTCGGCCTGCTTTCGCGGATGCCGCAGCCCGCGATACAGCAGCGGCAGTTCCACGTTCTCGACCGCGTTGAGTCGCGGCAGCAGGTTGAAGCTCTGGAAGACGAACCCGATCCGCCGGTTGCGGACCTCGGCCAGGCGGTTCTTGGACAGTTGGGCAACGTCCTGGCCATTGAGGACGTACTGCCCCTCATCCGGCCGATCAAGGCAGCCAAGAATCTGCATCAGAGTGCTCTTGCCGCTGCCCGATGCGCCGATGATGGCGACTAGCTGCCCGGCCTCGATGTCCAGGTTCACGCCGCACAGGGCATGGACCTTCGTGTCGCCCATGTCGTACGTCTTGTGGATGTCGCGAAGCTCGATAATCAACGGTAGCCTCCGGCTCCCGAAATCCGAAATACGAAGCACGAAATCCTAAACAAATCCGAAACTCAAAATTCAAATCATCTAAACTGCACTCACACGATTCATGTCCAACTTCCTGTCGGTGGCCAGCAGACTGGTTTTGGATTTGGTGCTTTGAATTTGTTTAGGATTTAGAAATTCGGAATTAGGATTTCTTCCACGCCGGCTACTTGCCGCTTTCCGGTATCGTCGCGGCCCTTGTGGACGGCTCGACCACCTTGCCCTCGTTGCTCCACTTGGTCCGCAGTTCGGTTATCAGCGCCACCTCGTCGCCCTCGGCCAGGCCGGCGAGCACCTCGGCCTGGCGCCCGTCGTTGAGGCCGAGCTTCACGTCGCGGCGGATGAACTGCCCGCCCTGGCGCACGTGGACGTAGGGTTGGTCGAGGTCGTACAGCACGGCCGCGTTTGGCGCCAGCAGCACGCCGGACTTGCGATTGACCAGGATGGACACGTCGGCGGTCATCTTGGGCAGCAGCAGCTCGATGCCGCCGCCGGTGATCTCGATCTTGACGGAGAAGGAAACGACCTTCGCCTCACTCGTGCCCCACGGCGTGACCTGGACGACCTTGCCCGCAAATCGCCTTCCCGGATAGGCGTCGGCGGTGACCGCGACGGTCTGGCCGAGCCGGCCGGTCTCGACGAGCCTGCCGATGTCGCTCTCGTCGACGACCGCGAAGACGAACATCCGCGACGTGTCGCTGACGGTCATCAGCGCGGTTCCGCCGGCTATGTTGACGATCCCGCTGGCGATGATCTGTCCGATCTCGACCTTTCGCTGGGTGACGACGCCGGCGATGGGGCTGTAGATTTTCGTTTCCGCCAGCCGCTGCTCGGTGTCGGCGAGGTCCACCTTGGCGGCGGCGAGGTTGGCCTTGGCCAGCTCTATGTCCGCATGTCGGAGCGTGACGGCCAGTTCGAGGCTCGCCAGCGCCTGCCTCTCGACCTGTGCGACCTTGAGCTGGGCCTCGGCGACCTTGGCTTGGGCGACCGCGTTGTCGGCCTCGTCCTGCGTGGCGACCATGCGTTTGCGCAGTTCGAGCGTTCGGTCCCGCGTGAGGTCGGCGAGCTTGCTCTTGGCGTCGGCGGCGGCGATGTCGGCCTCGGCCCGCGGGCGCGCGGAGGCCAGGTCCGCCTGGGCGATGGCGAGGCTCGCCTGGGCCTGGCTCAGCCGAGCCGCCGCGGCGTCGGCCTCGGCCCGGGTGCGCTGGACGCGCCGCGATTCGTCGATCGGGTCCAACTGGACGAGCAGGGCCTCATCCTCGTTCTTGCCCGCGGCGTACTTCGGCACGCGGCCGCTCACGTCGTGGGGCAGCTTTATCACCTCGCCGCTGGCCTTGGACTTTATCTCCACGTCCTGGTTGCTCTCGACGGAGCCGGTGGCCTCGACCAGAAGCTCGATGTCGCCGCGATGGACCTTCGCCGTCACCGTCGGCTTGCCGGCCGGGGCGGGCTTCTCCTTGCCAACCAGCCACCATGCCAGTGCCCCAACGGCCGCCAGAACCAGGATTACAACAACCGCGTGTTTCATGTTCGCCTCAGAAGGTTTATACGCAGTCTCGTGTGGCGGGTGCTGAATCCACCGTTCAAGACCTTAAGATTCGTCATTAGTGTTTATTCTTCAGCCCCGTTTACGGGGCTTTGACCGCCGAAGGCGGGGTTAGCCCAGGCCTTTTAGGCCTGGGACGTGAGGCAAATACCTCTCTCTTGTCTTTTAGCGTGCTTCAGCACGCTTGCCCGTATTCCAAAGCCTTTAGGCTAAAGCCCCGAGCAAGCGCGCTAAAGCGTGCTGAACATAACTAAAGCGTGCTGAACATAATAATGCTCCCGTCACCCGGGCCTAAAAGGCCTGGTCTAAACCCCGCTGCGCGGGGCAAAGCCCCGTAAACGGGGCTAGAAGAAACAAAGGACACGCTATTCTGTAAACGGAATAAAGTACTCTAATCTTAGCATCACTAGAACTGTTTGCTCATTGGCGCCGGTGCCCGGCTATCTCATCATAAAGCCGCTCGTGGGCGGCGACGGTCTGTTCGATGGTGAACTGATCGACGATCCGCCGCCGCCCGGCCTCGCCAAGGCGGGCGCGCATCGGCCCATCCGCCACCAGCAGGGCGATGGCGCTCGCCAGGGCGTCGGCGTTTTGACGCTCGACGAGCAGGCCGGTCTGCTCCGGGACGATCAGGTCGCGGATGCCCGGCACGTTGGCGCCGATGGCCGGCAGCGACGCGCTCATCGCCTCGCCCAGTGCCAGCGGCCAGCCTTCCCACAGGCTGGGCATGACGTAGATGTCGGCCGCGGAAAGCACGGCCGGTACGTCGGACACCATTCCAAGCATGCGCACCAGGCCGCCGCCGGGGCCATGTGCGATAAACTCCTCGACCACCTGCCGCCGCGGGCCGTCCCCGGCGATGACGGCGCGGACGCCTCGCCCGCCCGACGCCAGTTGGCCCAGCGCGGCAAGGAGGGTCTCGACGCCCTTGTAGAATTCGAGCCGGCCTACAAAGGCCAGCAGCACATCGTCGTCGGCGAGCTGCCACTGGCCTCGCAGACGTCGCCGGCTTGCCTCGTCGCGGCGGAACTTCTCGACGTCCACGCCCCAGGGGATGACGGCGTAGGCGTCGTCGGGCAGCTTGCTCTTGCCGGCGTGGTGGTCGTGGACGGACCGCGAGACGCAGATGACGCGGTTGCAGCTTTGTTTCAGCAGGCGGGCGTAGGCGAACTGCCAGGGGCGGAACCTTCCCTCGGCCGTCCATACGGTATGCACGAGATGGGGCACGCCGGCGGCCTTTGCCGCGGGCCTGCCGGCCAGGTCGGCGTGGAACAGGTGCGTGTGCAGCAGGTCGAAGTGCCCGTCGCGGAGAAGCTTTATCAGCCTGGGCAGCTTCATGAAGTCCCATTTGCCACGCAGGTGCAGCACGGTCGCGGGGATGCCCGCCGCCGCCAGCCTGGCCGAGACCGGCCCGTCGCGAAAGGCGAAGACCTCGACCTCGAACCGCTGCCGGTCCATGCGGGTGACAAGATCGTAAAGGCCCCGCTCGGCCCCGCCGATTCCCAGCGTCGTTATGAGTTGGCAGACCCGAAGTGGTCGCATGGGGGAAATGCTAAATGCTTAATGCTCAATGTTCAATGCTCAATGCTCAATGTTCAATGCTCAATGCTCAATGTTCAATAGGGCTATGCACATGATTCAACCGGCCCCTATAGGTGGTGGTTCGAGAAAACGCACGCGCTTGCCAAGCTGCTGCGCATGCTGCAGCTCGCGTCGCGTCGATTCGCCGATGTATCCGCCGACGTTCAAGATCAGCACTTCGTCGGCGAGTTCGATCTTCCGCAGGTGCAACTCGTCCAGCATGTGTTTAATCCGCTCATATTCTGCCCTTGGAAGGTTTCCAAAGTGCTCATCGTCGGTTCCAGACGCCGCGCCGATGGACAGCACGATGCGGCCGGCGAGAGTCTCCGCGAGGCTCGCTTGCTGGAAGTGCCGCCAAAAACGAGTTGACCCGCAGAGGCAGACCACCGTCGGTGAGCCAGCACTACGGGTTGTGGTTAGTTGAGTCACGTGCATAGCCCTTATGCTCAATGCTCAATGCAGGGGACAAAGAGGAAACAGCATATTCACGCCGAGGTCGCGGAGAACGCGGAGGGGCCTTCGGCCGCAACCAAATTGCGGATTGCGGATTGCGGATTTTCGTTATCGGGACCTTCGGCGCAAGACCATAGCAGTGAATGACTTCGGGCGGCAGCCCCCGAAAAGTTTGCAGAAAATACAAGCAATCGAACGTTAGCAGTGCGGGCAGAGGGGAAAAACAAAAGAATAAAAAGAGGGGCCATGCTTCCCAGGGCGGAAGCATGGCGCCGCGAGCGGAGAGATTTGCTTCACAGTGGGAATACAGACAGTGGAGCACAACAGCTCATATATGCTTTGATCCATGTAATCATTTAACTTGCCTGGCTGCCGCCTTAAAGTTGTGCAATAGAAGTTTTCCAAACCCGGTCACACGAATGTGCAAGCCGCGTCTGTGGCGGTAGTTGCGGATCGCCTGGAAACAAGGCCCTTGGGGCCTGCGCACAGATCATCCTTGAGTCGTAAGACAAGCGACATCCTGCCCTTTTCCAGGACTGCCGAAACGGCCATTGCACAACTTTAAGGCTGCAGGCAGGCAGGTCCATCAATCCCTCTCTAACGCTTTTTCTCTTTCTTCTTCTTCGCTTTCCTCCGCGTTCTCTGCGACCTCCGCGTGAACCTGCTGTTTCTTCTTCTTCTTTTTCACCGGATCCGCTAATGAAAACAAAGGCGCTAAACCGATGTGCGAATACGGGCCGCTTTGGGTCCGTCGCGATGGATTGCAATAGTTGACAAATCGGTCGTGGGCATAAAACCCTGAAAGCCGGCAGCGGATTCAAAAAAATATTTTGCCTTCCAGGCCCCAACCTGTAGGGCGGTTTCGGCCCGAAAACACCAAGGATTGGGCATATCGGCCGGTGAAAGGGCGTGGCTTAAAGTTGCTAGCGAGTTTTTTTTAGTTTTTTTTGTTGCCGTCATCCCTGTCTGTGCTTAGATTTCCCTATAGCTCCCTACAAGTGGCGAAGAGGACCGTGAAATGGCCGCATTTTTTGGGGAATTCGAGCAGATGATCGATGCGAAGCATCGGTTGGCGATTCCCGCGGCGCTGCGGGACCAGATCGTGCCGGAAGAAGATGGCACGGATTTCATCCTGCTGCTGGGGCCTGACCGCCACCTGTGGCTTTACCCGGACCTGGCGTATCGGCGGATGCTGGCGTCGATGAGGCGCGGGCCTTTGCCGGACCGCCAGTCGGGGCGGCTGGGACTGCTGTTCGCGATGGCGCGGGTCATCAAGCCGGACAAGCAGGGGCGGATTGTCCTGCCCGAAAAGTCGATGGAGCGGGCGACGATCTCGGACAGCGTCACCCTTGCGGGGATGTACGAGCACGTCGAGGTCTGGCCGACGGACGAGTGGAACAAGCGGGTCGAGAACGAACTGGCCAATTACGGCGAGATGCTTTACGAGGCCGCGGATCGCATGCAGGGCGAGATGGGCCTCGTCGGTCCGGCAGGTCCGGCAAAAGGGTCGTAGGGTTTCGGAAGTCTTTTAACAAAACAATAAAAACTGTGTAGCCGTCGGTCCGGCCTCGGCTGAAGCCGGGCGGGCGGCTAAAGACGACACAACCCGGTGAGAACGGAGTCTTAGAACATGCTCATCTCTCAGGAAGTTCGAAGCCAGGCGTCGCCGGCGCAAGGAAGCGTCCGGGGCGGCTTGGCTGAACTGCGACGCCAGTTGGCAGAGCCATCGGCTTTGAGCGATGGAAACCGGCAGCGCCTGCTGGAACTGGCAAGACGCCTGGCGCGAGTTCAGAGCCTGGGAGATGAGTATGTCCGGGTTGGTTTTTCCGACAGCGCGACCGATGCGCTGGCTGAGCCCGGGGCGATAGCCTGACGGGCGGGAGCCGCCATGAGGCCGCAAGGTCCTGGGCATGTTTCAGTCCTGCTCTCGGCCGTGGTTGAGCTTCTGTCGCCGGCTGGGCGGCGGCTCCTGGTGGACTGTACGGTTGGGCTTGGCGGGCATGCCGAGGCGCTTCTCGACGCGGCGGGCACGGACGCCCGCCTGATCGGCATAGACCTGGACGAAGGCAATCTCGCTCGGGCCAAGATCAACCTCGAGCGGTTCGGCGAGCGGGTGAGGCTGTTCCAGGCCAACTTCGCCGACGTCGCCGAGGTGCTTGACGAGGCCGGGCAGGGTCCAGCCGATTTGCTGCTGGCCGACCTGGGCGTATCATCGACGCAACTGGACGACCCCGGCCGTGGTTTGAGTTTTCAGGCGGACGGCCCCCTGGACATGCGTATGAATGCCGGCGGCGGCCAGACGGCGGCGGACCTGGTGAACCGCCTGCCGGAGGCCGAGCTTGCGGATGTGATTTTCTCCTACGGCGAGGAGCGGCACAGCCGGCGGGTAGCGCGGGCGATAGTCGCGGCCCGGCGTGACAAGAGGATCGAGCGTACGGCGGAGTTGGCGCGGATCGTGACGGGCGCGATACCCGGCGCCGGCGCGTCGGTGCGGCGCGGGATACACCCCGCGACGCGGACGTTCCAGGCCCTGCGGATCGCCGTGAACGATGAGCTTGGCAGTCTCGAGAGGCTTCTTGCGAATCTGCCGGATGTGCTGGCGCCGCGGGCCAGGGCCGGCATCATCAGCTTCCATTCGCTCGAGGACCGGCGAGTAAAACAAAGTTTCGCCAACCTGGCCGCCACGGGCAGGGCCAGGGCATTGACAAAGAAGCCCGAATGTGCCACGGTTGCGGAAGTTGCTGTGAATCCGCGGAGTCGTTCGGCGAAGTTCCGAGTGGTCGAATGGGTCAGGTAAGGATGCCTGCCAGGCGGAGGTCATGGAAATGACAAAAGAGAAACCGATTGGACTGATTGTCGGGCTGCTGTTCATCGTAGGATTCGGCCTGATCCTCAGCCTGCTGATGGGCACCGAGGACAGGCTCCCACCGGCCCCGGCGGTGATGGAGGAGAATCCCGATGCCTACGCCAGTGCCCATGCCATTGATGATTCCGCGCGCTGGAAGCCCGTGCCGAGCAGCGCGGACCTCCAAACCGCCGTTGCCGGCGGCGGGACGCTTGGGGACAACTCCGTCGTCGAAAGCCGCATGGCCGCGCCGAACTTAGATGAGCGTGATGGAGTGATCGAGTCCGAGCTGCGGCCCGGTGCGTCTGTCCTGGCTGCGGGGATGGTGCCGGGTGGCGGCGCCGTTGCGCCCCCGCGGGGCGCCGACATGATCGCCGACCCCGGCACGGGTTACAGGAGCGGGGGCTTCGTCGGCCCCGGCGGCCTCAGCCTGGTGCCACCTGTAGGCCCGGTCGGCGGCGTCGCGCCGGATGCGGGTAGGGGCCAGACGTACGTTGTCCAGGCCGGCGACACGCTGACGCGGATCGCCCGCAAGATCTACGGCCCGGGCAAGGATCGCCAGTACAAGCGGATATTCGAGGCCAACCGCGACGTGCTGCGGAGCGAATCGGACGTGTTGATAGGGCAGGAGCTGATAATCCCGCCTTTGCCTGCACCGGCGTTTGCGTCTCCGCCTGTGGCCGGCGCGTCGGGCCGCCTGGCCGCGGGCGCTGCCGGCGCGTCGGGCCGGGCAGGGCAGGGCAGATATATCACGGCGACAATGGACGATCTGTCTGGCACGCTGGCACGTATGGGCCACAGGGTGGCGCCGGCGGCGGGGCGGTCGTATGTCGTCCAGCGCGGCGACAGGCTGAGGACCATCGCGCGTCGTATGATGAATGACGACAGTCCCGCAGCCGTCAGAAAACTTTACGAGGCGAACCGCGACGTTCTGGACTCGCCCGACCGTTTGAAGATAGGCGTTGAGTTGAAGCTGCCGTAGCCATTGCGGATTGCGGATTTGGGATTTGGGATTTGGGATTTGAGATTTGAGATTTGGGATTTGAGATTTGAGATTTGAGATTTGAGATTTGAGATTTGGGGTTTGAGATTTGGGATTTGGGATTTGGGATTTGAGATTTGGGATTTGAGATTTGGGATCGACCAGAGAGGTGCAGAGAACGGCATAATGCTCAATGTTCAACTGAAAAGTCCATCGTGGCATTCGGCATTTAGCATTCGGCATTTAGCATTCGGCATTCGGCATTCGGCATTTGGCATTCGGCATTCGGCATTCGGCATTTGGCATTCGGCATTCGGCATTTAGCATTCGGCATTCGGCATTTAGCATTCGGCATTTAGCATTCGGCTGGTAGGAAGAAGGTGAGCAGATGAGGATTTCGCTGGTCATAGCGGCGCTTGCGGCCATCGCGGTCGGCATGGTCCACATCCGCCGTAGCGAGACCCGTACCAGCTACCAGATCCAGCAGCTTCAGGTGGACCAGATATACCTTCGTCGCAAGCTTTACGATCAGCAGGTGGACCTTGGCCGGCTTATCGCGCCGTGGCAGGTCCGCGAGCGGATGGGCAAGCTCGACGTCCGGTTGACCAGTCGGGTGATTGCCCCGCCGGCGGTGGCCCACCGCCTGTCGGCCGAGACGCCCGACGGCAGGCACCAGTGATTCCTCCGGGCGCCCACTCGTGTTCTCCCTTGCGAACTGGCGCCTTTCTCCGTACCTGTTTGAAGGCGATTGGGCGATGACGGAAGCACCCAAGGGAACCTGGCGATACAACGTGCTGTTCGGCGTGCTGGTGCTCGCCGCGGGCGGGCTGTGCGTCCGCATGACGCTGCTCATCCGCATGGGCCAGCAGGGCGCCATCGCCCGCGCCCAGCACCAGCAGCGGATGGTGGTCCCGCTGCCGGGCAGGCCCGGAATGATCTTCGCCCAGACGCGAGGAAGCTACGTCCCGCTGGCGGCAAGCCATCAGGAGCCCAGTTGCTACCTCGACCCGTTCATACTCCGCGATCAGGAGATCGCCGACGTGAGCATCGCCCTGGGCGGCGCGCTGGGCCTCGACCCGGTCAGCCTCCAGGATCAGATCATCCGCAGGCGGACCGAGCGGTTCGTGTGGGTGCAGCGGTGCATCGAGCCCGCCGCGGCTGAGAAGGTAAGGCGAATCGCCAAGAAGCTCGATAACTCCGCCATCGGCATCGCCTACGAGTGGCAGCGGGAGTACCCCAACCACACGCTGGCCGGGGCGGTGGTCGGCTTTCGGCTGCGCGACGGCCAGGGCGGCGGCGGGGTGGAGCTGGCGCTGGACAATCGCCTGTCAGCCGTTGACGGGCGACGGGTGATGCTCGCCGACGCGGGGCGCAGGCCGATCTGGCCACTGGCCGCCGAGAGCCGCCCGCCGTCCGACGGCAGCAACGTCTTCCTGACGATCGACACGCTGATACAGGAGTCCCTGGACTTGGCGGTGAACGAGGCCGCCGCCAAGTACGGCGCCAAGTGGGTAACCGGCGTGGTCATGGACCCGCGGACGGGCGACGTGCTGGCCATGTCGTCCTCGCCTGGGTTCGACCCGTCGCAGTTCTCGCAGACCTCGGCCGACAACCGCGCCAACCGGGCGATCAGCCTGCCTTTCGAGCCAGGCAGCGCGCTGAAGCCGGTCTTCGCCGCCGCCGCCGTGGACGCCGGGGTGGTGAACTTCCGGACGGTTTTGTTCTGCGAGAACGGCATTTATCACGCAATCAAGGGCGGGCAAATCAGCGACCACGGCAGCCGATACGGCGATCTGACGGTCGAGGACATCGTGGTCCACTCCAGCAACATCGGCATGGCGAAGGTCGGCGAGAAGCTGGGCAATAAGAAGCAATTCGAGATCGCCAAGCGCTTCGGGTTCGACGCCACGACGGGCATCGAGCTTCCCGGCGAGAGCGCGGGCATTCTGCGCCCGCTGAATCGCTGGGACGGCTACAGCCTGCGGCGCGTGCCGTTCGGGCAGGAGATTTCCGTCACAGCGCTTCAGTTGGCAAACGCGTTCTGCGCCATGTCCAACGGCGGGGTGCTGATGAAACCTCGCCTGGTCAGCCACATCGTCCGCCCTGACGGCGAGGTGATCTGGCGCAGCGAGCCGCAGGCGATCCGCCGGGTTCTCAAGCCCTCGACGGCCACGCAGATTATGGCGGTGCTGGAGCAGGTGGTCGAGCGCGGCACGGGCAAGGCGTGCAAGTTGAGCAAGTGGTCGTGCGCCGGCAAGACCGGCACGGCCCAGATCGCCTGGCACGGCGGCTATCCCGACGGGGCGTTCACCGGCTCGTTCATCGGCATTGCACCGGTGAGCAACCCGCGCCTGGTGTGCCTGATAAGCGTGTACTGGCCTGACAGGAGCAAGGGCCACTTTGGCGCGACCGTGGCGGCCCCGTACGTCAAGAAGGTGCTGGAGTTCTCGCTGACGCACCTTGACGTGGCGCCGGACAAGGAGCCGCCCATCGGTCCGCGCGCGACGCGGATCGTCTCGGCGGCGCCCGAAAGGCGCGATTAGTGATGTGATAAGAAAACTTACTGGTAGAAGGCGAAAATCCGAATCCCTAAATCCTAAATCCTGAACAAATCCAAAATTCAAACTCGAAAATCCAAAACGGCGACATCGGGACGATTTCTGTGCTTTCGTCCCGCTTTCCTTGGCAGCGTGTTTTGAATTTAGAGCTTCGAAATTGTTTAGGATTTCGATATTAGGATTTTGGATTTCACTCCCGGCAGAGTGTGCGAAGCTGAAAGATCAAAATACGCGGCGGCGGGGACACGTGGTTTTCCCCTTCTGCCGCGGCAACGAGTTCCCAGCGTTGGCCCGGGCTCTCGCCGCACTCGTGGTGCGGCGATCCCGGCCGGCGATTATAACCCCGCCCCGACGGCGGTGAGACTCCCCGCCCGGCAGTACCCGGGCTGGTGAAACATGGCCATGCGTTTCTCGAACCTGTTGGCTGAGGCGCGCCTGGACGACGTAAAGTCCCAAGGCGACGCCGAGGTGATTGACGTTGTGGCCGATTCTCGCCGCTGTCGGGCGGGTTCATGCTTCGTGGCCGTGCGGGGCAACGCAGCCGACGGCCATGGATTTATCAAGGCCGCGGTTGCAGCCGGGGCGGCCGCGGTCGTCTGCCAGGACGCATCGAACGTCCCGCCGGGCGTCGCTACGGCGGTCGTGCCCGACACCCGCCTGGCCACGGCAAGGCTGGCACAGGCCATCCACGGCTGGCCCGCCCGAAAGCTCACCTGCGTGGCCGTCACCGGCACCAATGGCAAGAGCACGGTCGCCCACCTGGTCCGCGAGATACTCCGCGAGGCGGGCTTCAGCCCAGCCCTGCTCGGTACGATCTCCTACGAGACCGGCAAGCGCACCATGGCGGCATTCAACACCACGCCGGATGCCGTGATCCTGGCCGAACTGATGGCCGAGATGGTCGCCGACGGCAGGACGCACCTGGTAATGGAGGCCTCCAGCCACGCCCTCGACCAGCACCGCACCGACGGGCTGGACTTCCGCGTGGCGATCTTCACGAACCTCACGGGCG
>Ga0315285_10005028_pt1 | contig 13677 bp, 9 predicted proteins | sample YL17G09_36_MG_FD_203698 | JGI IMG/M metagenome (GOLD analysis project Ga0315285, IMG submission 203698) | Sediment microbial communities from Yellowstone Lake, YNP, Wyoming, USA - YL17G09_36 | ecosystem: Environmental > Aquatic > Freshwater > Lake > Sediment | place: USA: Wyoming | collected... | reverse complement strand
TCCCTTATGGTTCCTTTAGGGAGTTTGTGGAAAGGTGTTAACCAATATGTAAATAGCAATCCTGATTTACCCCAATTCATTAAAGATTTTATGGTAGGGGTTACAAGAATTATGTTTGAATTTGCTTTGGATTTAGCAAGAGTAGCTCTTGATTCGGCAAATGCTATTCAACCAATACCGTTTTATGATGAAATTAAATCAACTATAGATTTAGTTAAGGATTATGTTTTAAGAGGGTTAGATAGAGCAATAGGATTGGATATTTTACTCTATATAGTTGAACCGATTGGAGTATATGGATTAATGGAGTATGGATATGTACCAAAAACTCAGCCTTATCTAACTAATGGTATAAATAATTTATCAGGATTGAATTATAGTGGTGACTTCACAAATGCTCAAACAAAAGTGAATCAAGTTTTAGATAATATTAAAAATGAAACCAAAACAAGAGATGATACTTATCAGATAACAAAGGTTGTCGTTGGTTTTGCGAATATAGTTCTTGATTTAGTATCAATAGTTGGTGTGGTAAGTGCTGGAACCATAACGGCAGTGGCTCAGGCTTTAAAAGTTATATCAGTATCAGCGTTTGCTATTGAAGGAGTAGGAAATGGTTGGTATTTGTTTGTAGATATGCCTGATTATGTAAATAATATTTCGACAGCATCTTTTCATCCTGATCAAGTAACTTTATCAGGAACTTTTGCAGGAATGCCTATAAAGAAATTAACTTATAGCCCTCAAAATAATATGATTAAGATTGAGTTATTAAGTGAATTAAAGGAGAGCACGCAAAGTTACAATAATTTAGTTCAGCAAGTGCTTACAGCGATTAATAATGATGATTTAAATGCATTAGAGACTTTATTACCGCAGTTATTGAGTAAGGATAAAGAGTTGGGAGGGAGTTTTAAAAATAGTTTAGCACCCTTGTTGGGAGTATCAGCTAATGCGAATAGTTCTGACCCGGATTTTAAGACGAACTATGAAATCACTTGCGATAGTCTGCTATTAAATAATGCAGAAAGATTGCATTTTTATGGTTTAATAGTTGAGTATTTATTATCAACACAGGGAAAATCATCAAGAAAATTGGAAGATGTAAAAAGTGATATACAGAATCAGGGTAGTATAACAACTAATGCAGTAAATTATGCTGAACAAAAAATCAATTATGCATTTGATCAGACAAGTAGCGTTCAATCTTCACCTGTTGTAGCTATTATATATAATGATGTTCAAGCAACATATGAATGTAATAATAAGTATGATGTTACGACGACGATAAAGAATGTAGGCGCTGGGCAGGCTCAGGGAGTTACTGCTACATTAGATTTCAATCCAGAAGAGGATTTTTATTATTTGACTGATAAGACTGTAACTATAGGGAATTTAGAAGAAGGTGAGGAGAGAATAGTAGAATGGCAGTTTGGGATTTATACAACGAGTTCAAAATCAAAGTTAGTCGCGTTTACATTTGGGACAGATACAACAAATGGTTTAGGGACACAGTTAGCAAAGGGTTCTGAAGTAACAAATAGCACAACGAATGTTATTAATAATTATTGGAGTTTGTATTGATTAATAATTAAATCTAAAGGGACGCATTTATGCGTCCCCTACATTTAAACATTAAAATTCCACGGTTACTTTTATATCTTCTTTCCCCTGAACTTCGATTATTAGCATTTTTTCTTTCTCATTATATTTCCATTTAGTATTTGGTTGTTGATTTACATTAATTACATTCGGTTTTTTGTTGGAATGAATTTTTAAGAAGATATTACCTTCATCTATTAAATAGAAGAGGAGTTCAGCTTTTTTGCCATCGTAAAATCCTTCTTTATATTGAGCAGGAATCCAATCGAGAAGGTAAAAATCTGCATCTCGTGATAATACTTCTGCAATTACGGTTGGCGCTTGCCACCATAAATAAGAGTTTGATTTTGCAGAGATTAAATATTTTTTCAATTCATCTAACGGATAACCTAATCTTGCCCTTGCATATATGTGTGGCAATGTAATATATCCTGAATTGTCTCTATATAATGTTTTGTAAGGATATTTGTAATTTCCATCGAACCACTGGAACTTATCAATGACTTTCTCATATTCTTTTAATTGGTCGGGAATATACTTCATATACAAATCAAAGCATTCTGGTTGGATTCCATTCCCGGAAATGTTTGATGTGTATTCCCAGAGATAATGGTCAACTTTTATATTATTAAAACCTTCACCTTCAAGAAAACCTAAGATATATTCATCAGGTTTTATTAATCCATATTTTAGAGCCCAATCTTTATAGAAAAATCTTGATATTGTAGGGATAGCCACTCTGGAGCACTCATATAAGCCCTTTTGGAATTCAATGTCCTTCTTTAATGCTCGTGCCATTCTTGTATAAGCAATGGAGCCGATATATTCTACTGTTGTGCAATCACCAGCGCCTGTTCCATAGCCATAAACAGAATTTGATGAACGCATCCAATCCCAATCATCTGATATTTCGAACCATCTCATCATCTTTTCAATGGCACCCCAATTATTGTTGATTAAATCCCAATCTCCAGAATAAGTAGCATATTTATAATAACCGTATAAGGAAAGTCCGTTTCCCCAGTCCATATCATACATTTCGTAGTAAGGACCTTCTAAAAAGTATGTAAACCAATATCTTGCCTTTGACAAGGGTTCGACTCTTTCAAACCAGACATCATCACTAAAACCTGAAGCAATAACCTCTTTAGAATTCTCCTGAAGTTTTTTCCTGTTCTCTTCATTTAGATAAGCCCATGCCATATAGCTATGGGCTCTGTTTTTGTAAACCCTATCCACTGCGTTCCACATATCTTTTTTGCCAAGGTCGGTTAGATAGTCATTGACCATTGTTGCTAATTCTTTGTCTCCACCAACATTCACAATTCCTTTTTCTGTTAGGGGTGGGATGGGTAGTTTGTAAGTTAAGACATTCGAGTTGGTTCTTATTCCTCTCGTAGGTCCAAGGAAAGTGGGGATTCCTATATCGACAGGGTGTTCGGGTAATTGAACAGGATAACCGTTATCAGCAATAAATGACAACTGTGGAGGAATGTAAGCAAGTTTGTATATCTGACTGAATTCATTTTTATCTTTAACAGTTTTCGGAGGAATAATACTATAATCAAAGATGTCATAGATTTCCACCATCTCTTTGTCCCAGTTTATTTTGAAATATTCTTCACAATAGATGGGGAAGAATCTTGCAAATTTTGCAATGTGCGATGCCTTTGATAAGACTTCCTGCGTTAAATTTCTATCCCAGTCTTTAGTGTTGATATATTCAATGCCATAAGGAAGCAAGATAACCATTCTGCTGATAACGTCTTTTTTATTTTTGAGAATGAGGATATCTTGACCTGCCCCCCCTTTTTTAATATAAATATAATCAGGTATTTTTTCAAAGACTAATTGAATTGGACAATCTTTCTCCTGATTTAGATAAAACAACAACCAGGATTCTTTTATATCCTCTAAAGAAGTAGGATTCTCATCAATGTTGAGTATTCCATCTGAGGTAATGATTTTAGTGGGGAATTGTCCGTTTCCTGAGGAAATTTCAAAGCCGATTTCTTTGTTGTCCGGGATATTTATAAATACTCCGGGGAAGAGGACAGTTGAAATCATATAGTAGTGTAAATCATTTCCGAAACTTTTTCCTTTTGTGTGGGTTGTTTTGCTGACCCAATTGATATCGACGATATTAGTATCCTGGATATTATCGAAATGGATTTTGAGGCAATCACCATTTCTTGTTATGATTTCTGTTGGTGAGACTTCTCTAAATGTAGTTAAGCCGTCGTTCAGGAATTTTCCGAATCTTCCAAAGCTGAGGATTTTGGGGAAAAACTTTTCTGTTTCTTCCACACCATAGATATTTTTTATTTCTTCGAAGACAGTTCGATTTAGTTGGGTTTTGTAGGCTTTGAAGAGATTGAATACAGCCCCTTCAAATTTTGCAAGGTCTGTATTATCAGAGGATAGTATGTCGTTGATTTCTTTTAAGTTAGCATCGGCTTTTTTATGGTTTCCTTTGTTGATGTTTGTGAAAGCCTTTTGTTGATAGTTGTCACAGTCTGATTTGAACTTTAACATTTTTTGGAGCATTTTAGAATCGGTATAGCCGTAACTGAGTGCCTTGAAAAGTAATTTATCCAGAATGTTAATTCTTGATGATGTTGTTTTATATCTTTCATACATAAGGTAATTACTAAGATTGCAGAGAACAAGAGGTTCTCGCATTACACCGACTAATTTGCCACCGCCTACAGCTGAGATTCTTATGTAGATTGTATTTTTCTCACCAAATTTTATATCACGAGGAGGAATCATATAGACCCTTGGAATACCATATGAAGTTATTCCTTTACCATTTGTTATTCCGATTGGATATTGATTAAAATAAGCAATGTTATTTCCTTCAATATCTCCGATGATGAGCTGTGAGCTAAGATATGGTTTCAAAGATTCTTTTACATTAGAAACTTTAACATCACATTTTAACCAAATCATACCCTCTTGTGATTCAAAAGGTTTCTCCATCGGCAATTTAATTTTTTTAAATTGTAAGCTGATATTAGGGTCTTCGAGTCCTTTTATGTCTTCCACATATTTATCCAGAATGAACCAGTCATAATATTTTAAATCAATACTCTTTTCCGTAGTTAATTCGATTTCCATAGCTAAACTAACTAAAGGTGAAACCAAAAATATTACGAATAAAAAACAAATATTAAGAACTATATTTTTCATTAATTATTCCCCCGAATTTTAATGTTTAAAATCTTTTACTATATATGACATCTACAGTGTATAAAAGAATTTTCTAAAAGAGAAAATATAATTTATTAATTCAGGTATAGAACTTAATTGTCAATTATTATGAATCAGCTAAAATGTATAATTCCCATCCCGATCTCGAATCCTTAACACAAGCAAATTTTTATTGACACAACCGAACTCAACTAATTTATACTCCCAAAATGAAAAGCTGTAGAAACGCAATTTAAATACAAGTGGATTTTAAAATGACAAAAGAAGAAATTAAAAAAATCCTATCGAAAAATAAAGAGATTCTAAAGAAATATAAAGTTAAATCTATTGCTCTCTTTGGTTCTTATGTTAGAAATGAACAGAAGAAAGATAGTGATATAGATTTTCTCGTTGAATTTGAAGAGGATACATATGATAACTTTATTCATTTGATTTTTGAATTAGAAGACATCTTCAAAACAAAAGTTCAGGTCCTAACCGAATCAGATTTGAGTCCTTACATTCGTCCTTATATCCTGAAGGAGATGGAAACAATTGAAAGATAACAAAGTTTTTATCCAGCATATTAGCGATGAAATTAATTTCCTGACTAAAGAAAGCAAAAAGTTGTCATTTGAAAATTTCCTAAAAAACGAAACTTTAAAAAGAGCATTTACAAGAAGCTTAGAGATTATCGGTGAAGCAACAAAAAACATCTCTACTGATTTTAGAGAAAGACACCCAGAAATTGGATGGAAGGAATTAACTGGTTTAAGAGATAAACTAATACATTATTATTTTGGAGTGAACTAGAATAGAGTTTGGGATGTAATAGAAAATCTTATACCAAAACTTAAAGAGCAGATTGAAAAAATATTGAGTGAACCAAAGGATAAAAACCAATACCGAAATGTCCCTGAGTGGTTTGAATAACAAAGAGACAATCCTATTCCCTTAATCAAAAAATTGTAATAAAGATATGTAATTGTTAAACATAACAAAAATTAATAGTTAATGCAAAAATCTGAAATTTTTATATTAATCTTTTTTCTTATATACTTAATTTTCCCTCTGCGTAAATGGACTGTAAAAAAGAATGAATTCCTTTCTGTTATATTATTTGCCCTCTTTTTCCCCTTTGTATTAGAACCTATATGGGTTTATACTCGTTCAGAATGGACGGTTTTTATTTTTAATGTTCCTCTTTTTTTTATTTTGTATTGGGTGGTAGTTATATCATTCTCTGTTAACCTATCGGATTATTTTCTCAACAAATTTTCAAAAAAAATGCGGTTCATTTCTATACTTTGGTTAAATCTTTTGACTGACATTGTGTTTTTTGGATTTATCGGAACTCTTTGTGAGACCGTTCTGCATTCTTTGAATGCTTATAATTATACGATGGGAACAGATTTAGGATTTATTCCGTTGATCAATGTGCCGGTGATATTGCTATTGGGATATGTTGGCTTAGGGATTTTTGGAGCACATACTTTCAGAAAGAAAAAAGAAGAAGGTGTTATTTAAGTGAGACAAAAAGTTTTTTATCAGCCATAACAAATTTAATTTGAGGACTATAATTTCATAAATGAATAGTAATAAGAAACATATAATACTTAATGTTATCTTTATATTATTGTTTTCTATTTATTGGGAATCGATTTCAACTGAATTTTGGGTGTATAATAGAGAGAGAATGGGGATTTTTCTATTAAATCATTTACCTGTAATAGTGCTTCTTTATTGGATGTTTGTCTTCTTTGTGTCCTTATTTGTATCCGAAAAACTTTATCAGATTATAACAGGCAAACAGGAGATTCCTTTATTTGATAAGAAACTATATGTATTGGATATAATTTCTTTTGGAATAATCGGAACAATTTTAGAAGCTCTTTTTCATACTCTTAATTGGTTTGAATATAATGCAGATTTACATTGGTCATTACTTCCTCTAATTAATTTGCCTTTTAATGCTATAGCAGGCTATTTCGGTGTCGGTATGTTCATCCCGACAACAATGAGATATTACAGGAAACATATATAAATTGAAACCTCTGACAAAACTAATAACTGAGGCTGTGTCATTCCCCCGAAACCTGTCATCGTGAAAACGGGGAGTGGGAATCCATAGATTATTTAATAAGATTTGATATGATTCTGGATTCCCGTTTACACGGGAATGACACATTGGATAGTATTTCAGAGATTTCAAATTGAGCTGTTTTTATTCTATTTAATATTTTTTCATATACTTTTGCAGCAAATTGTTTTTTGTTAATTTTACTTGGTTTGCACGTTATTCAGAAAATTTGTTTGGAATGTTTTGACTCCATCTTTTAGAATTTTAGATGGGTCAGCATTTTTATCTGATAAAACGCTTTGGATAGCCGGGCTTAATATTTCGCTATAGAGTTGTTGTGTATAAAATGGGGGTTCAAGTTTTAGGTAATTCGCAACATTTTCTTGATATTCTTTATAATATTCAACATTGCGATATTTATCAAAGACCTCTAATTGTTTCTTTAATCTGTTTCCTTTGAAGATTTGTAGTTGAGGAGCACCGACGGTTTTATTGTTTTCGATTAAGAATTTGCATCTTGTTTCAGCCCATTCAGGACTGATATAAAATGTGCACCATTTGAAAAGGGCATCGATTTTCTCTTTGGATATGTTGGGATTAATGATGTAGTAATCCGCACCCATCTGATGCCATCTTCCGCCGGGTCCTGCAGGTAATAGAGCAATACCGACATTTGATAAATCATAGTTATATTTATATTTCAGGAAATTCAATGCAAAATCATTGGCAGGTTCAATCATCATTCCTACTTGATGTGCCGCAAACATATTCCAGATTTCTTGATAAGTTATGAGTATGTCAGATTGAATGACATTATGTTTCCAGTGCAAATCTTTTATGAATTGGAGTGCGGTGACCATTTCTGGTGAATCAAAAACTGCTTTCCATTTTCCGTTTTCAAACTTTTCGAATTCACCGCCTGCCTGCCAACCCCAATTCAGAAAATGCCAACCAACTCGTGGCGTTTCTCCATTCATTGCAAAGCCTACTATTCCTTTTTCTCTGTTTGTTATCTTTTTTGCGGCGTCAACGAATTCTTCCCAGGTATCTGGAGGATTTGCATTTCCATTTTCATCAACAATTCCTGCGTCCTTAAAGAGTTTTTTGTTGTAGAATAATGACATACTATAGGCACTTATGGGAAATGCATATAATTTGCCGTTTCTTTTGAATGGTTCTAAGACAATTTCAAGGATGTCTTTGCTTCCTTCCCAGTTATAAAATATATCGGTGATGTTGAGGGCGAGATGTTTTGTCGTAACAATTTCTCCTTCAGTCGCCCAAGTTTGAACTAAATCGGTTAATCCACCTGTGACTGCTCTTGAGATAAAAGTTTCGGGTGAATATTGCCAGCTTGATGGTTCGATTTTTATATCGGGATATTTTTCTTCGAATAATTTTGTTTTATAATCCCATTCTTTTTTTTCATCTTCAGCTCCTTCTCTTGGACCTCCATTAACTGTTATAATGATTTTACTTGTCTTGGTTTGTTTTTGTTCAGAAGAGATTTGTTCGCTTTTACCACATTGAAGAAATAAAAAACATACAGAGAGAAACAAGGAGATAAAAAAACATTTTTTCACCATTGATTGTCTCCTCTTAAGAATGATTTTTATATTTTGGATAGCATTAATGAAAAGGGGTTTCAACAATTTAATATTGTTTTGTTGATTTTAGGTTTTTTGTCTGAAGGAGGAAGTGTTCTAACTTTAGTAAAATCAGTTAAATGTATAACTTTTAGTTTATGATTATTACTCATTCATAACTTATGATTTATGAGGGAAGTGAAAGAGAATGATAAATTATAACGAATATATTTTCAAATTCAAACATAACTATTAGTTATTCAGATTAGAATTTATATAACCTATTTATTTGCAATGATTTATGTAATAGGTTTGTTCCGATTCCGAATGTGTTTACAAAAAAATTTATAACTTATTTATTATTAATAGTATATAGAAAAGAATGGGTATTTTTCTGGTTTTTATTAATAAACCATAACCCCTTGAATTTCCGTCAATTAGGCTTCAGATGAGCTTTTTCTGACAAAAGAGTAACTGAATTATTTTCACTTGACAAGGGATTCGACAATGGACTAATTTAGTATTGAAAATAACATATAGTTATTTTCTTTCCTTGTTTGTCATTCACATTTTTTTGAGACGATTTTTTCTTCACCAAATTTTTCATTCCAAAGAATTGAAAGGATCTTTTTATAAGCAAAAAATAAATAACTATTAAATATTTTTTTCTCTATTAGTTGATAAAGGAGGATGTTACCTATCGGGGATTAGAAATTGAAAGGGTTCAGGTGATATATATGCTCAATCTAATCCCAAATAATCGGTTGTCTTTTCGAAAAATTAATTCAAGAAAGGTTTATAGTCAAAATAAACATTATAAGTTCTTTGGCATACCGATAAAAGAGAAACGTGTTGACGAAGGTTTCGATATTCCAGATGAGCCTCTTTTTGAAAAAGAGAATGGTAATGATGTTATTAAAATAATCGTTGAGGAAGCAGGGAAAGGGTATTTCCACCCTATAACTCCGGATGAGATTGCGAGCAAGTTATCAGAGCTTCCACATGAGTTCTTAAAAGGATTGAAGGCAATTCGGTTGTGTGCCATCACGAGAAAAAAGAAAATCTTTTATCGTTTTGGAATGTATCTTTCTGATAACATTTATGTTTATCCGTTTAGTGAATCATTGAAGCTTCCGATTAGTGACACTAAACCGAAGCCGTCAATAACTATCGAATTTGAGAAATTCGGTGGAAGATGGATATTTGAAAATAATTTTTGGTATTTACAGTTTGATAAAGAGTCATTGCGGAATTTTTATCTGAATAATGTTCTGATTCATGAGATTACCCATCATTATGATAGAGCAAGTAATGAAAAAAACAGGGAAAATTTTGCTGATAATTTTGTGATTCAATATAATAAGGGAGAATTTACGAATAGGTTCGAGAAAACAGATATAAAAACGAAAATAATTAAGGTTTAGTATTTAACGAAAAGCCATAGGTTTTTAATAAAAATCCTCGTAGGCATCCTCCTTTATTCCTACAGAGGTGGGTGGGAAAAGATTCCCACCCTTTTTTATTGCCTTGAGGTTTGTTGTTTTGATAAATTGAGAGCCCTGAAAAACTAATAACCGACGCCGTGTCATTCCTGCGAAAGCAGGAATCCAGAAGCATATAAAATTTGGTTAAATAATCTCTGGATTCCCACTTGCGTGGGAATGACACCTTACATAGTATTTCAGAGGTTTCGAATCGGGAGGGAAAGGAATGAAGATTAATTCATATAGTTTTGGCAATATAGTAATTGATGGGAAAAGCTATTCCTCTGATGTGATTGTATTTAAGAATTTGGTTAAGTCAAATTGGTGGAGAGCGGATGGTCATAGTTTATGTATTGATGATTTACAGGATGTTTTTAAGAAAAAACCAGAAGTTTTGATAGTCGGAACCGGTGCAATGGGAGTTATGGACGTGCCACAGGATGTAATTGATTATGTGAAGAAACAAGGGATAGAAATAATTGTTTGCAAGACTGATGAGGCTTGCGAAAGATTCAACAAACTAGTAGAAGAAAAGAATGTTGTGGCGGCTTTGCACCTCACTTGCTAAAGAGATTTTTTTGAGATCTCTGAAATATATAACTCACACACCCCGTTCTGCTTCGCAGACACCCCTCTCAAGAGGGGAATTGTTTGTAGTGCTTGCTTTAGCAAGTAGTCTTTTACCCACTAAAGTGGGGACTACGAACTATCTCTTAAAATGGGATTTATGATGGTGCAAGATATGTATCCTGCACCATCTATACTATCAATTAGTGAGAATTAGTGTGATTCCGTGGTTATGAATTTTTTGAGTTTTATTCTTCTTCCTCTTCTACTTTTTTGGTACTTGCGACAATCTTTTCCTGGAGTTCATAAGGAACTTTTTCATAGTGTAAGAATTCTGTTCTGAAAGAACCTCTTCCACGAGCAATCGACCTTAAATCCGCTGCATAACTGAACATTTCACCCATTGGAACTTCTGCCTGAATTTCTTGTTTGTTGCTAACAGGTATCATTTTGAGAATCTTGCCACGTTTAGAGTTCAAGTCACCTATAATATCACCCATATATTGGTCAGGAACTTGAACATAAACTTTTAAAATCGGTTCAAGAATGATTGGGGTGCAATTTAAAAATGCCTTTTTGAAACAGACTGAGCCTGCTATCTTAAATGCCATATCTGAGGAGTCAACGCTATGATACGAACCATCATATATGCTTACTTTAACACCTTGAACAGGATAGCCAGCTAATACACCTTTTTCAATAGCTTCTTTGACACCCTTTTCGACGGCGGGTATGTATTTGGATGGGACAACTCCACCGACAACATCATCCACGAATTCATATCCTTCGTAATTTGGTAGAGGCTCCAATTTTAAATAAACTTCACCATATTGTCCTCTTCCGCCAGATTGTTTTTTATGTTTATGTTGACTCTCACCCTCAGCAATGATTGTTTCTCTATAGGGAACTTTTGGAGTAGAAGTATCAACCTCGATATGGAAGACATTTTTAAGTTTGCTTTTGACAACGTCGATATGAATGTCGCCAACACCTGTTAAAACTGTTTCACGTGTAGCACTATCTCTATACATTTTTAATGTTGGGTCATCTTCTAATAATTTATGGATAGCCATACCGATTTTATCTTCATCAGCGGAAGATTTTGCTTTAATAGCCATCATTACTGTGGAAGGTGGCATTTGAGGAGATTCATATATGATAGGAGCATCTGTTGCGCATAGTGTATCGCCCGTAAGAGTATTCTCTAATTTGGCGATGGCTCCTATATCACCCGCAATAACCTTTGCGATATTCGCTGTTTTTTTCCCTATAACTGAGAGCGGATGGACGATTCTTTCTGTTTTACTTTTTGTTGAATTTAAAACGATTGTATCGGCATGAAGTTCTCCTGACCAGACTCTGAAATAATTGATTTTGCCTGTAAAGGGGTCTGTAATGGTTTTAAAAACTGTGGCTGAAAGGGATTCTGAATTATCGAGTTTTCTTGAAACTTCTTTTCCATCAGGAGTTTTGCCTATTTTTTTCTCTCTTAATAAAGGTGAAGGGAAATATTTTGCGATGGTATCGAGTAGGTCAATTGTGCCGATGTTATTTATGCTTGCTCCACAACTAACAAGGACTATTTTATTTTGGTTAATAAGTTCCACAAGTCCTTTTGTGATCTCATCATCTGTGAGGGGTTGGTCTTCGAGGAATTTCATTGTGAGTTCATCATCACCTTCCGCGGCTGTTTCGATTAATTCGGAACGATATTGTTGAGCTAAATCTTTTAAATCGTTAGGTATCTCTTCCTTTTTTATTTTATTATCACTGTATATATGAGCCTTCGTAGTGATAAGGTCAATTACGCCTTTAAAATCCGTCTCTTTTCCTATGGGTAATTGAATCGGAATAACTCTTTTATCTTTAAAAGTTTCCCTGATTGATTTTAGGGCGGAAAAGAAATCTGCTCTTTCTTTATTGAGTTTATTTATAAAAATCAATTTTGGAAGATGTTCTTTTTCAGAATATTCCCATACTTTTTCTGAGCCGACTTCAATCCCTGCACTTCCATCGACAAGTATTATTGCCGTTTCAACTACACTCATAGCTGAAATGACATCATAGCCAAAATCGAGGTATCCAGGAGTATTGATTAAATTAATCTTTATACCATTCCAGGTAAGAGGGGCAATAGATAGGTTGATAGTAACCTTTCTCTTTATCTCCTCAGGGTCGTAATCAGTAACTGTGTTTCCAGAATCGACCTTACCCGGTTTATCAATCACTCCAGCTTGATAAAGTAAGTTTTCTATTAAAGTTGTTTTACCTGTGCCTGCGTGACCTGAGATGCAGACATTTCTGATTTTATCGATGGTTATTTCAGCCAAGATACACTCTCCTTTATGTGATTATTGAGATAATAAGAAAAAAGTAGGGTATATTTAATATATGAAAATTTAATCTTCAAGAGAAATAATTTACTTATCAGCGAAAATTGTTTGTTTTCTAACTCCTTTTTTATCAAGGGATTATTGATGATATGCTTTTGGATTAATCTTATTTAAAGAAGAGAAGTGAATTAATTATTCTATATGAAGCGACCTCTGAAATACTGTGGTGCATTCTGTATGTTGTGTCATTTTGCGAGATTATAAATTTTCATAAAGTTCTGTTCATAAATAAACTATAGGGGTGGAGTTTCCTCGCTCATATAGGAGGGCTGGGTCACCCCGCCCCTACATTTAAATAATTTTTCGGAGGTCTCAAGTTAAAATCAAAGTAGTTAGAACATTGTCCAAACATCTTTACTAACATTAAGACCCGCAGCAGTAATTGTTAAGTCATAGGTAGAGGAGTTAGAACCACCATCATAGGCACTAACACCAACAAAATAGTTACCTGCTTGCAATGTCTGGTTTATAGTTTCTGTGGCACCAGCTGTGGAAGATCTGGATGAGGCGATTACGTCATTCAATTCATTAAATGTAGCATCGGTTGTGTTTTTGAATAAGAATAAGTCAAGGTCAGCGGTTGAGGATGAAGGATCAAGGGTTATTGTTACCGGTGCTTGGGCACCAAGAGTAAATTTAAAGAAGTCTTCTACTTTATCACTGACAGGACCGCTTGATACGTTAGCTGTTATTGTATAAGGAACATCTACATATTCCATATTATCAACTGAGATATAAAAATTTCCAGCTTGTATAGGAGGTAAAGATGAAGA